>Ga0315289_10006146_pt1 | contig 17673 bp, 11 predicted proteins | sample YL17G11_40_MG_FD_203452 | JGI IMG/M metagenome (GOLD analysis project Ga0315289, IMG submission 203452) | Sediment microbial communities from Yellowstone Lake, YNP, Wyoming, USA - YL17G11_40 | ecosystem: Environmental > Aquatic > Freshwater > Lake > Sediment | place: USA: Wyoming | collected... | reverse complement strand
TTCGACAAATATTCGCTATTGTAAAATACAATAGAGATTACGACCCTGACTATGAACTGAAATTTAAATCCCCTTTACTCTCTGTAGGTTAAAAAATAACTTGATTTTTGACACAGTACATTGCGAGGAGGCTTTAGCCGACGAAGCAATCTCATTTTTTTACTTTTTAAACAATCACAATATAAAACAATATTTAAAATTTCTCAGCGAACTTCGTGTTCTCTGTGTAAAATTGATTAAATTATCTTTCGTGGTAAAAATAAAAGGAATGATTCAAATGAAGTCAAGCAATTTATATACCACATAAACAATCCCAAGCATCATCATTATATTTGGATAGGCGTATCAATTCAATATAACAGCAATTCCACAAAAACAAAAAAGTAATATTTTTTTCGTGCTCTTCGTGCTTTCGTGGTTAATTAATTATTTCGAGTCAAAATGTCATATTGATTTATGAAATAATTGATGGTTGGGAAAATCTGACGCAGAAAAATATAGATGTAGGGACAGAACATTGTTCTGTCCCTACTTAGAAATCGCTTGGTAGGATAATTTATCCGCTATCTTATTATCCTTTCGACTTATATGAGAAAGCTGAACAAAATTAAAATCCTTAAATAGTAACTTCACCTTATCATAATGTGTATGTAAATCCCCACTCTTAATTTTATATTTCCCCTTTACTTGATTAACCATCAATTCATTATCAGAAAAAATATTTAATTTCGTAAATCCTTTTGATTTCGCAATTTCCAATGCACGAATTAAAGCAATATATTCAGCCTGATTACTCGTAGTATCTTCTATCTGTTCACCTATCTTTTCAATAACATCACCATCTGAATTTAAAAACACGATTCCAATCCCTGCCTTTCCGGGATTTCCTTTTGAACAACCATCTATGAAAACATTGATAGAATCAGAAGACAATTTTACTCCTATCAACTCTTTTTTATCTTCCATTAATTTGGGTTTTACTTCTTTGCTTGTGTCAATTTTAGGCTTAACAATGTTCTTTAAATCTGGTAATTCAACTTCAGTAGTTCCAAACTTTTGTAAAAAGTGAGATAGATTAGCAAATGAAGCTCTTAAATCAGTTTGAGAAATCTTCGGAATCTCAGAAATGATAGTCTTCACATCCCCACCCCAGGACAGAATATCCACTATTTTATATATAGGAATATCCGTCCCTTTAACATAAAGAATCTTTGGTATTTTCTCTTTATCTTTACTCTCAACCAAGACGATCCACCGTAGTAAATTATTTTAAATCAATAAAAAAATGAAATTAGTTTAAATTAGATAAGTGAAGATTCGTGCAATTTGTGGTTAAAAAATCTTGTATTAAATAAAACTAGTCGGGGCGAGCCGATTCGAACGGCCGACCACTTGAACCCCATTCAAGTACGCTAAACCAACTGCGCCACGCCCCGATTTATAAAAATTCAACCACGAATCTCACGAATCCATACAACTGTCTCGTTCCCAAGCCCCTGCTTGGGAACGAAGATTTCCCGAAGCACTTGCTTCGGTATAATTTGTAGCCCTCATTATTCTGTCAGAGATTCCGAAACAAGTTCGGAATGACATTTCACTCTTGTTGTCATCCTGAACTTGTTTCAGGATCTGGAAAAAGATTCTGGGTTATTATAAATTGCCAAACCTATTGTTTTGACAATAATATTTCTGTAGGGGCACGTTGCACGTGCCCAAGAATTTCAGGGCATATGCAATATGCCCCTACAAAAGAATTTTGTTCCCAAGGTGGGTATTGGGAACAAGACAACAGTGGGCAGACACAGGAGTCTGCCCCTACATTCTCATTTATTTAATCTTAAAATCTAACGAATCAGTTAAATCTATGATTTCTTTAATATCCTCTTTAATCGAGCTTAAGGTTACCTCGCTCTTAAGTAACTCCTCAGGATTATGCTTCAATTCTTTAATTCGTTTTTTTGCCCCGGAAATCGTAAATCCTTGTTCATACAACAACTGCTTTATAAGAAGAATTGTTTCGATATCTTTTTTCTTATATCTCCTCTGGTCATTCGCATCCTTTTCAGGCTTCAGAGTATTAAATTCAGATTCCCAATATCTCAAAATATATGGTTTAACATCTGTGATTTCACTTACTTCATTAATCTTATAATACAACTTATCAGGAATCTCTTTTTTCATCTTATAATTTCTTTGGTAAAAACAGACATCAATGTTTTTTACAAAATGAATTTTACTTCAAAATACCACTAAATCAACAATCATTAATAAACAGTTTGAACAAAATACATTTATGATGTCAACTTTTTTCTATTGTCACAGTCGTTTCAGTTATTTGTTCATCCTCAACATAAATATCGACCTGTTTTTCCTGATACCCTTCTTTTGTCAATTTGATTGTATATTGTCCCTGAGTAAGATGGTCTCGTTCCACTTTGCCATTAGCATCAGTCAATATCGAACTCCAAATATCATAAATATTACTCAATATCGGTGGAATAATTATATTTTCACCATTATAATCCAAAAGCTCAACCTTTACTCCTTCAATAGGATTGCCTGCAGAATCTTTAACGTAAAGAATCCCTTTTCCTCCTTGCCCGAATGCAAGCTCTATCTGATTCTCTTCAGCTTCCTGTATTGTCAAACCCTTAATATAAATCGGCGCATAATTTCTCGTCCAGGCATACAAATTATAATTACCAACACTCAACGTATCTATCAGGAAAACACCATCGCTATCCGCTTTTATTTCACCAATGAAAGCCTCACCACCACTCTGATTATCAATCTTGATATACAAATCTCTTAATGGCATTCGGGAATTTTTATCAAAAGCCTTTCCAATCAGTTTTTCACCCTTCTCCAACTCAAATTGAACACCACTTACCTTCTGATCTTTGCTGATATTGAGTTCCATAGATTTCTGACTATACGTTTCTTTTACCGCACTAATGTCATAAGTTCCTTCAATCACATTATAATAACTAAACTTCCCCTCGTAATCAGTATTCGTAAAAATCCCCTGCCAGATTCCTTTCTGAATAAGGTCTTCAATAGATTGAGTAGTCTTAATGAGATTCAATTTCACTTTTGCATCACTAATTGGTTGTTTTGAATCCTTATCAATAACGACACCAGTGATTTCTCCTTGAGGTATGAAAAAGTCACGTTTGACATCTTGGTCCTCTATTATGCCTTTCTCTTTCATTACAATTGGCAAAAACGTTCCTTGTCCCACCTTCATAACTGAAATGTCGTATTCACCTTTTGTTAGATTTTTCAGCTCATAGAATCCGGATTCATCCGTTACCGCACTACCGCCTTCTTGTCCTTGAGATAAATCCGATTTGCCAATTGTTACCATAACACCCTGAACAGGATTATTCCCATCAAACACACTTCCATAAAATCGAAATCCTATTTTCTGATTGAAATTTACAATCGTAGTTTCCCCCTCTTTCACGGTGGCTGTTTTCGTTTGTTGATTTCCACCACCAAAGGGTGTAAGTCCACTTGTGCTTTCCATCATAACAACTTGATATTGCCCCGCCATTAATTTATCCATCTCATATTCACCTTTTGCATCAGTTGCTGTATTATTCATTCCTCCAGAACCCGTAACAAATATGGTCGCACCAGATATTGTATTTCCCTCAGTATCCCAGACCGTTCCCGCTATCTTTCCACCACTACCCATCTTCAAAATCCCCAAATCCTTTTCCTCACCAGCTTTAATCTCTATTTCATCACTAATCAGGCTTGAATAATCACTGTGAGTCAGACGAAATTTCTGTTTTCCAGTCGGGACTTTTTCAAACTCGAATTTCCCTTCTGAATTTGTTATCGTTCCGCCACTAACAAATTCAGGCATATACATCGCAAGCAATCCACTTTTTTCGATATTAACCTTAACACCTGAAATCGGATTATTATTATTCTTATCAACAACTATCCCAATAACTTTCCCACCAACTTGCATAAATATTTCAACATCTGAGGTATCTTTCCCTTCTTCGATATTCACAATTTTTGTTTGTTTCACATATTCAGGATGAGTTATTTTAATAATTCTCGAACCCGGAACCAAACCTTTGAGTTGAAATTTACCTTCATCATCTGAGGTTGCACTAATCCCACTTTTTTCACCTCGAATTTCAGAAAAATCCACTCCCATAAACTCCATTCCAGCATCTAAAGAAACAGTCGCTCCTGCCACAGCTTTATTGGTCCCTTCTTCTAAAACCTTACCGGACACAGAACCACCATGACCAAGCTCAAAAACTATGTCTTTATTTCCTTCTTTCTTTATTGCAACTCCTGAAAGCACTGAGGGCGCATAATCAATAGCAGTAGCTTTAAAATCATAAGTCATTTCTGCCAAATTCGCAATGGTGAATTCTCCCTGTTCATTATGATAAGATTCCTTCCTGCTTGGTTCTTGCGGCACATTCATTCCGAATCCGAAATATGTCTTTTGTTTTTCTGATATTTCAATTGCAAAATCCTGGACTGGTTTCTTATTGCTTTTATCAATCACCTTCCCTTTAATAGAAAAACCTTTGGTCAGAACAAAATCCACATTTGTTGCGGGAGCTTTTATTTTTTCCTTCTTATCTTTCATATACCCCTCAGCAGTTAAATTAATCATATATTCTATATTCTGCAGGTTCTTAAGTTCATAATATCCCGTAGCATCAGAAGAAGCTTCTGCAAAAGTTGGTGTTTTAAAATTAAAACCAAAGCAAACCAGATGCGCTCCCTCAACAGGCTTTCCCTCTTCATTTTTTATGAGACCAGATATTATATATGAAGGCTTTAAAACAAAATCCACACTCTTTCTAACTTCACCTTCTTTAATCTTAATATTCTGGATATTCTCCGAAATGTATCCATCCTTACTTGCAGTAACTGTATATTCTCCAGGAGAAATATGTAATAGCTTGTATAAACCTTCTTTGTCAGTTGCAATTAGTTCAGATTCATCACGTTCAGCAGCTATAGAAGCCATATATTTGCCCATAAATCCTGAACCCTGTTTCCTATTCCCAACTTTTACACCTTCAAGAGGATGGTTTTCTGCATCAGTAACCTTACCAGAAATTGAACCCCCTTCTGTTAATATGAAATCAATATTTTCAAGACGCTGTCCTTCTTTAACTACAATCCCATCCTTTCGTTGTTCTGCATAATCCTTATGTTTTGCAGTAAGACTCAATAAAGTTTCTGATTTAATCTCTTCAATTGTATAAGAACCATTAACATCGGTTGAAGATTTCTTTTGCCACCCAAACATTTCGACAAATTGCATACCCTTTTGTTCAATCATCCACAATTCAGCACCTTCGACAGGTTTTTGTGATTTATTATGAACCTTACCACTGATTGAACCCGATTGAGCTAATTCAAAATTTACATTTTCTCTAACTTCTCCATCTTTAATAATTAAATCATATTCATCAGGTTTATTAAAACCCTTAGCATCAACTGAAACAAAAACCTTACCGGGCATCACATGATTTAATACATATTCACCCTTATCATTTGTCTTAGAATTATTACTCAACCACTGTTCATCCCTAACCCGCATATTCGCTTCAACAATAGGTGATTTATCAGATTTTTTTATTACCTTACCTAATATTGTTCCTCCACTTGTAAGATAAATTTTATAATCTTTTATCTCCTCTTTCTCTCCGAGATTAATCTCTTTTATCTTCTTTTTCGCATAATCAATATGTTCAGCATTCAAAGAAAATTTACCAGACTTAATAAAATGAAAGAAGAATTGCCCCTGAGAATTGGTAAATGTTCTATTAAAATCCCACAAGACTAAAACGGCATTTGCTACTCCCCTATTAGTATTTTTATCTATGACTAAACCCGAAAGCGTGGCATCTTCATTTAAAGTAATAACAACATTTTCACTCCCAGCTTTTACATCTTTAATTTCACCTTTCGCATAACCATTTGCATAAGCAATTAAATTACAATTTTCATCTGACAAATCATCTAAAACAAATTCTCCCTTTTCATTCGTCAAAACATATTGGTCCAGAAAAAGTGAACCAATTTTATCTTTCACACTTACTCTTGCTACTTTAATTGGACTTTGAGATTCATCTACAATTTTGCCTTTAATAAAACTTTGAGATTCATCTACAATTTTGCCTTTAATTGAAAATGCCCTTTTTAATTTAACTTCTTTTTCCTGACTTTCCCCTTCTCTTAATTCTATGTCTTTTACTAACTGTGTAGCATAACCAGAAGCTTTAATAATTACTCCTAATTTAGAATCCTTCTTATTATCATCACCTTTTAAGAAAGGAAGATTTTTAAATTTTATAACACCATCTTTATCTGCCTTTTCCCATCCTGTTAAATATGAGAAATCCTCAGGATGGTGAACGTTTCCAATAGCAATTGCTTCAGGTAGAATCTTGCCATCCTCATCTTTCACGGTTATTGAAAAAACCTTACCTTTTTCTAATTTTATATCTTTTGTAATGTCCTGGTCCGAGAGCTTAACATCCTTGATACATTTCGGTGAGAATTCCTTATTAAATACATAAACATCGTATTTCATATTAGGAATGAGCTTTATTGTAGCAATTCCATCTTGATCAGAAGATAATTTTTCATAAAACAATATAAGATTATTATCCGATGTCTTTTGCAAAACCTTTATGATGTTTGATGAACCTGATTTTTCATTTTTAGTCACTGGTTTATTCTCAACATCAGCAATCTTTATCTTTAATGTTTTCCCTTCTTCCATAGCAAAATCAAAACCACCATAATTCCAATCCTTCTTTATATGAACAGGACAATCCTTAACGACAGTGGCATAATTATCAGCCCTGCATCTGATATAATAAATCCCGGAAGAAATATTCTCCAATTTATAATTGCCATTATCATCTGTCTCTGCAGAAAAGGCAACAGTCGGGATTTTAATATCAAACGCATATTCATCCTTAAAGACAAACTGATCCACTTCAAATTGATTAAGCAACTCAACCTTTACACCTTTTATGGGTTCATTGGTTTTTTTACTAAATACTCTTCCTTCAAAGCGATTATTTTCTTTGACATCCTGTTTTGAAGTTACAACTTTCTCTTTTATTTCGTTACTAATTCCCTTCTTTTCATCACTTCCCTTTTTTTCTTCAGCCTTAGTTTGATCCCCAGGCACTTCCTTTTTCCCCTGACAACTAATCAGAAAAAATGACAACAAGGTCATCACGAAAAATAATTTCCAATCCAGTTTTGTTAGTTTCATAATTGACACCCTCAATTTTTATTGTGAGGGAAGACCCCCACGTCTTCTATTATATTATACGAACACAACGGCTGATATATTCAAAGTAATTAATGAATCAGCTATGAAAGAACACACAATTAAAAATAATTGTAGTGATGATTTTCAAACCTCCCCTACAGATATTAAATATGAGTTTCAATTTTAATTTTTCATTTAATATATGACGTCATAAATATATATTAGGTTCAACTATTAATTAATTTATTTTAAAATGGCTGTAGCTTTTTGTGATGGTATTTCATACTTTAACAATTCTTTATCTTCTTTTGCCACCCACATTCTGATTATTGAACCGTCTTCGAATTCTACACTTACTCTATACGTATCAATGTCTTTATCTGTGATTTTAATTTTTTCTTCACTAATATCCGAAACAATTAATTTTTTAGTCTTGGGGGCAACAGATGTTGTTTGAGGGACAAGGATATTAAAAGATTGTCTCTCAAAAGAGCTATTATCTGTACTCTTAGAAGGATAATTTAATTTCTTGAGAAATATTTCGTACTGATCAAGCACAAAATTATCATCAAGAATAAAAAAATTTTTCGGCAAATCAATGCTCGTATCATATTTAAGATTAGGACTCATAAACTGAATAATTACTTTTATATTCTCAATTTTCACAGTTATTATCGAAGTCTTTTCATCCTCTGTTGTTATTCTACAAAGGTATTTCAACGGCTCCAACGTTTCTTTATTATAATCTGTTAGCGATTCAAATTTGACATTTACGATTCTATTTCTCTGAGAAAGCTTCATTGTTATAATGGATTTACCTTTAAGTTCATTTTGACTTTCAGTAAATTTTGTAGAACAAGTCCCCACTTTTGTTCCGAATAATTCAAGAGTGAAATTCTTTTCCTTATTAATGAAAGAATCACTCCATAATTCCATCACATAACATAAAATGCTTGTAAACAAAATAAATAGTATTATTGATTTTATTTTCATAATTTCAGACCACTGAAATACTATGCAATCTCAAACTGAGAGCTCTGAAATACTTCAAAAGCAAGATTATTTCATCTGTCATGCTGAACTCGTTTCAGCATCCCAATTGAGATTCCGAAACAAGTTCGGAATGACACAGTAAAGTTTATTAGTTTTTCAGAGGTCTCAAACTACGAGATTGCTTCGTCGCATTCAGCTTCCTCGCAATGACACCTTTCGTTTCCTCTCCCCTTGCGGGAGAGGATTAAGGAGAGGGGTATCTGTCATTGCGAACAGTCTTATCGTGAAGCAATCTCGCTTTTAGTTACAAAATGACAGTTTCTCAGAGATTTCGATTTCAGAATCAAAATTCCTAAAAATTAATATTTTCCGGTTTGGGTTCACGTGTCATTAAATCCACCACAGCCTGTTTTGGGTTTTTACCCTCATACAAAACCTTATAAACTTCTTCTGTTATCGGCATACAAACAGAAAATTTCTTGCTTAATTGATAAGCCGCTTTGACAGTGTAATAGCCCTCTACAATCATATTAATTTCATTCAAGGCTTTCTCGATAGAATACCCTTTGGCAAGCAAATTCCCAAATGTCCAATTCCGACTATATTTGCTGTTGCAAGTTACGACTAAATCCCCGAGACCTGCTAAACCACTAAACGTCTCCTGTTTAGCATCCATAATCAATCCAAGCCTTGCTATTTCTGTCAATCCACGTGTGATTAATGCCGCTTTTGTGTTATCACCAAACCCAAATCCATCTGACGCACCTGCGGCAATGGCAATGACATTTTTCACTGAAGCACCTATTTCAACTCCCTTTATATCTTTTTGAGTGTATACCCGAAAATAAGGAGTAATAAATAATTCCTGAACCTTTTTCATAGTGTTAATATCATAACCGGATACAACGACAGTTGTAGGAAGTTTTTTTGAAACTTCTTCTGCATGACTTGGTCCTGATAACACAGTTAAATGTTTCTTTACTGCTTCCCCTAAGACATCAATGGCAACATCAGTAAGTAACATTAACGAATCTTCTTCTATCCCTTTAGAACATATCACAAAAATTTTATAAGATAAATCAGAGTTTTTAATTCGATTAAGAGTCTCGCGAACAAATCTTGCTGGAACTACAATTAACATAATATCTGATTCCTCGATAGATTCTTCTATATTATCTGTTATTTCAATTTCATCTGAGAGTTTCAGAGCCGGTAATCTTGGATGACCTCTTCTACTAAGTATATTCTCAATATTTTCTTTCGATATCTCCCAGATTTTTATCCGATTATTTTTCAGATATAATAAATCAGCTAAGGTTAATCCCCATGTCCCACCACCTAAGACGGTAATATTCATATTTATCTTCCCACACTTAAAATCTTTAACAAAACTTATTCCGACACACTTTATTATAAATATCAATCTTAAAGTTTATATTTTTCTTAATCCTTGAATTTAAGATTCCATTTTATTCTTGTCAAAATCTATAAAAAAATATATATCTCATTCTCAACATAATCCAAGAATAATACTTGAATAAGATTTCCCTTAGACTCATAATTTACTTGACTATACAAAATAAATTTGAAATTAAAAAGATTCAAATATTAAACTTTAAATTGCTTAAAGGAGTTTATTTAATGGCAAACGTAATTTTAAAAAATATCAGCAAAGTTTTCCCGGGAAATGTTGTGGCAGTTAAAGATGTTAACCTTGACGTAAAAGACAAAGAATTCGTGGTTCTTGTTGGTCCTTCGGGATGTGGTAAATCTACTACTCTTAGAATGATTGCAGGACTTGAAGAAGCTTCTGAAGGAGATATTAGCATTGATGACAAAATTGTTAACGATGTTCCTCCCAAAGATAGAGACATAGCAATGGTCTTTCAAAATTATGCATTATATCCCCATATGAGTGTTTATAAAAATATGGCTTTTGGTTTAAAACTTCGCAGATATCCCAAAGCAGAAATCGACCAAAGAGTCAAAGAAGCCGCCGAAATTCTCGGTATAACTGAACTCCTTGAAAGAAAACCAAAAGCATTATCAGGTGGTCAGAGACAAAGAGTCGCTGTCGGTAGGGCAATTGTCAGAAAACCAAAAGTCTTCTTATTTGATGAGCCTTTAAGCAACCTGGATGCTAAATTAAGAGTCCAGATGAGAACAGAAATCAGTAAATTGCATACCAAACTTCAAGCGACAATGATTTATGTTACTCACGACCAGGTTGAAGCAATGACAATGGGTGACAGAATCGTTGTTTTAAAAGATGGTCTTATTCAACAAATCGATGAACCCATAAATCTCTATGAAAAACCTGTTAATAAATTTGTGGCAGGATTTATTGGCAGTCCACCAATGAATTTCTTTAATGGACGATTAAAAAGAAGTGGTGATAACCTTATATTCGATGAAGGTAAAATTCAGGTTAAATTACCCGATTTTATAAGTAAGCCTCTCGAAAGTTACATAGATAAAGAAATAATTTTCGGTATTAGACCTGAAAATATCTATGATGCACAGTATTCTCATGCTATTAAAGTTGGAGCGCCTATCAAAGCTCTTGTTGAAGTTGTTGAGCCGATGGGTTCCGAAATATACTTATATCTAACAACAGGAAAATCGCTCTTTACAGTACGTCTCGATGGACACATTCAAACCGAAATTAATACTGATAAAGAATTAATATTTGATATAAGTAAAGCTCATTTCTTCGACACAACTACTGAAGAAACAATTATCTGAAATTTAGTTGTCTGAAAAACAGGATTGCACTTATTACTTTTTGATATCACGAAGCAGTATAAACAATAATTATTTGAAATTTATAATCATTTTTCCACCATCGCTACTTCTTTAGCAATCAGTGCCCCTAATCTCGCATTATTCTTCAACAATTCAATATTTGAGATAAGGCTTTTACCTTTTGTCTTTTCAGCAATTTTATTCAATAAAAATGGGGTCAGTTCCTTTCCTTTGATTCTCCTGATTTTTGCTTCACTTATTGCCTTCTCGATTACAACCTCAATCTGAGAATAAGGAATATCGAATTCTTCAGGAATCGGATTTGCCACTAAAATCGCAGACTTTATTCCTAACAACTTCTGATGATTAAAAATCTGAGCAATCTCTTTTGGAGTCTCAACTCTATTAAAAATATCTATGCCACTCTCTCTGGAATAAAATGCTGGAAATTGGTCAGTGCAATATCCCAATATCAATACATCTTTTGTCTCCAAATATTCAACTGTCTTTCTCAAATCAACAATGCTTTTAGCTCCTGAAGAGACTACAATAATATCCGTTTTTGAAAGCTCATCCAAATCTTGCGAAATATCAAACGTCTCCGAAAAATCCTTATGCACACCACCAATTCCACCTGTCACAAATACATCAATACCTACCTGTCTCGCAATAAATATTGATGCACTAACAGTCGTTCCACCACTCAATTTATTTGCAACTGTCCATCCAAGATTTTGTTTTGATACCTTAACTAACTTCTCCCCTTTCGCTAAAAATTCTATCTCGGATTCAGACAAACCTATTACAATTTTGCCTTTAATTATTCCTATTACTGCTGGTTCGACACCATTTTCTTTAACTATTTTCAGGAGTTCCAATGCGGTATCAAGATTCTGTGGAAAAGGCATCCCCTGAGTTATAACACTGGATTCCAGAGCTACAACAGGCTTCTTTTCTGCAATAGCTCGTTTTACATTATCCGAAAAAACACAAAATTCTTTGAACATTTTTTTTACCATAAGAAATTATAAAAATAATTCAATAGGTTTTTGATTTCATCAAGAAAATTTTTGGTTGGAAATAGATTGACCACGAAAGCCCGAAAATACGAAAGAAAAAAATATTTAAACACAAAGAAAAACTTTTATAACCGCTAATTCTTGCTAATCTGTTTTAATATTATTCGTGAAGATTCGTGTAATTCGTGGTTTCTCTTTTCTCTGTGCCCTCTGTGGTTTCTCAGGTTAGATTAACACTCTTTGCAAATTCTTTAAATAATCTCTTCTGTTCTTCAGTTAAATTTTTCGGTAGTTCCACTTTCACTTCAACAAAATGGTCTCCATCAGGACGAGAATCGCTCTTAACACCTTTTCCTTTTAATCTTAATGATGTTCCCGGTTGAGTTCCAGAAGGAATCTTTAAAAATACCGGTCCATCAACTGTATTAACTCTAACACTCGTTCCAAAAATTGCTTCTGCAAGATTAATCTTAACTGTTGAATAAATGTTATCATCGACTCTTTTAAATTCAGGATGCGAACCAATATTTACTTTAATATACAAATCCCCTCTTGGTCCTTCATTTCTCCCCTCCTCCCCTTCGCTTGCAAGCCTTATTTTTTGTCCCTCTTGAATCCCTTTGGGAATTTTAACGGTAATTTTCCTCGTTCTCTTAATAAAACCTGTCCCTGAACATTTTGAACAGGTAGAATATCTAAATGCATTAGCACCATTACAATTTGGACAGGCTATTGTCTCCTGGAGAGATAATTTTTGAACACCACCATTCATAGCAACATCAAAGGGAATATCAAGATTATAACTTAAATCCACTCCTCTTTGTGGAGCTGGTTTCGTTCTTAATCTCTGACTAAACCCTTCACCAAATAGAGTCTCAAAGAGGTCATCAAACCCACCACCAAAATCTTTCAAATCTTCAAAAGTAAATGTATGAGTAGTCTCACCCGGTCTTGTACGTCCAGAATAATCACCAAACCGCGAAAAATCAAATCCACCTTTTTTCAAAGTATCATACTGCTGTCTTTTTTTCGGGTCACTCAATACCTCATAAGCTTGAGAAATCTCTTTGAATTTTTCCTCAGCCTTTTTATCCCCTTTATTCTTATCCGGATGCCATCTGTTAGCTAACTTCCTATATGCCTTCTTAATCTGTTCTGGCGTGGCATTCTCACTAACTCCCAATACTTTATAAGGGTCTTTTACCGTTCTATTCATATTAATCACCAACTAATAGTATATCATTCATTGATAAATCCAATATAAACTTTCTTAATCAATGTTAGATTTTTTTGCAACAATAACTTTTGCTGGTCGCACTAATATATCTTTGTATACATAACCCTTCTGATTAACAATAACAATCTGACCCTCCTCAAACTCGCTATCTTCCACCATCGCAATTGCCTCATGATAATTGGGGTCAAAATATTCACCCATAGGATTAAGAACTTCAATCCCTTCTTTCATCAAAATATGTTTCAATTGCTCATAAATTATATAAAAACCACTCACAATATCATCTGTATCTTTATCCAGTTCTTTACTATGTTCAATCGCACTTTCAAAATTATCTATTATCGGTAACAAAGATTTAATAAATTCAATTTTTGTCATTGTACGAATCTGATCATATTCTTTCATTATCCGTTTTCTGTAATTTATAAACTCCGCTTGCACTCTTAATAGCTGGTCTTTATAATCAATTTCCTTTTCTTCTACAGGTTTATCAATCACATCAGAGCTGACCGAAGCCTTCTCAGATTTTTCTTCCTCATCTTCTTGGGCTTCAACTTCTTCATTATTAGCTTCTATATCATATTCGATATTTTGTTCTTCCCTATTCTTAGAAGCTTCTTTGTTTTGCTCTTCTTTCTTATTTATGTCTTCATCTCTATTCGAGGATTCGGTATTAATCTTGATATGAATCTCTTTTTCTTTCTTATCTTTACTCACAATAAACTTCCTTTCATTAAAACAAACTATTTTGATGACTGGATCTTTATAGGGAACGGTTTAAAACCGTTCCCTATAAGAGAGCTCTGAAAAACTAACAATAGTAATTTAAAACGAGATTGATTCGTCGGCTTCGCCTCCTCACAATGACACCGCTGGCAATGTCATTCTGAGCGAAGCGAAGAATCTCGTTTTTGACGTATTTTAGAAATCTGAAATTAATATTTATATGCTAATTTTTTTAATCTTTCAACTCTATCCTTGATGGGTGGATGCGTTGTAAAACTGAAAAACGAAGACCCTTTAAACGGATTAACGATGAACATATGTGATGTCCCTGGTGTCGCATCTAATCTGATTTTTTCAGAATAAGCATCGAGCTTCAAAAGCGCATTCGCAAGTTCCAGAGGTTTCCCGGAAATCTTTGCACCTGTCTCATCTGCACCATACTCTCTTGTTCTTGAAATCGCCATCTGTGTAAATATTGCTATAAAATAAGTCACAATTAATATCAGAAAAGTCAGCAATGGATTGCCTCCTCTATTCCTACCACCAAAAAGACCAAATAAAAATACATTTCTTAAAAGTAATCCCACAGCACCTGCCATTGTCGCTGCAATTGTCGATATGAGAATATCCCTGTTCCTTATATGAGCTAATTCATGAGAAATTACACCTTCTAATTCATCTCTATCTAATAATCTCAGTATGCCTTGAGTTACAGCTACAACTGCGTTTTGTGGATTTCTTCCGGTGGCAAAGGCATTCGGCGCATCGGTAGGGATGATAAAAACTTTAGGTTTAGGAATATTTGCCTTTCTGGCAAGACCTTCAACAACAGAATGCAACTCAGGAGCTTCAGCAGGACTTACTGCCTGTGCCCTATACATCATAAGCACAATCTTATCCGAAAACCAATAACTTATAAAATTCATTATTGCGGCGATAATGAAAAAAAATACAGCTCCGGAAGTCCCCGCAACTAAACCACCCACAAAAACTAATATTATTGTTAAAGTAGTAAACAAAACTGTAGTTTTTAATGTGTTATTCATAGTCAAAAAACCTCCTTTTTCTTATAAGCAAATCAAGTGCCAAATATTGTAACTCTAAACTTCTAACCTTAAACAGTTTATTTTAAACAAGTTATATACATTAGTAAAAATTATTACAGTTAATTCAAGCTTTTTTATTTGAGAAGATTGTAATAATGACCCAGCTCACAAATTGAATCCATTATTGTGTAGCATTTTGATACAGAATAAAATGGAATAAAGGGAAAATAAATAATTGAAACTTAAGATTTGATTATGACCTAACTTGATGTCAGATATGAGACTGGATTAGTCAAGATGTATTACTCACACTTCGAAAATCCGCAACTATTACAAACCATACATCCTTCGCCGATGGCTAATACGGAATTGCATTCGGGACATAAGGGTGAGGTTAAAACACTATCAACATTATCAATATTATCATCTATACCTAATTCTTCGTGGACAGTTTTGAGGGCTCTGGCAATAGCATCTGGACAGGATAAAGAACTAACACCACTTTTCCTGATACAGGAGGCGCATCGAATACCCTTCAATTGGTCAACGATTTCATCTAAATCAATTCCTGCTCTTAAAGCCACCGAAATAACTCTCGCTGTTGCTTCAGATTGAGAAGCACATCCTCCTGCCTTTCCTGTATTCGTGAATACCTCACAAATCCCCTTCTCATCTGAATTCACAGTTATATATAAATTTCCACAACCGATTTTTTCCTTTTTAGTAAATCCTGTTATTTCATCCGGTCTTGGTCTGGGAATAATTCTCCCATAGGTCTGGTCGCCTTTGTTTACTTTCCCGATATTCAAAACCTGCTCTTGTCTCGAACCATCTCTGTATACAGTAACTCCTTTGCATCCCAACTCATAAGCAAGTAAATAGGTTTTCCTGACATCATCTTCTGAAGCATGATTCGGGAAATTTATCGTCTTTGATACCGCATTATCTGTGTATTTCTGAAATGCTGATTGAATCCTTATATGCCATTCTGGCGAGACTTCGTGCGCTGTTATAAAAACTTTCTTTATATCATCCGGTATTCCTTTTATCCCTCTCACGCTTCCAGATTTGGCAATCTTCTTCATTAATCCTTCACTGTAAAATCGTCTCTCTCTGGCTATCCTTTCAAATAGAGGATTCACCTCAATTAATTCATCTTTATCCATTACATATCTGATAAATGAAACTGCAAACAAAGGCTCAATGCCACTCGAACAGCCTGCAATTATACTAATCGTGCCAGTTGGAGCAATGGTCGTAACAGTCGCATTTCTTAAAGGCATATTAAGTTTTTCCCACATACTCCCCTTATAATTCTTAAATGTCCCTCTTTTCTCCGCCAATTTCATCGAAGTTTCTTTTGCCTTCTTATCAATAAAACTTATAATCTTCTCAGCTACCTCTAATGCCTCTTCTGAATCATAAGGTATCCCCAACTTAATAAGCATATCAGCAAATCCCATCACACCAAGCCCAATCTTACGATTACCCTCGACCATTTGATGAATCTTTTTAAGCGGAAATTTGCTCTTATCAATCACGTTATCAAGGAAATTCACCACTGAATATATCACCTTCTCTAATTTGTCATAATCAATCGCTGAATCCCCATTCGTGCCGTTGACCATATTTGCAAGATTAATAGACCCTAAATTACAAGCCTCATAAGGCAACAACGGTTGTTCACCACAAGGATTTGTACTATCAATTTTACCTAATTGAGGTGTCGGATTTGCCTTGTTAATATTATCAATGAAAATAATGCCTGGTTCCCCATTTTTCCACGCCATTCTTACAATTAAATCAAAAACCTCTCTCGCTTTAAGTTTTTTAACAATTTTTTTAGTATGTGGATTCACTAAGGGATACATCTCATCATCAAAAACAGCCTTCATAAAACTATCAGTAACACCAACTGATAGATTGAAATTATTTAACTTATTGTTATTTTCTTTAGCAGTAATAAAATCGAGAATATCAGGATGGTCGACATTTAATATAGCCATATTGGCACCCCTACGAGTGCCACCCTGTTTTATCGTTTCCGTGGCTACATCAAAGACTTCCATAAAGGATAAAGGACCACTGGAAATCCCCTTTGTCGTTTTGACTACATCATTCTTAGGACGAATTCTTGAGAATGAGAATCCTGTACCACCACCACTCTTATGAATCAATGCAGTATCTTTGACTGCCTGGAAAATACTCTCCATCGAATCATTAACAGGTAATACAAAACAGGCAGATAATTGCTGAAGATTCCTGCCGGCATTCATCAGAGTTGGTGAATTTGGCATAAAATCTTTATTCACCATCAAATGATAAAACTCCTCCGCCTTCGCTTCCACATCGGTTTTCACGTCATATAAAAGCTCTGCTGAGGCGATATTTCTTGCCACTCGCAAGAACATCTCTTTCGGAGTCTCGATAACATTTCCTTCTAAATCTTTTCTCAGGTATCTTCGCTCTAAAACTCTGAGCGCATTTTCGGATAATATTGGTTCAGGAAATTTATCTTTAGCTTTATCTTTCAAAACCTGCTCGACAGAACCCATAGTCTCTTTTTTAATCACAGGAATAACGTTTCCAAAAGGTCTCTTATCGAAATTAACATTGACAATTTCA
>Ga0315289_10006142_pt1 | contig 17682 bp, 11 predicted proteins | sample YL17G11_40_MG_FD_203452 | JGI IMG/M metagenome (GOLD analysis project Ga0315289, IMG submission 203452) | Sediment microbial communities from Yellowstone Lake, YNP, Wyoming, USA - YL17G11_40 | ecosystem: Environmental > Aquatic > Freshwater > Lake > Sediment | place: USA: Wyoming | collected... | reverse complement strand
GGTTCACCGCGTCGCTCTGGGACGTCTTTGACCCGAACACCGCCATCTATGTCGGGCCTCCCGGCACCCCCGCGTGGGTGCAGGAGACGATTGCGCTGCTCCCGGACAAGCGCACCACGATCGCCACCCAGTTCCTCAACGACGCACGGACTACGGCCTTATCCGGCAGTCTCCGGAAGGCCTGCCGCCCGCTGGCGGGTGCGGCGCAGGCGCTGGGCAAGATCCGGCTCCGGGCCGACATTGTCGGAGCCTGCGAAAAGAAGCGGTTCGGTGCCCGCACCTTCGGGCGGTTCCTTGCAGAGGCAGAGGAGGCCCGGTCCATGATCGATGCGCTGTGGCGGTACCAGCGCGGGCTGTCAGCGGGCCGGGCCGGTGCGGGAGGAGTGGGAGGAGTGCCCGTTGACACCGGACCAGCGTTGGCACCCGGTCGTGGCACCATCCCAGGCAAACATCCGCTGGAGCCGGTCTCCATCACGATCGGCGAGCTGGAGACCGGGGAGTTCACCGCGCTGTGCCAGGATCTTGGCATCGTCTGCATCGCCGCAAAGTCCGGCGACGCGGTGACGGTCTCCCTGGACAAGCACGACCTCGAGCGCCGGGCCGGCGAGCTGGGCCCCGACCGGGTCCCGGAGTTCTCGGTGTTCTTTGAGGAGGTGACCGGTGCGGACCTCGCGGAGCGGGACAAAGACCGGCTCATCCGGGTCCGGGAGGCTGACGGCACGGTGCGGTACTACGACCTGAGGAAGGAGTGAACGTGGCTGAGCCATTCTGGAATGATTGCTTTCCAGTAATTTTTAAAAAACAAATTTTTAGATTGTTGCTTTGACCTTTTGAATTGTCGCATCAAATGTATATCCAATAATCAGAGCCTGATACCATGCGGTCAACACAACACCTTGGTAGTATACGGCTGCTATCACGACAATTGAGATTAAAAAAGATTGAACCGCAGTGATAAAATACGGGGCCGCAGCTCCAATTAGCTCAATTTTATGGTCGATCTTATCGAAAGTCTTTCCAGCTGTTTGAACCCGGTATTTTGACAGGAAGGGAATAAAGAAACTTAGAAATACTCCAGCAAAGATCCACTCTACCGCAATGTACACATCGAGAGGAGGTTGAGCAGGCGGACTGGGGGTTTCCTGCGCAAGCACAGGACTTACGGCAAAACCAATGAGAAGGAATGCCAGCAGAAGGACAACAACAAGGGTTTTCATACAGTTGAGAATACGTGTTTCTGGTGATAAATTTTATTGTCCACCGGGACTGATATCACACCCGGTCCAGGGCTGTTACCAGCTCCTGAAAAGAGGGGTTGGATTCCGGATTCCAAAAATGGCATGGTCAAAACAGGGGTTTCTGAGGTTTCCGGCATACTCCAGGTAACCCTGCACAAGATGTGCCGCTGGAAAGGACGTATTAGGACATTTCGCTCACCGTCGGCAGAATGCACAAAAAGACCCCTTTTTTGCTAAATAAGACTTGGTTTTGCCGGAATAAGACTTACCATGGCGTCCGGCCGGGCCTGGCCGGTCCTGCCACTGGAACCCTTACCGTCGGTGGCCGCCCTGTGCAGGTCCGACGAGGAATGCTCAGGCTTTCTAAGCTTATCATGGGCCTGTGCAGGGTGGCAGCCTGATTTTCAAGTTTAAAAACTTGTTTTTCAATTTTCAAGTTTTTTAGTTTGTTTTTTTATTACCAAGGATTTTAGTTTGATTTTGTACATCGGATGATGCCTGGAACTGAGGATACATCAGCCTTTTCTTATTTCCGGCATACTCCAGGTAACCCGGCACAAGATGTGCCGCTGGAAAGGACGTATTAGGACATTTTGTTTACCGTCGGCAGAATGCGAAAAATACCCCTTTTTTTTGTCGAATAAGACTTGGTTTTGCCGGAATAAGACTTACAAGAGCGTCCGGCAAGGCCGGGCAGGTCCTGCTACCGGAACCTTCACCGTCGGTGGTTGCCATGTGCAGGGAAGCCGGAGAATGCTAAGACACTACAGCTGATCATAGGGCTGTCTGCGGGAGGCGGCCAGTCCTGGATCCTGACAAGCTCCAAAAATGGCATGGTCAAAACAGGGGGTAACAGGGTTTCCGGCATACTCCAGGTAACCCCTGCACAAGATGTGCCACTGGAAAGGACGTATTAGGACATTTCGCTCACCGTCGGCAGAATGCACAAAAATACCCCTTTTTTTGCTGAATAAGACTTGGTTTTGCCGGAATAAGACTTGGTAGAGCCCTCCGGGAAGGGTTCTCGGTCGGGGTCTCCGACGGAGAATACCCCCGGTGGGATTGGACATCCCCCATGGGTGACCGGAGGGGGGGTACCCGGGTATGCCTTATCCGGGTATGCCTTATCCGGGTATGCCTTATCCGGGTATGCCTTATCCGGGTATGCCTTATCCGGGTATGCCTTATCCGGGTATGCCTTATCCGGGTATGCCTGACGATCAACCGCTTCCGGCTGACGCCGGCGGTTTTCCCGGAGCCCGCTCCGGCCGGGGAGCGGTGAGGACCTTCCCGTCTATGTCAAGCTCGACAAGGCTGGTATCTTCGATGCGGAAGAACCGGAAGACGCCGTACTGGGACCAGAACCAGATCTCGCGGGAGAGATACGCCGGCGCATGAATATGCCGGAACTTTGCGATCGCGTCTGCGCATTGCGCCTCCAGACCTTCCGGTGTGCACCAGAGGTGCCGGGTCCGTTTGATCCGGACGATGCAGAACCGGTCGGGAGCAAGGAACATGAAGTCGCAGTCGAACGCCGGTTCTTCCATGAACTCAAGGAGATCGCCCCGCGCCTTCGCGATCGGCAGGGCTTCCTCAAGCGCCTTCTGCGGCGGCCGTCCCCTCGTCATGGCAGCTCACGCCCCGTGTTGCTGGTGGCCGGCCCGCCGCCCCTCACCCGATCCGGTGATGAGGGGATCCCGGTCTTCCTCCTGAGCACTGCCTCCACGGTCAGTTCGAGGTCATCGGTCCGGTACTGCAGGTCGTTGATCATCAGGAGCAGTTTTTCTGTTACCCGGTCCTGCCGTTCGATCAGCGAGCAGACCAGATCCCGCTGCGCCTTCTCCGCGGCGGTGTAAGGGATATCGGAATCCTGTTCCAGCAGCTCCCGCCCCGTCCGGCTCCGGTCCAACCGGCTCGGCCGTGTCCCGCGATCGATCGCCTGCCCGCGAAGGGCGGTCTTCCGCTCCACGAGCCGTGGGGCTCTTGGTTCAGCAGAAGGGGCGCCGGCCTTGATCTCCTGCCGGCCGGCTGTTCCTTCTGCCTGCGCTGAAGCCTTCCTCTCCAGCCGCTTCATCCACTTCAGTTCTTCGTTCTCCTGTCCGGTCCCGGCCGCACCGGACGCAATCTGGTCCGGCTCGGCCACATCCTGATTGTCAATTTCTTTGTTTTCCATGTCAATCACCTTCTGTTGTTTTTGTTCACATTTCTGTCCGCGATCGGGAGCGTTGGCTCCGTCCCGAAGTCTCACAGCGCCGGCCCGGGTGCGGCAGGATGGAGCCGCAGCTCACGGCTCAGGCAGAACCTGTGATCGTGATGCGGCTGGTCACCTATGCAACCACATCAACGCCGCACACCGGAACCGGCGGTCAATGGCGACGTAAACCAAAATTAGCGGACAGAACAGAAACAGCCCGGGGGTCCGCCATCAATTTCCCGGAACCGTTACCCAACACGTACAATACCTCAGGCAAGCCGTCAAGCAGGCCGAACAATCCGCACACAGACATCATGGAGAAGTAAAAGAACCCGGAGTACAGGGCTGCAATTGGTTTTGCAATCCCGAGCTTCTTCAGCCTCCTTTCCATCCTTGTGCGGAGATTCAGAGTCATTGTGATTAAATTGAGAATGATATTTCATTATAAAAGGCTGGTGGTCAGTGCGAAAAATCCGGCAGTCATTCGGTTCCTGACAGGGGAATCGGAGCCCGTATTGCGCCCAGATGATGGCCGGATTGGAAGGACTGCAATTGCAAAAACAGAGCGCGGCAATTTTTTCCGGAATTCCGGTTTTACGGGGAGATTTTAGCGGAGGTGGTGGGAGGGTGCGGCAAATTGGGGGGTCACACCCTCAATTGTTTTGGTCGAAATGAACAAAGAGAATTGATATAGGTCTTACACTAATTCATAAATTTCTTCAGGATAATTGAATATATTAAGAATTTTCCTCATTAATCTCTCAATACTTTTCGCACTCAAATTAACTTCGCAATAAATATCCGTTCCCGGAATTAATTTGGGGGTTCGTAAATCAAGTGGTTTTTTTGAAAAGGAGGGTCTTTTACTTCCTTTTAATTTCAATACTTTCGGAAAATCATTTGAGTGTTCCATTCTAATTAATTTAATAAATTCAAAAAGGGCTTCCCTGTAAGAATTTATCGGGTACGATTTTCCTTTAAAAACAATTTTGGTGGGTTTTTTAGCGAATAATTTTCTCTCACTAGATTGTGTTGATAATCTATTACGGGGGATTTGTTGATCCTGATCTGTATAATTAGAGGTAATTACGTTCAACAATTTCTGATCAAGGAACTTTTCAATTTGCTTCTTGTTGGGTGTGAGGTTTGATATTTTTTTGGTTGATTTGATAATTAAACTAGTTAAATAGGCTTTATTTTCTTTTATTACCTTATTCCAAGCATTCGGTAACGTTTCTTCAATTTTAATATTGTTTTTGGTTTTTCTTAATAACGTCTCAGCTATCTTTTTGGCTTTTTCATTTTTAGACATTACATTCGTTTTCGAGAGATATTTAATAAAATTTGCTCCTATCGATTTTGCATTCTTTGAATTAAGAGTTATATCGTAGAATTTTTTTGATTCCCAATCCTCATCTCCATACTGCGGTAAAAAAAACTGCCACCTTATTCCATTTGTTAATATCGCGCACTTCACTCCTGCTCTGAATGCATACTGAACTACTTGGCCTTCGTGTCTCGATAGATCTTCACTTGGCTTTTTAACTTCAATAAAAACATATTTTTTTGAATGATTTCCTAATGCATAATCCACTTTAAATTTTTTTACTTCAAATTCAGGAGTTACTTCATCGATATCGGCAGTATCCCATCCAAGAAAAAATAAAATTTCCAAAATAATCGCTTGTTTGGTTCGAGCCTCATTATATGCCATTACCCGTTTATCTTCAGAAATTTGTTTGATGAAATCGGATAATGCATCAACCATAATTCCATTGTATTTATGTTACTATTTAAAAATAGGTGAAAATTTATCGACTTTTTTTTATTAAGTTTATTCTACCAGGTCAGGTACCGTTATAACAGATAAATGGCATTATAAGCGCTATTATTCTGCTAACATCAGGGACTCAAGCATGGAGTCGAAAAATGGAATAGCAAATATATAGCAAATGGTACATTTATTGTCGCTGCTATTGATTTGTGATATAAATATTAACAAATTGGTAATTCACCAAATGCAGTCTTTAATCTCAAATTGGTAAAAAAAATTTAAGCGCGTTTAAAGGATGACAAACTCAATACTTTATTTAAACCGATAAAGTTGGGATTCAACGTATGCCAATGATAGGTCATCTTCCAAGAGGATCGAGACTTCCGGTTCAATACAACAGAGTTGTTCGATGGTATCGGAGATTGAGGGCAATATCCACAGGGGAATTCCATAATCAATCAATCGATATGGATTGTGACGAGATTCTTGTATTTTTCATTTTTTGTCATCAATTAAGAGACTGGATCATTAAAGACACGGATATTCCTCGTAAGGATGTTAATAGTTATATCAGTAGCAACCAGTGTCTCGCAATCTGTGCAGATATCGCCAATGGTATAAAACATCTGGGAATCGGCGAAAATTACAGTCCAAGAAGCGGAGAAGACATCAGAATGCATCCAGGAGTTGTTATCAGAGGTGATGATCTTGCCCAAGTTGAATTACAGCTTTACGTTACATTTGAGGGTGGACGGCAAAGCAGTGCTCTAGATATCGCTACAGACTGTATGCAAAAGTGGACTGATTTTTTAAGATCTCATGATCTCTTTTCTGCGGAACGCATGATGGATTATATGTAACAAATCAGCATCCTGTTGTCAAAGAAAGACTATCAAAAGACGAAATATGCCACTGGTTTCAAGGCTCCTGCCATTGGATTGTCGGGCTGTTTATATATCGTTTTTCTCAGGGCTTAGCCTTGACTGAACCTTGGGGAGAAATGCAATTTTTATTGAGATTGGACTCTTTTTATGTAATCACAAATCTTATCGTCAATCAATGATATTAGAAAACAATGAATTTCATTGAAGTTATTTTATTGATTTAAGGACCGATACCAATGCAAAAAAAACAGCGAATAAATGAGTTTAACGATCTTACTCAAATTCGACAGAATGGGAAATATTCTTCAACAAATCTCATAAGGGGATCGATGATAAATGAGATGTTTGTCATTTTTTCTGAATATCTTAAAAATAACGATCAAAAGATACTCCGTGACAGAGTGATGATTGATAATATCATCCATAAAAACTCTTTTCACCAGCGACAAAACGTCTGGTGGATTTTTGATCAGAGATATCTTTCATGCCCGTCATGGATTGTGGAAAATATTGCAGGGTCCACGAAAAATGGAATCCAATCGCAGGATTTTGTGTCTCTTGCCTACCTGTATTACATGTTCTGTGAGCGATTGGCATATGATTTTGTTACTGAATTCATGTGGCCACGCTGGCAAAACAAATCCACATCGGTCGGCAAGAATGAGGTATTCCAATTCTTTGTCGATAAATCCAAAGAAATTCCCGCTATTAACCAGTGGAGTGAGACCACAAAAAATAGGTGCTCATCCTTTTTACTCAAATCACTCAAGGATTTTGGTGTTTTAAAAGGAACCGTGAACAAATCAATCCAACGCCCATCGATATCTCCCGAAACTGCCTATCATCTGCTTTGTATCCTTATGGCAGAAGGATATGATGGCCAGGCACTGATCACAGCAAAGGACTGGCGGCTTTTCCTCTGGAATGATGTGGATGTTATCGATGCATTGAACAGAATGGCAATGAAGCAATGGATACGGTTCGAACGATCAGGTCCGACAACCATTCTTGAACTGGTACGTATGCCAGGAGATGACCTATGACCATCATGCCAGAATGGCACAAGCATTTGTGCGAGGCTGTGGGCTGGATCCAGACTCGTTATCATCATATTGGAAGAAAGACCGGGGCCCCGTTCCTTGCCGTTGTATACCCTCCCGATATCGAACATGAAGTTTTCAGGGAATGGGATGCGCAAATTAAAAGCTTAAATAGTGAGTTTGCAGTAAAGGAACTTGACCTGCTTGAAATTACCCAGACTGCCACCCATGAGATCGGGCTGGATACGGTATTAGAAACATTTGACGTTCCAGCACCCGGTTCGAATCCTGAACGGGAACTTGCCAATCTCTGGCTGACGGCAATTGCTGACGAGATCGATGCGGCATTCAGGACGATGCCTGCAGGCAAACCTTTGATCGTCCTCAAATCTCTTGCTGCACTATATCCTGTTACCGGCCCTCAGATGGTGATGCAGCGGTTATGGGACAAAGAACAAGAGTCGCTGGAAGGCCCAGTAATATTCCTCATTCCGGGGACCTTAACAGAACCGCGCCGTTATTCATTCCTGAATCTGGTTGATGAGTACATGTATCGTGGAGATATCCTTTAGGGGGATTGTATGTTTATTAAGGAGATATTCGAGACCAAAATTGAAGAGAAGATCGATCCGGTAATCAAGGTCGGAGAACGGGAAAATTATCAGAAGCTGGCAGCAGAGATCGGCAATTTTGTTGTCACTCCAGCAATTGAACAGTTGCTGGAAGAAGTGCTTGAGCATTATACTGATACGATTCTGTCAGCAACGGATGAGATTGGAGTCTGGATCACGGGCTATTTCGGCTCAGGTAAATCCCATCTTGCCAAGATCATATCGCTGGTGATCGAAAACCGGACATTGGAAGGCATCTCGGCGACCGACCGGTTTAAAAACCGGATCCCCCCCTCCAGCCAATATCATGATGCCCTAGTCCGTCATCTTGCGCGCATCTCACAGTGCAGGACCAATGTTTTAGCATTTAACCTCAATACCCTGATTGGAAGCAAGGAAACTCCTCTCCCCCTCGTCCTCCTGAACCAGTATTATATTTCCAAAGGTTACAGCTCAAACCATATTTTTGCAAAGGTAATCGAGTCCGAGCTTGACAAAATGGGAAAACTCGACGCCCTGCATTCAGCTGCGGAACACCTGATCAATAAGCCGTGGAAGGATATCCAGAAAAACCCCGGATTCTACCGGAAGAAACTTTATGGTGCTGTCTGTGAGGTGGCACCCGATCATTTTTCAACTCCGGAAGAGGTGGAATCTGCCCTGAAGAATGCCGAGAGCGGAGACCTCTACAACATCCAGTTTCTGGTGACAACGCTTCTGGCTGACCTCAAGGAACAGGAAAAGAAGGAAAGGAAACCCTGCCGCTTGATGATGGTAATGGATGAAACCGGCCAATGGATTGGTGATGATGGGGAACGTCTCCATCTTCTACAGGCACTTGTGGAAGAAGCAGGATCCCGGGGTCAGGGGAAAATCTGGGTAACGGTAACCACCCATGAAGACATGGGCTCGATCATCCGGAATGCCAAGGGGCTCAAGACCGACATGAAAAAGATAGAGGCCCGGTTCCGGTTTAAGATTTCATTGACAACGGAAAATATCGAACGTGTTCTTGAAGATCGCCTTCTCAAAAAGAATGTTGCCGGTAAGAAAGAGATCGCATCGGTATATCAGGCAAATGCCGGTGTGCTGCGAGGAATGGGACAACTTGAGAACACGGACCAGAAACTGCCCGATTGCACCGTAGATGGTTTTGAGAAATTCTATCCATTCTTCCCCTATCATATTCATCTTATTCCGGACATTGTGAAATCCCTCAGAAGTTTCGGTGGGAGAGGCGAGCAATTATCCGGTTCTACCCGGACACTCCTTGCAATAACACAGGACATCATCTGTTCTGGAAGGCGGGATTATCTCAAGGAACCTGTCGGGGATCTCGTATCTTTTGATGAATTGTATGGTAATCTTGAAGGCAGCGAAGTGAATCCCGAAGTAAGGAAAGAACTCAGCAGGATAAATGAGCGGGTGCCAGGGGCGACGGATTTCACCCGGCGCGTGGCTGAAGTGTTGTATCTTGTCCGTGAAATCGGATACATCCCGAAGACAACGCAGAATATTGCCCGGCTTCTGGTGGAACGAACTGATGATGATCTTGCTACGCTCATCAGAAGAATCACACCTGAACTCGAAAAATTACAGAAAGCAAAGATTGTTGCCAAGATCGGCGAGGATTACGAGTTCCTGACAAAAGAGGGCCGGAATTTCGAAGACGAAGTCCTTGAAATGATGAGTTCATACCGGTGGCAGGATGTTCTCAAAGGTATTGAAGAACTGGATCTGAAAGACATTCTAGATTTCACTACACTTCCCCTGATGGGCTGGGACTGTCCTGTTAAAATTTTCTTTGATAATAAGGAGGTTGCCCGCGACGGCGATGTCAGGATTCAAATCTACTCGCCGCTTGAACGACTTGGCGGCAGGCAGATCGCTGATGTGGAAGAAGACAGCACCCACCATACGAATGAGTACACCATCTTTGTTCTGTCCGGTACTGTTCCCAAATTTGACGACCAGGTGAAATATTTCATCGCGATGCAGAAAGTCATCAGCCTCTGGAAAGGTGACCCCCATAAATCAGATGATGCCCACCGGCTGGCAGCAGAACGGGAGGAGATCGACTTAAACAAACAGCGGGGAAAGATCCGGGACAGTATCAAGGATGGGTTGAAACAGGCCCAGATTATCTATAAAGGTTCGACCCGGTCTCTTGCGGTGAAAAAGGATCAGACGCCCTCTCAGGCACTGCGGGCCGAGCTCGCTCAGTTCATGCAGGGCATTTATACAAAATATGAAAAAGTCCCTTACCGGGTCCAAAAGGAACAAAACCTGATTGTGGATACCCTGAAAGGCGACCGGACCCTCACTGCCGATATGAAAGGAACAAAAATTTTTGATAAGGCAGGCAACATCGACAAACAATCTCCCCTCCTGTTCGAGATTAGGGCATTCATGGACCAGAAGCGGTCGATCAAGGAGCGGATCCTTGGCGGTGATCTCATTGAAAAATTCTCCCGGCCCCCGTACGGCTGGCACCAGGGCGCAATCAGGGCAGGTGTTGCAGCATTTGTCCGTACCGGAGACATGAAGGTTATTATCGAGAAGAAACCGTTCACCAATCCGGTGGATTCCCAGCTCCAGAATGCCCTTAAGAACAGCCGAGATTTCAATAAGGTCCAGCTGGAGATGGAAGAAAGTGAGACCGATAAGGATGTTCTGGTCAATGCCCGGAAAGTTCTGATCGCTCTCATTGGTAAACGTAACATTCAGGAGATCCCCCAGGGATTATCCGATGCGATGAAAGGATTTGCCGAAGCGCAGGTGAAGCTGGCTGAGAGTACCGAGCGCTGGGCTGATGCTGCGCGGCTTCCTCTCACAAAGAGTTTTTCGGAGGGTCGGGAAGTCTTTGAACGATTTGTCGGGCTATCCAACCCTCACCATGTCATTACTGAGATCATGGCGGCCAAAGACCAGCTACCAGGATATGTGCAGGCTATCGGAACATCCCATGCGTTTACTGAGAAATGGGGCACAACATTCACCGAGATGCGGGATTTTGCCAATGAGCTGGCAGCAATCCAATTCCGGCTCACGGATGACGGACGGGCCCTTGCATTTCTGAAAAACTGGGAAACGGCACTGTCCCAGATGACAATTATGGATGATGATGTCTGGAAGACGCTCCAGCAGTCCCGGAATACTGCCCAGATGGAGATCACCGAACTTGTCAGCCAGTTAAAAGAAGAGGCGAGTGCAGAAATTACCGCAGCTGAACAGGTAATCCAGCAGTTATTTTCGAATGCTGATATGCCAGGGAAATACCATGAGAACGGCGCGAAAGCCGTGCTTGAAAATTTGAAGACAGAACTGGATAATGTTGCCGGAATTTCTGCAACCATCAACAGCGTCGAACAGGTGAAACGCAGGATCCAGAGTCTTATTTCCTCAGTCCAAGATGATATTGCAAAGGTTAAACCCCCGGTCGCCGGTGAGAAACGGCAGAAGGAAAAGATCAAGATCATTGGATCCGGTAAAAAACAAATCATCAAGAATGAACCTGAATGGAACAATTTCCGGGATGAACTTGATGCCCGTGTGAAAAAGATTCTGAGCCAGAACAAAGACGTTGAACTTGAGTGACAAGCAGAGGGATACGGATTGGATGCACCACTAAAGAAAATTCTCCGGTCACTCTCGCTTGAGCTCCGGCACACGCTCGAAGGCTCGTATTCTGAAGATGGCATATGGAATGCCGGTGACCTGGAACGCCGGCTGAACCAGATCGGGATCTGGCGCGACCGGCCGGTGAAACCCATCAGCGAAATGCCGAACCTAACTTCTGTGGACCGGCATGCCCGCGAGCTGATCGATGCCTACCTGGCACTCCGCAGCGAAGCTGGGATCTCCCAGTCCGATGCAGTTGCTGAATTCATTCGTGAAGCGGCGTATACATGGGCGAACCGGCTCTTTGCCCTACGCTGCATGGAGGCCCGTGGCATTATCGACCCGGTTATTTTTCAGGAAGAGAGCTATGGCGGACGGTCGATGGTACACAACCGGTTTGCCCAGCGGAATCCCGCGTTATGCACCGGTGAGGATGACGGGCTCTTTGCGATGCTGTCAAACGAATTCCAGGAGCGTTCTCAGGAATTGCCAGATCTCTTCACACCTAATTCTCCTGCTGTTGCGCTTCGGCCTTCCGTTGCCGCACTGAAGAAATGCATCGGTCTGTTGTCCGGTACCATCCCGGCAAACGGTGGCAAAGCAACCGATGAGGCCTTCACCGCACCGGATGCATTCGGCTGGGCGTACCAGTACTGGAATGCGGAGGAGAAGGATCGGGTCTTCACGATGGTCAGGACCAAGAAGGGCGCGAAGATCGAAGGGGCCGACATCATCCCCGCAACGCAGCTTTACACCGAGCCATACATGGTGAAGTTCCTTGTCCAGAACTCTCTCGGTGCAACGTGGATGATGATGCACCCGGAATCGAAGCTCTCCACATCATGGGAATATTACGTGAAGGATGCAGACCGTGCACCTGCCGACAAAAAACCGGTGGCGGAAATTACCTTCCTCGACCCGGCGTGCGGGTCCGGGCATTTCCTTATCGAGGCATTCGATCTCCTCTTTGCGATGTACGATGAAGAGGGGCAGAGCAGGGAATCGGCAGCGATTTGCCACTCTATTCTGAACAACAACCTCTTTGGAATCGATATCGATGAACGGGCTGTCCAGATCACGAAAGCGGTACTCTGGATGAAGGTAGCCGAAACGGTTTTTGCGAGGACAAAAAAGCAGCTCATTGGAGAGGGCTTCTCCGAATTCCACGACCATATCATCGCAACCAACATCCGGCTCCCAAAGGGCAAGGATCATCTCGACGCATTCCTGAAGAAACATCCCGAGGACGCACCCCTCCGCCCGGCACTTCTGACGGTGTTTGATGGGTTGCAGAATGTCCATGAACTCGGCTCACTCGTCCAGATAGAGGAACCGGTCGAAAAGGAACTCAAGGTGCTCAAGGAGCGGGCAAAGCAGCAGCGTTTTGATCCCGAATCCCTTGAAATTGTCGAGAAAGTGAACTTCTCTCGCTGGAAGCAGCAGGTGATGAAGCGGCTAAAAGCACACTTTCAGGACGAGGCAGAGAAAGCATTACCAACCGAGGCGTTCTTTTCTCAATCAGCGGTGAAGGGGCTTGCATTATTCGATTTGCTTGCCCGGCGCTATGATGTGGTAGCTGCGAATCCACCGTACATGGGTTCTCATAAAATGGGACATAAAATCCTGAGTTATATAAAAGATCATTATCGGGGATGTTCAAGAGATTTATATGCGGTATTTCTCCGCCGCACATGTGAACTTCTTGATAAGAATGGAATCTCATCACTCGTAACGATGCATGGTTATTTATTTTTATCGTCATTAGAACCGTTAAGAGAATATTTGCTCACTGAAAAAAAAATCCAATTAATTGCACATCTTGGTACACAAGCTTTTGATGCTCTCGGAGATCATGCACCAGCTGCAATGATTTGTATCCAAAATTGTCAAAGCAATTTCAAACACGAGATTGTTTTTTTTAACCTTACTCACGAATATAATAAAGAACCAATTCTTCGAAATATTCCGTCTTCCATAAAAAGAAAACAATCAACATTCCTAAAGCTCCCTGCTTGTCGTATTCTCTATAGTCTTCCGCATTATGTGACCGAACTTTTCGAATCCTTGGACCCTCTTGAAAATGAAATTGATGGAACTATCGTTCGCCGAGGATTAGATACTGGAGCTGTATCTCGTTTTGTTCGTGCACATTGGGAAGTTCGATCGAACATTGAATGGGTCCCTTATTGTAAGGGGGGGGACACTCGTAAATGGTATGGAAATAGTCATTATATCGTTCGTTGGAGTTCCACAAAAGAAAATCGTTTGGATTTTAGAGAGAATGCAATTATTCCCAACCGTCATCTCTATTTCATAAATGGTGTGACATTTTCCCGAAGTTCAGGAACAGGTCTCAATGCAAGATTACTGCAATCAAATACTCTTATCGGAAGTGAAGGTCCTGGAATCCTTCTTTGGCCTTATAATGTATGGGAATTGCTTGGTTTTCTCGGTAGTAGGTCGGTAGAATATATCGCATCTGTGATCAATCCCTCAATGCATTATCAAACTGGTGATATTGCAATTCTCCCTTTACCAACGGGGATAAAAAACAATGGTGAAATTGGATCATTAGGGAGATATTGCTATGAATGTGCTCGGATGAGAGATGAGTTCAATAGTATAATAGATAATGCCTTTGATTTGAATTATGTCAATAAAAGAATACGGAATGAAAAGAGTCTTAAAAGTATAATCCGTTTGTTAGAAGACATTAATGAAGGAACAGCAGCTATTCAGCATAGTTTAGAGGCGGATCTTGACGAAATAGCATTTAATTTATACAACATATCCAAAAACGATGCAATTGGTTTAATTTCTGGAATGGGTATCTCCCCAGGGTGGTATCCAGTTATTACAAATTATGATATTTTTCCTCAATTCGTGACGGAAGATCTAAGGATCCCAAAAAATTTAAATAATTACTCTAATCTAAAAAAAATCTCCCTAACATCGAAAGAATTTACTGCACTACGTAATAAACTACAAGAGATCTATGAAACAGGACCCGGAGTGAAGAGAGAATTAGAAGAGGCTGAATCTATCAGTGATAATGACGATGAAGATATCTCATCGATAGCATCCCGGATCTCAATCCCCGCTGAAACCTTTCTTGAAGAGCTCTCCCAGAAGATGGAGATCCACCCCCTCTCGATATACTGGCTCCTGAAAGAGGGGATCGAGAAAGAAGGCTGGCGGTGTATTCCCGAAGAAAAACGCTACACCGAGGATCTCTTTACAGTTATGGTACTCCGGTTGATGGGCCATCGGTGGCCAAAACAGATCGATGCCGGTGAGCCGGTACCGAACTGGACAGACCCCGACGGGATCATCCCGATCACGAGCGGGCTTACACACCCAACGTTGCTCCAGCAGGTTCGGGATCGCATCGCCGCGGAATTTCCCGGCGGCAAGGTGCATGAGATCGAGAATGAGTTTGAGGGAGTTGTCGGGATGAGTCTCGAACGGTGGCTTACCGGGGAGTTCTTCAAACACCATATTTCACAGTTCAAGAAGCGCCCAATTGCATGGCAGCTGTCGAGCAGTCCTCTAGGTGCCGCTGGTAGGAAAGGTAAGGGCCGGGGATCCCGGAGAGAGCCGGCGTTCTTCTGCCTTGTGTATTACCATAAGATCGATGCCGATATCCTGCACAAGATCAAAACGCAGTATGTCGGAGATCTGATCAATCGATATGGGACTGAGCTCAGGGCACTGGAGGGGCGTGAAAAACTGACCGGGGATCAGGCAACCCGGAAGGTGCAGCTCGATAACTGGATCGCTGAGCTGAACGATTTCTCAAAGGCATTGCAGGATGTCGCAGACGCAGGGTTCGAGTCAACGGTGTTGAAAGAGATTGTGAAGAAAGAGCCGCTCGACAAATGGACATCCCGTGATGGGAAGGCCCCGCATCCGAAATCTGCTGATGAATTCCATGCACAGGAAAAGCGGTATGATCCGGATATCAACGACGGGGTCCGGGTCAATATCGTTCCGTTACAGAAAGCCGGATTGCTCGCCGCAGATGTGATCGCAAAGAAGGATGTGGAGAAGGCAATCGCGGACCGGGCCGAATGGCGGGCGGATGAGCGCAGGTGGTGCCGAGAGGGGAAGCTGCCGAAGTGTGGGTGGTGGGAATGACCAGAGAGAGAGAATATTACTCGGTAAGAACCGGGAAAAACCAAGGAGAAATCAAACTTGATTTACCGTTATTGAAAAGGATGTTCTTGAACATATATAAAATTTTTACGAAGCAATTCTATTTTCAGCAGGCATTTGGATACGATTGTACTGATGCGGGCTTCGTTCCGGGAATCGCTGGAGAGGATATTGAGATTTTTTTCTTGGCAAAATTGAGAAAACCAGATCTCTTGCCTATTGAAACGAAACTTGAACATTACAATGAAGATGACCTTTTTGATGTCATTGAATTACTCTATGATTTAGTATCAAAGCCAATTGACGGATATGAGCATAAATGGAATAATTGTGGCTGGCATTATTCGACATTTGACAAAAAGGCCGGTCAATCAGAACTTTTATCCGAGATTAATCCGCTGTTAAATAACTATCTTGAAGGGTACGAGTTATCTCCAGACGGGGAGATTCTTCTCAAAGGGAGTCCGGGACTTCGGGAACTCCTCACGGCAGAAATCCCCGTCTACGATCCAAAGAATGTCGATGAAAAAGTAAAATATGCTGTTTTAAAATTCCGAAGACACCGGGCATCCGTCGAGGATAAACAGGAAGTAGTTCGTATACTTGCTAATGTCTTGGAATTTCTACGACCTGAAATTAAGAATCTTCCTTTGAGAAAAGATGAAGGCGAACTATTTTACATCGCGAATGAGTTCGGTATCCGACATCACAAGCCCGGCCAAAAAACAGAGTATGATCAGGATGTCTATCTCGAATGGATCTTCTATTCGTATCTATCGACGATCCATTTATTAATTCGGATAATCCGGACCCATCAAAGGACGTGATGAAATCATTTTGTATACATTTTAATTCGCACAAATGAAAAAGAACATTCACAGGAGATTGAACCTAATATTATGTCCCCCGCACCCGATAGTTTCCAACAGTGGCTCACCGAGCAAATCAAAGAAATATTCAGCCACTCAAGCCACAAATCCCCGTTCATCATCTGGTGCGATCCTCAGCGGGTCTGGAAAGACCTCCTCACAATAGTCCAGAAGGATACGGGCGCTGAACTCTGGGCCGATGAAATCCCCGAGTTGCAGCTTCGGAACCAGTTTTACGTTGTGTCCCTTTCCAAATCCAACCAGCGCCGGATAATCTGGCTCCCGAAGGCCCGGAACGAGATAACATTTTTCAAGGTATTCGAGATGCGGGCCGACCGGGTCTGGGAACATTCGCTTGAGGAGGCCCTTGTTGATTATGGGATCACGCCGGCTAAAATTTACGAGCTGGGTGATTCTCTGCCTGCATTTACCCGGACCCAGTTTGCAAAACCCCACTCGACTTGGCTGAATGTGACGGACCGGGATACGTGTGATGATGACTGCATCCTCAGTGTTCTTTCGGGCAACGGTGAAACCCTTGCGGATTTGAAAGATACGGAACGATTCGGAATATTCTGCCGGAGGATCATGCAGGAGTTTGGCTTGCCCGAACCTGATGTTAAAAAGGCTGAGGACTGGCAGCTCCAGACGCTTGCTGCGCTTCTCTGCACCGATACAATAAGCAAATCTCCGATAGATGATGTGTCGGATACTGCATTCATCATCAGAAACGATCGCCAGAAGGAAAAAGCGCTCGGCCTGCTGGATCTCTGGATGAAACGGATCGATTACATCCCCTCGTTTGAACGGCTGGCAGTCAAAGCGGAGAAGAGAACCCCGCTGCGATTCTGGACATCGGCCATCGCCCTTACTGAAAATACCTATGCATCACCAACCGTTGAACAGGAACTCTGGAAAAAGGAAATAAAATCCATCCAGTCATGTAAGACCGATGCCGAGCTGGTCTCTCACCTCGCTGAGAAGAGCAGCATTTACCAGTGCCACCAGCGGGGCTATTGGGGATCGACTGCACAAAACAAAGTGAGATGGGATCAGCTTATCCTCATGGCAGTTATCGCGCAGCAGTTGTATGCGCAGACATCATGCAGTACCCGATGGAGATCCTCCCATGATGCCATCACATGGTTTACCGGACAGGGTTGGAAGGTGGACCAGGCCGGTGAAGCATTATTCCAGGATGGCCACGACATGCCAACAGAACTTTTAAAGGTCCGCACCCGGCTCCAGGCAGCCTATCACCGCCACCTTGACAGCATCAACTTGGGATTTTCCGAT
>Ga0315289_10006141_pt1 | contig 17684 bp, 16 predicted proteins | sample YL17G11_40_MG_FD_203452 | JGI IMG/M metagenome (GOLD analysis project Ga0315289, IMG submission 203452) | Sediment microbial communities from Yellowstone Lake, YNP, Wyoming, USA - YL17G11_40 | ecosystem: Environmental > Aquatic > Freshwater > Lake > Sediment | place: USA: Wyoming | collected... | reverse complement strand
ATCACGGGCAAATCTGGAACGCGGCCGAGCTGGCGCGTTCCCTGGGCGTGGCCACCAATACGGCCCGCTATTACCTTGATATTTTAAACGGCGCTTTTGTCCTGCGCGTTCTTTCTCCCTGGCATGAAAACCTGAAAAAACGTCAGGTCAAGTCCCCCAAAGTATACGTGCGGGATAGCGGGATGCTTCATTATTTGCTGGGGATTTCTTCACTCAGCGCCCTGCGCTCCCATCCGCGCCTGGGAGCTTCATGGGAGGGATTTGCCCTGGAGCAAACCTTGGGCCTGCTGGGAGAGACCAATGCGTATTTCTGGAGCACCCAGCGCGGGGCGGAACTGGATCTTCTGCTCCTCTCCGGGGGTAAGCGTTACGGCTTTGAATTTAAGTGCGCGGACGCTCCTTCCCTGACGCGTTCTATTCATGTCGCGCTTTCGGACCTGGGCCTGGAGAAAATATTCGTGATTTATCCCGGTAAGGATCGTTATGTTCTGCATGAGAAAGTGATCGCCTTGCCGTTGAAGGAATTGCCGATGCTTAAATTAAAATAAAAAGTTTATTATTAAACTGGCCAGGGTAGTAATATTACCCGGAGATTTCAATGCAGTCCCATTCCGAAACCATTCTCAAAACCTCCCGCCTGGTTAAAACCTTCGGGGCCAACCAAGCCCTGACGGGGCTCGATCTGGAAATCAAGGCGGGGGAGAACTTCGGCCTGATCGGGCCCAACGGGGCGGGGAAGACCACGCTGATGCGAATCCTGGTCGGGCTTTTACGCCCCACCTCCGGGAGCGTGGAAGTGCTGGGGCTCAAGCCGCCGCATCCCTCCATCAAGTCCGCCGTCGGTTACATGACCCAGGGCGAGGCCCTCTACCCGGACCTGACCTCCCGGGAGAACCTCGAGTTTTTCGCGAGCCTCTACGGGGTTTCCCGGGATAAAACCCGCCGCCGGATCGACGAACTACTCGACCTCGCAGAACTTTCGGATCGGCGCGAAAGCCTGGCCCGCGAACTCTCCGGGGGAATGAAGCGGAGACTCTCCCTGGCTTCCTCCCTGATCCACGAGCCCCGGCTCCTGCTTCTGGACGAGCCCACCGCCGGGGTGGACCCCGAGCTCCGCCTGGCTTTCTGGGAGCACTTCAAAGAACTCAGGCAGAAGGGCGTAACCCTGCTCATCACCACCCACCACCTGGACGAGGCCATCCGCTGTGACCGGCTGGGCCTGATCCGGAACGGGGGCTTGATCGCCTGCGGCCGGCCGGATGAGCTTCTCGCCCGGGCCGGATGCGCTACGCTGGAAGAGGCCTTTTTAAAGTTTGCTTCCGGGAGGGTTCACGGTGAATAGGGTCCTGGCCATCGGACTCCGGGTGGTGAGGCAGTTCCGCCGCGACCCGCGGTCGCTGGCCCTGGTATTTCTCGCGCCCTTGGTGGTGATGGGCCTCCTGTCCTACCTCCTCCGGCTCACCTCTCCGCCCCCGAAACTCGCGGTGATCTACCAGGGCTTCGGCCTGAGCGATTTTTCCAGTTATTTCCCCCGGGCGATAGAGGAAGAAGGGATGACCGCCCGGGTTTTTGAGGGGGACGAAAAGCTCGTCGCTGGTCTGAAAAACCAATATGACGCGATCCTGGTCCTGCCCCGGGATTTTCTCGCCCTGGCTGCCGATGGGCAGGCGCCGGAGGCGAAGCTTCTGCTGATCGGCAATCCCCTGGATGCTTCCAGGCTGGTTCTCTCTTTTCGGGCGGGTTTCAACCGGGCCCTGGCCGGATTCCCCATCCTCGTCCCGGAGGATTGTCCGGAGCAATGCCTGCGGACGGTGGCCACCAACCCGCCGAAAATCACCCCGGAGTTCCTGGGGCTCTCCGCCGGCTCCGGGCAGGAGTATTTCGCCTGGCCGGTGGTGCCCCTCTTCCCGTTTTTCATGGCCTTCGTTTTCACCTCGCTTTTCTTCCTCCGGGAGCGGAGCCAGGGCACCCTGGAAAGGCTCCTGGCCTCTCCCACTTCGTCCGGGGCGATCGTCTCCGGTTACGGCTTGGGTCTCGGGCTTTTCGCGATCATCCAGCTCTTGATCGTGGTTGTCTTTGTCCGTTATGGTCTCGGACTGCAGGCGGGGGGAAGCTGGGTTCTGGCCAGCGTAACCCTCGCCCTGATTTTGATCGTCGCGGTTTTTTTAGGCGTGTTTCTTTCCACCTTCGCCCGGGCCGAGATCCAGGTAGCCCAGTTCATCCCCCTGATAATTCTTCCCCAGGTGCTCCTCGGGGATATCTTCTGGCCGGTGGCCTCGATGCCCCTCTGGCTTAAAAGCGTCGCTTATGTTTTGCCCCTGACCCACTCGAGCCTGGCGATGCGCGCCGTGATGGTGCGCGGGGAAACCCTGGTCTCCATCTGGCCCAACCTGGTGGTGCTGGCGGTCATGGCTTTATTTTTTCTCGGGCTCGCGATGCTGTCGGTGCGCCGGGGATACGAAAAATGAAAGGGTCCATTGGAACCCTTGGCCCCTGGAACCCGTTGGCGTGATCACTTGGAAGCTGATCAGAAAAAAAATGTTCGCGATGTAGTTATCGTTTACGTTATCGCCCTGGTCCTGCTTAAAATATTTTATGAGCTGAGAAAGGTCTGGTTTTTCGGGAACATCCTCTGGCTGATCGTCCCCCTGGTCTTTTTTCTGGTTCCCTATTTTGCTCTCCGCTGGCGCGGGGAAAGTTTTGCCGCCTACGGGGTTAGCCTGCCGGAAAAAATAAAGGAAGCTTTTCTGGAGGCCCGCCCCGCGCTCCGGCTGGCTCTCCTCGCGGCCCTGATAACTTTCCCGCCCTTCACCTTCCTTTTCTGGATCTGGAGCAAGTTCATTCATTTCGGGGGGATCATGAAGATGACCCCCATGGCTTGGGTGAGCATCGTGATTTTTCAGTTTTTTTACGTCGCCCTCCCCGAGGAGTTGTTTTACCGGGGCTATATTCTCGGCAAGCTGAACAAGGTTTTGCCCCCCGTCCTCCCGGTCCTCAAGGTCAGGGTGGGTTTCGGGGTTCCGGTCACGGCGGTATTGTTCGCCTTCGGTCATTTCCTGATCAACCTTTCCCCCACGCGGCTCGGGGTTTTCTTCCCGGCGCTCATTTTCGGGTGGATGAGGGAAAAGACCGGCGGGATTCTCGCCTCCGCGATCTACCACGCCCTGTGCAACGTTCTGGTTTTGGTGCTGGAGCAGCTTTTCTTCTAAGGCAATGACTAATTACTAATTTCTAATGTCTAGTCAAAAACCAATTTCCAATGACCAAATCAAAAACTTTGAAGTTAGACATTCGTCATTGATTAGAAATTAGTCATTAGAAATTAGAAATTGATGGGAAAGACCGCCGCTTTTTTTGATGTTGACCACACGATCCTGGCCAAGGCTTCCGGGACGCTCTACGTGAAGTATCTTCACCAGATCGGGCTGGCCAGCCGATGGGATATTCTCAAAAGTCTCTACTGGCTGATCCTGTATAAGGTCAACCTGATCGACATCGTCAGGGTTACTAACCAGGCGATGAAGACGGTGGAGGGCTGGCCGGAGGCCAGGCTCATCGAGATCTGTGACAAGTGGTTCGAGGTGATGGTCAAGCAGTGGATCTACCCGGAAGCGGTGGAGCTGATCCGGAAACACGAACGGGAAGGACAGGTGGTGTCGATCCTGACCGCGGCCACGGTCTACCTGGGGCGGCCCCTGAGCCATTACCTGGGGCTCGAGAACGCGCTCTGCACCCGTCTCGAAGTAAGGGATGGGGCTTTGACCGGCCGGGTGGTGGAGCCGATGTGCTACGGGGCGGGAAAAATCTACTGGGCGAAGAAATTCTGCGAGGAAAAGGGGGTTGATCTCTCGAAGAGCTATTTCTATACCGACAGCATTACCGACCTGGACATGCTCGATCTGGTCGGCCACCAGGTTGTGGTCAATCCCGATCCGCTCCTGAAACGGGAGGCGGTAAAAAGGGGCTGGCCGATCATCAACTTTAATCCACTCAAACCTTAATTTTGTTCCGGGGGTGGAGTTTTCTCCGGACCGGGCTTTTCGCCCGGGACGGTTTCTTTTGTCGGGGTGAGTTTGAAAGTATACGATTTATTAAACTTCCAGGCCCAAAAGCGAAGAATCGGGAATGGAGGATAAGAAATCAGGGCGGCAAAACCTACGGGGTAGGATATCTCCTTTTCTAATTTTACTTCCAGGGGTACGTATCCTTCCTTCTTAAAGCGGACAACAATTTCTTCGGGGAGACTGTAGCTATCATCAAGTTTAAGGGGGGTTTTCCCCAAGCGGTCTCCCTTAATATATACCTCGGCCTCCTCCGGCACGGTCTTTATCATTGATACAGTAGAGCAACTGAGGGGGATTAGGGCGATTAAGATAGAGAGCGTTTCGGAAAATCTTTTCTTTAACATTTTATTCTCTACCATATTACGTTTACCAGAGTTATTTGGGTTTCTACCCCTACTTTTTCTCCCATCCGTTTTGTCGTTAACTGGGGGACGGGAAGACCCAGACCAAAATTTGATCCTTCCTTCCAAAAGAGGGAATTCACCGCGGTTTCGGCTCCCGGCTGGGCTTTTGGCGATGAATTGTTTTGGTTCAGCATAGCCGCGATCGAGAGTCCGACTAAGGATCCAAAAACACCGCCAGCGGCGATGGTTTGATCATTGTCAGGATCAAACAGGGCCCCTAACCCAATACCGGCCCCCACACCTACAATCCCTCCGACATCGAGCCAGATTGACTTTCTCCGGCTCCAATCGAGCTTGGGGGCGATGTAAGCCATTGATACGAGGCCGAGATTTCCGCCCACCAAGAGAATCCAGGAGGCAGATTCATCTTTGGGACTTTTTTCTAAAATTCGGTAGATCCCGTATGGGATTAGTGCACCCCACAACGCCCCGGATTTGGCGAAACCCACATTGCCGCTGTAATAGGTTTTATCCCGGGTCAGGACGGCCGAGCCCAATATTGCCCCGAGGCCGGTGGAGAAGGTAAGGAGTTCTTGGTTGCTATCCTCCTTAATATTTGTGGCTAAGAAGAGGAGGAAACCATTAACCGCTCCCCACTCGCCGGCAAAGTTGATCACCATGGCCCGACCGGCGTCAAAGTAGCCGTCTCTGGTTAAAAGCAAACTTGCCCCTACCCCAGCGCCGGCGCCGAGAATGGCTCCGGCTCCGGCCCTGGTGCCATAAGAATATCCACCGCTATCGCAATCGTTACCTTCATAATTATCAAAGTTATTACAATTGTTGACCTTGCGATCGATGGCGTCGCCGAGAATCGCACCCAATATTCCCCCCAGGGCAGTTTGATGAATTACAAGTTCGCTTCGGCCGTTGGCGTACCTTAAGAATTCTCCCTCCGGCGTAGACGTTCTTTGGGGGCCGCCCGCCCAGCAGACGGAAAGGGACGGAAATATTAGGAAAAGTAATAACCAAGGGTTTGGTTTTTTCATTGTTTTTATTATATCAAAAATTCGGAATTCAATCATTTTTTTCTCTTTGCGCCCTGCCCTCTGCTCTTTTACCCTCCCAACATTCCATCGATCAGGGACGGCTCTCTTCCGGCCTTTAATCGTCAATCGTCAATCGTAAATCTGAAATGTTTTTATTTCCCTTCCATCCCTTCAATCAGGGCCATGGCGTTCCCGCCCAGGACGGCGTGGTTGTAGCCCCCCTCGAGGATGGCGAAGCAGCCACCCTTGTTTCTTCGGGCCGCCTCCCGGACCAGCTTTCCGATCTCGCGGTAATTCTCGGTCTTTAAAACCCCGCCCCAGTCGGCCTCGTGGTTATCGAACCCCGCCGAGATTCCAATGATATCGGCCTGGCAGGAGTCCATTTCCCTTTTCACCTCATCCATGTAGGCCTCCCGATAGTGGGAAACCGGGTTGAAAACGGTGAAACAGCGGTAATGACCGATCGTGTTCATCGTGCCGTCGCCAAAATGCATGTCGATATCGAGAACGTAGCCGGTCTGGATCTTGCCCCGGTGTAATAGGGTTCTCATCGCGATGGCCATGTTGTTGAAGAAGCAGAAGCCCCAGCAGGAGTCGCCCGAGGCGTGGTGCCCCGGGGGACGGATGACCGCGAAGGCGGGCTCGGAAAGCCCGGTCTCCGCCGCCTGGATCGCCCCCCCCGCCGCCAGGGAGGCGATCTCGTAGAGACCGCCGTTTTTAATCGAGTTGATGTGATCCTCGGAGTGAACGAGGGCGATGTCTTCCCGCAAGGCGGGACGGGCGGTGACGAACTCCACCTTTTTCTCGATTACCCTGATGATGGCCTCGATCCGGCCCTCGGCCGAGGCCGGGTCGCTGGTGTAAACCTGATGGAAGTCGTTATGGAAGATGACCTTCATAGTTTATCGCTGGTTATTATTGTCATTCCGCACTTGATGCGGAATCCAGTTTTTCCCGGGTTCCATCCTTACTGGGTATAACTTCGTAATTTTACCTCAAAAGACAAGGGAGCCAATCTCTTGGCTCCCCCGTTCTATCGATTATTGAAGGATTCCTGGATTCCTGCTTTCGCAGGAATGACAATAACTCTACGGTATTATTGATTCTTGCTTAAGCAAAGGAACGCTTTGTTTTTCGATTTACGACGATCAAAAATACAGATTCTCGTTCCATTAATAAGACAAGGATCAATAATTACTCATTGCTCGTTGCTTTTTACTCTGCCCCTTGAACCCTTGACCCCTCGAACCCTGTTTTCTAGATCCTGATCCCGCCTGAGACCTCGATCGTGACGCCGGTGACGATGTCGTTCTCACAGATGTAGAGGGCGGTGTGGGCGATCTCCTCGGGCTTGCCCAGGCGGCCCACCGGGATCGTCTGTTTCCACTTGTCCAGGGCTTCCTGCTTCATGTCCCTCATCACCATCGGGGTCTCGATGAACCCGGGGGCGATCGCGGCCACCCGGATCTTGTAGCGGGCCAGCTCCTTCGACCAGGCCACGGTCATCGAGGCGACGCCGGCCTTGGCGGCGGAGTAGTTGGTCTGCCCCATGTTGCCGTGCCGGGCGATGGACGACATCGGGATGATCACCCCGCCGTTCCCGCGCTCGATCATCCGGATGGCGGCTTCCCGGCCGGTCAGGAAGACCCCGGTCAGGTTGACGTCGATGACCATCTGCCACTGCTTCAGGCTCAGCTTGTCCGCGACCTTGCCGGTGGCCTTGTCCACTTTCACCAGGAGGCCGTCGCGGAGGATCCCGGCGTTGAGGACGGCCACGTCCAGGCGGCCGGTATCGTCGGCCGCCTTCTTCATCAGGTTTTCCACCTCGGCCTCGTTGACCACGTTGGCGGCTACGGGAATGGCCTTTCCGCCCGCGTCCTGGATCTGCTTGGCCGCGTCATCCATCTGGGCGTTGGGCAGATCGCCGATTACGATCGTGGCGCCCTTCGAGCCGAGGAGCTTGCCGATGGCGAGCCCGATCCCGCTGGCTCCCCCGGTAACGACCACGGTTTTACCTTTTAGATCCATCAAAGCCTCCTTTCTAAATATTTAGGATATGCTGGGCATCCAACTCAATTCCCTCCCCCTTCGCTTGCCCCGTCAAGGGCGGGGAGGCTAGGTTGGGCGCCCGTATGTAACTTACCGGCATTATATTAAGTATTCCCGGCTTTTTTAGTCAACTGGCGAAAGGATTGACCGGAATGAATTTTCAGATATGATAGAAAGTACACTCAGAGGGGGATACCTTGCTTTCGCATAATAAGCTTCCAGATTCGTCACGGGCCAAGCGGTTTTCCGCCCTGATCCTTTTTGTCCTGGCCGGTCTCTGGGCCGGGCCGGCCCGGGCGGAGTTCGAGGAAGAGGAGTTTTTCCAGGCCGGCGACTGGGTGGAGACCGCAGCCAAGCGGGTCCAGCTCATCCGGGAGGCCCCCGCGGCGGTCACGGTCCTCACCGATGAAGATATTCATAATTCCGGGGCCACCAACCTGGGCGACCTCCTGCGCAGCGTGCCGGGCCTGGAGGTGGTCAGCTTCTCGGCCGCGGATTACGAAATCGGGGCCCGCGGCCAGGACAAGGCCATGGAAAACGGGGTCCTGGTCCTCGTCAACGGCCGCTCCATCTACGAGGACTTTTACGGGGTGGTGATCTGGAACAAGAAATCCCTGGCCCTGGAGGATATCAGGCGGATCGAGGTGGTCCGGGGCCCCGGCTCGGTGCTCTACGGCGCCAACGCCTTCCACGCCGTAATCAATATCATCACCAAGGCCCCCGGGGAGGATCCGGGCGCCCTGGTTTCGTTCACCGGCGGCCCGGAGAGCCTGATCGGCACCCTCGCGGAATCGGGCCGGGCGGGGAAAATAAGCCACCGGATTTCGGCCGGCTGGACCCAGACTTCGAGCTGGGCGAACCGGGAAGACGTGGCTCTCAAGTACCCGCGCGGGTTGATGTCGCTCAACTATGACCTGGGAAACTCCCGGGGGGTGGCTCTGGAGACCGGGCTGGACAGCGGCGACTACGAGATGTTCTACGACATGCTCGGGATGTTCGAAAGCAACGGAATAAGCCATCATGTGCTGGCCAAGTATTACACCCCCGATTTCTACTTCCGCGCCTTCTGGAACGCGCTCGATTCCAAGTGGACCGAAATCAAGGATATAGTTTTCAACGACATGACGGCGATAGGGATTCCCATCAAAGTGGCCGAGGATTTTAAGTTCGAAACCCAGCTCGAGAGCAACACCCTGGACTTCGAGGCCCAGAAGATCCAGAAGCTCGGATCGGACCATATCTTCACCGGGGGAGCCAACTTCCGCCACAACACCACCCTTTCCCCCCTGGTGGGGGGCTACCGGACCCAGAACCTGGCGGGGGCCTATCTTCAGCACGAATTTCTCTTCCGGGACAAGCTCCATTCCTACCTAGGGGTTCGGTACGACTACCATCCCCTCGCGGGGAATAGTTTGAGCCCCCGGGCCAGCGTCCTGGCTTCCCCGCTTCCCGGACACACCTTCCGGGTTTCCTACGGCCGGTCTTTCCGGAATCCCACGATCGTGGAGAATTACGTTGATATTTCCATCCCCCTGGATCTCGGGATCGATATCGCGATTAAGGGTAATAAAAATATTTCCCCGGAACGGCTCGATTCCGTGGAGGGAGGCTACCAGTCCGATCTCCTCCAGGGCCGGCTCCGCCTGGGGGCCAGTATTTTTCACAACTGGATTAAAGGGCTGACCGGACCGTTGCTCCCCGAGGACCTGATCGGCAATCTCTCCCAGGGCGTGAGCGGGGAGATGGACAATATCCTCGACGAAAAGGCCTGGGGGGTCGAGGCCGAGATCAAGGCGCGGCCCTACCCCTACCTGACCGGCTTTGCCAATTACACCTACACCCACGTGTATAACGAGCTTTTCCTGGAGGTCGACCGCCGGACCCCGCAGCACAAGGCCAACGGGGGGGTGACCCTGACCCTCGACAACGGGCTGTCCGCCACGATTCTCCTTAATTACGTGGGTTCGACCAACTGGCCCCATATCGTCCGTTTTGCCAACCTGGATAAAAATTTCTGGTTTCTTCCGCTCGGCCCCCTCGATGCCTACACCCTCCTTAACCTGCGCCTGGGCTACGTGTTCCTGAAGAAGCGGGCGGAGGTGGCGGTGAGCGTTTTCAATCTCCTCGGGGATGAGCACCGGGAATTCCCGATGGAGAGGATCGAAAAGGTGGACCGGCGGATCACCGGTCGGGTCCAGGTCAATTTCTAGTTTGCGCGCTTTCCCCCCGCGGACTTTCGCAAATACCTAAAATTAGTTAAAAAGACTTCGGACGGAGGACTTCGGAATTAACCAAGGAGGTCTCGATGGGCTGGGTCTATCTGGTGGTGGCGATCGCGCTCGAGGTATCCGGCACGACTTGCATGAAGCTTTCCGACGGCTTTACCAGGGTTGTCCCCTCGGTGCTCATGTTTGTTTTTTACCTTCTCTCCATCTCTTCCATCGCCGTCGCGCTCAAGACGATCGGCGTGGGCGTGGCCTACGCCATCTGGTCGGGGCTCGGAACCGCGCTGATCGCGGCGATCGGGATTTTCGCCTTCCGGGAACCGGTAACCGCCCTCAAGCTTTTTTCCATCGCCCTCATCATCGCCGGCGTTGTGGGTCTGAACCTGGGCGGCGGGGGGCACTAAGGGTAAGGCCGGAAACCGGCCGGGTCCAGATCAATTTCTAGGCCGAGAGCCTTTCCACCGTGGGCTTTTTTAGATAATTTAAAAGGGGTAAGCCGCAGGCTTCGGCCTGCGATTTTTTATGGGCCGCACCAGCTTGCGGATGCTCATAAAATTAATTGACCTTTGCCGGAATCTATTAAAAAATAGGCCAGAACTTTTTCCCGGCGGTCAAGGAAATGAGTAACGGGCACACTTTTCTTTTTCAAGAAGGACCCTGGGAGGCGAGGGGCTATTACTCCGACCAGGAAGCGGGCCGTTACCCGGTGAGGGGGGAAGTCCGGATCACCCATGAAAAAAATATCTGGATCAGTGACGGCATTCTCCTGGTCTTAGCCACGCCCGCTTCCAAGATCTCCAACCGCTACGAGATCGTTCCCTTTAAAAAGGGGCAGGATTATACCAACTGGAAATCCGTGAACCCGACACTGGGAGAATTCGTGGGAAAATTCGTGGTATTTGATGACTCGATCATATCCAACTATACATCGAAAAACTACGAGTTTTCCGGAAGTGAATTTTTACTCCGGGTCACCGGCAAGCACTACTGGAACCGCGGCGTGCTTTTCCAGGGGGATAAAAAATTATCATCCTGGGCACTGGAGTTACGAAAGGTAAAGGAAGAAAAATGAAAGGAAAAAAAATGAAAAGAAAAATCTTTTTATCCTCCCTACTCCTGGCCCTCGGTTTTGCCTGCTTCCTTTGGACCCGGCCGGCCGGGGCGGACGATCCGAAGGCCCGGTTCCAGGCCCCGAAGACGATCACCCCGGAGAAGTTAAAGCAGATGGCCGACGGCACCATCCCCTGGCCGGAGGAACTTTTCCCCCTCTCATCCTGGACCGATGAGGAGACAAAAAAACTCCCCCCGGAGTTCTGGCAGAAGGTAAGGGCGCAGGAAAAAAAGTGGCCGGAATATATCTCTGCGCAGGCAAATCTCTTTCGCCAGGAATACGGCCCGGGAATAAGGAATTACTATGATCTTTTCCTGGAAGAGCAGGCCGAGATGCAAAAGCCGGGTTACGGGAAGGTCGTCCCGCCGGTGGAAACCAAAAAGACCCTGAAGCGCCTGATCGATCTCGCCTGTCTCCCCGCGGAAAAACTGGGGAGTATCCAGGGCAACCCCTTGAACAATATCAGGGTGATTTCTTTTCAGGGGGGCCGGCTCCGGATTATCCCCTTTGATCTCCTGGAATTCAGTCCCGCCGGCCGGGTGGTCCTGCCCTCCGGGCCGGAGGCAAACCCCCAGGATGGGGATGGGATCTTTAACGGCCAGGACCAGATTTATTTCATGGTGCTGAACGCCGGGCACAAGGTGGCGAAGAACTATGTCCGGGAGAAATTCCCCGAGATCAAGGACCTGGAAGAAGTGGAGATCTCCCACCCGGACGAAAACGAGAAGGGCTGGGTTTACCTCGCTTCGTTCGCGCAAAATCCGCCGGAGCGGTCTCCTTTTGACCATATTCAATTCTGCCCGGAGACCTCCATAACCCTTACTCCTTTTTCGCTGAACCAGACCGAGCCCCGGAAAAGGAAGGGGAAGATCGTCCCCACCCTGAAAATCCGGAGCTGGTATGCCGCCCCCAGCATCGGGGGAATCCCGATGGATGTCTTCGACCACCTGCGGATCCGGATCTCCCTGAGGTTCTACATCGGAAGTACCAGTGATAACGAGGATGAACTCAATGTCTCGTGGCGCGCCTGGTATGACGGGCAGGTGATCAACTACAACCGGTCGGCCTGGAAGCAGTCAACCCCGCTCGGGATCGGGTCCCCGGTGGTTTTTGACGACATCGTGGCCAGCTCATTTTCAGTATATAACTACATGACCTATTATTCCCCCTTCGACCCGGCCATTTTCCTGAAGGATTTCGAGGTCATCATCGGCGAGGAGATGAACCGCGCCGAAAAGGAATACATGGAGGCGATGAAGGGGTGGCATCTTACCGAGAGAGACAGGGTAGGTTACGCGATTGACGGGGTGATGTCCGAGCGGGAGAAAACCCGGGACCCCAACTGGGTCAAGTGGCATTTGTTGACCGGTTTCCAGGGGGCGATGCTGATGCGGGTTGATTACGACGAATATTTGCAGAAGCACAGCACGATCACGCTGGACTGGAGGGATGACAACACGGCGATCGGGAATTACGACACGCACATGATCGTGCACCGCCCCTCAACCCGGACTGAACACTTTCTGCTGGAGTGGAACGTAGTGCCTTTTTTCTTTAACGAGGATCATTCCAAGTTCGGGTGGGACAACCTGAACCTGGTCCTGAAGCGGGTGGACAAGCCGGTGGTCTTTACCTTGCCTAGCGGTGAAAAGTTCTCAGTGGAACGCTACGTCCACGTCCCGAATGTGGAAAAAGAGCACAAGTTCTACAAGTTTTAGTTAGCGGATCCGGATTTCGGTGAGCTCACTCTAAGCTCGAGATTTTTCCTGACCGCTTACGGCGAACCGCAGACGGACGACCGCGGACAATAACCCGGAAAAGGTGATTGAATCATTTTCTCCGCCATTCGTGGGCAGATTGTTTTGTCGTCTGCCGATTCACGTGTCCCGTCTCTGGGCGGGATCGGCGGTTTTTAAAAGCGCCCGATCCCTCCCGTATCGGGATAAATCCCTCTGAAGTCGGGATAAATAAATCGGGCAACTACGTAATACGTTGAAATGCACCCCGCGTTTTTAGGGATATTATAAAACGCAGGCTGAAGCCTACGGCTACCCTTGACCTGCCACCCATGATCTATCACCCAACACCTATTTATTATCTTTCCCAGGCAGTGTTTTCCGGAGAAGAAACTCGTCATATCCGGGCTTGACCAGGTCGGTCAGGGGAACGATCTCCTGGTAACCCAGGTGCCGGTAAAAACCCCGGGCCCCGCGGTTGAAGCCGGAGACCAGGATCCAGATGTTGCGATAGGTGCCCTGGGACTGCTGTTCGAGCCATTTCATTACCTCGCGGCCCAGGCCACTCCGCTGGTAAGGGGGCAGGATGGCGATCAGCTCGAGGAGCGAGCCCTTGAGCCAGGGATGGCGGACGCAGACCACCCCGGCGATGGATCCGCGGACGGTAATCACAAAGCGGCATAAGAAAGGATCCGGTTCGCTCAAGTAACGGTTCAGGCCCTCGGCCTGGTATTCGAGGGTGCGCCAGGGATCGAGGGAGACCAGGGCACGGGCCAGGATGGAGGCGTCCTCCGGTTGCAGGTGCCGGAGGGAGCAGGAGGCGAGGGGGTAACGTGGTTTAGAAAATGGTTTTTTTCCAGTCATTTATTTTTTCCTATGGGAGGGAAATACCAGCAAGGCTTAGCGCTGGGGGACAAGGGCTGTTACTCCCGTGATAAAGTCATAACGATAATTATCTCCAGGTTTGAGCTCAAAGCAATCGGAAAAATTGGAAACCTTCCGGGCCCGGGTTAGAAGCCCGGTGACGGTGACGAATTCATACCCCGCCTTCCGGAGCTCCGGGATCAACTTGGGCAGGGCTTCCGCGGTGTGATAACCGTGGCCGTTGGCGTGGAGGACGACGATGGAGCCGGGCCGGGCTTCCCGGAGGATGATCCGGGCGATCTGAGGGGAGGAGTGATCGTCGCCCCGATCGTCTGGGACCAGGCTCCACTGGATCGCCGGGAGGCCGAGTTCAGCCAGGAATTTCAAAGCCTCGGGTTTGCAGGTGCCGAAGGGAAAACGGAAGGTCAGGGGAACCGGGGGAATCCTGTCCATCTCCGTTTCCCCGGCGTTCCGGACGCAGGGACGGGCGGCGAGATTCTCCCGGAGCAGTTCGTACTCTCCCTGGGTCCAGAGGATTTCCTCCCGGATCTTCCGGGGCGATCTTTTCCGGAGGTTTTTATGGGACCAGGAATGGTTGCCGATTTCAAAAAGGGGGTCGGCCATCAGCTGGAGGGCCTTTTCCGGATGGTCCCGCATCCATCTCCCACTCATGAAGAAAGTGGCGCGGATCCCGTTTTCCCGGAGGTAATTAACGATCCCGGCGTCGTACCCGGTGATTTCACCGGGGCTTTCGCAGAGATCGAAGGTCAGGGCCAGGATTTTTTCTCCTCCGGAGGGCTGGACGGAGCGGATGGAATTTTGGAGCTCCGGGGGCAGGGGCGCCCGCCGGTTTTTCGGCCCGGTCCTTTCCGGCGGACTCGACGAACCCGAAGGAGCTGACCGGTCCTGCTTGTCCTCCGGGCTTCCCCGCAATGCCTCCTCGGTCCAGCAGGCCCGGAGAATGGCTTCGGAGCCGAAGGTGAAATTCCCGGTGGGGGAAAGCAGCGGGTTTTCAAGTTTAGGGGGCGGGGGGGAGTTCTCGGCTCCCGGCAGGGATTCAGCCGGGAAAAGCAGGAACAGGAAAAGGATTAGAGCCGGAATTAGAGCAAATTTGAAAATATGCATGACAAAATAAATAAATTTGTACCACAAAATTCCTTGTCATTCCGGGCTTGACCCGGAATCCAGTATTTAAAGCCTGGATCCCCGCTTCCGCGGGGATGACAGAAAGGAAAAGAATTCCTCCCGTTACGGGCCGAAAAAGCTTTCCTCCAGGTTCCCGGTGTTGAAATAACCGCGGCTTTCCCAGAAACCCCGGTAATCTTCGGAAATAATCAGATACATTTTGCCCCGGGCAGGAAGAGATCCTGGCGGGCGCCCTTGACGATCGCGTAGCTCGGGGAGGGGCAGACGTAATTGCCGTCGGGCCCGTGAATCTGAATGCCGGAAATGACCGCGTAATCGCATTTGCCGGGATTGATGATCGGGCGGAGCGCATTTTCCAGGTCGGTGATGATCACCTTCTGAACCAGCCGGGTCAGGGAGAGCAGGTCGGGGACCTGGCCGTAGGGGATCTCTTTTAAGAGCCGCATTTTCAGGAGGCTTTGCTCCAGATCGTTTTCATCGAGGGAAACATTCAGCTTGCCCTTCTGGAGCTCCTTGAGAAAGGCGTTCAGGGCCCCGCAGGCGTTGGACTCGCCCACGCCCGGCCTCTCGCAGACCCCGATCTGGCCGCCGCCGTCCACCGCGACGTGCGGGATGGCGAAAAAAACGTAGCGTTCCCGGCCGTCCTGCCGGGGGGCGTGGTGCATCGCGGCCAGGAGGGCGGTGCGGCCGGCGAAGAACATCCCGGCCAGGCTGCAGAGGTTAAAGGCCTCACCCCATTTGTCCTTGACCAGGCGCAGGAAAGGCTGGGAGATCTCGTCCCGGCAGACATCCACGATCGCGATGGCGTTTTCGGCGGTAAACCCCTGGCTTTTCAGGGATTGGAAGGTCTTTTCCACGAAGTTGGCCTCCGTGTAGACCGTGGGAAAAAACCGGATCAGGACATTCTCAAACTTCACGGCCCCTCCTTATTCCGGCGACTGACCGCCGGGACAAAAGCAAGTCCTCCCCAGGGAGCGCCCGGAAATTCTCAGCTATTTATCCGGTAGCCGTCCTTCAGGGGGTAAAGGTAATTTTCCCAGACCCGCTGGGAGCGCTTCAAGTCCGCCGCGGGCTTTTTGATCATCCTCCGGCAGAGGTCAACCTGGGCGTCGGTGCTGCTGGGTTTGCCCAGGAGCTGGAGCGCGAACTTGGAAAAGTCCCGGACCATGAAATCGAAAATCTGGTCCACCAGGTCCGGGTCAATATTATAGATCTTCGCGTTTTCCAGGATGAGCTGGCCGTAAACCACCAGGGTGAAGATTTCCCCCAGGCTCATGAGAAAATCAATGTCCTTCTTCTGCGCGTCATCCGGCGTGGCCGTGGAGAGGAATTCGCGGAAGACCTCAATCTGCTCCTCGAATACGGCCACGTTCGGGAGGGGAAAGAGGGCGAGCGCCGGGCGGAAGTCGTGAAAAAGGATTTTCCCCAGGCCCTTGGTCGGCCCCTGCGAGAAAAGGAAATCGTCGTTGCGGGGAGCCATCTGCTTGGAAAGGTCGGGGTACGACCCGGGGTTGAAGAAGTAGTTGGCCATGAACTTGACGATCAGGGCGATGTTGACATGCACGGTGCCCTCCAGCCGGGGCAGGGTGCGGATGTCGCGGGCGGCCATCTCGAAGTAGGTGTCCTTTTCAAAACCCCGGGCGGCGATCACGTCCCAGAGGAGGGTGATCACCTCTTCCCCCTGAGTGGTCACCTTCATCTTGACCACCGGGTTGTAGAGGAGGTAGCGCCGGTCGGCGGGCGAGGCGACCCGCATGTAATCCGAGGTGCGGAGGGCGAAAAGCTTCATCGCGAGCACCCGGGTGTAGGCGTCGGTGAACATCTGCTTCACGTGGGGAAAGTCCGTAACCGACATGTTGTAGAGCCTGCGGTTGGAGGCGTGCCCGAAGGCCTCGTAGAGGGCGTGGGTGCAGATCCCGATCGAGGCCCAGCCCAGGTTGTACTTGCCGACATTGACGGTGTTAAGGGCGGAATCCCAGGCCTCCGGGCCCCGGGAAAGGATCTCGGATTCGGTGACAGGATAGTCGCGGAGGGCGAAGTTGGCCACGTAATTCTGGGAATCGACCACGTTCTTGATGCAGTCGTATTTCTGGGCCTGGTAATTGGCCACGAAAAAGACGTATTCATCGGTGCCGGCGATCTTACCGAAGGTGGAAACCATGGGAGCCGCGTTCCCGTTGCCGATGTAGTACTTTTCCCCCCGGGCCCGGTAGGTGCCGTCCGGCTGGGGGGTAAGCGTCATCTCGGTCGAGTAGATGTCGGCACCGTGCTTCTGCTCGGAGAGGCCGAAGGCGAAGACCTGCCCCTCCTTTAAAAGACGGGCGGCCCGGCGTTTCTGTTCCTCGTTTTTCGACATCCAGATCGGACCCAAGCCGAGGATGGAAACCTGCCAGGTGTACCAGTAGGCCAGCCCGTAGAAGGCCAGGATCTCGTTGAACTCGCAGATCCGGTAGGTGTCCCAGCGGGCGTCGGCGTCGCCGTAGGGCGCGGGGGTGATCAGGTGGGCGAAAAGCTGTTCCCGGCGGTTGAATTCAAGGAAGTCGGCGTACCAGGTCCGCCGGTGATCGTCTTCCTTGATCCGGGCGAGACCCTTGTTTTCAAAGAACTCGATGGTTTTGAGCATGATCTCCCGCGACCGGGGATCCGCGTACTCGCGATTATGTTTCTTGGGATTCAGCAGGATCATGAAATCTCCTTGGGGTTAAGATTTGATTCTTACTCCTTGATAAACTCCTTCCAGGCAGCCTCGGGACGGTAGGACTTGTCCAGCCAGCCCACGCAGCGGAACCAGTCGATCAGGTCGCGCAGGCCCTCGCGGACATCGGGGTAGCGGTAGCGGTAGCCCGCGTCCTTGGTCTTCTTGTTCGAGATCCAGTAGGAGGAGGACATGTAGGTGGCGGAGGCGGCCTCGAAGACCCGGACCCGCGGGACCTTGAACTTCTCCTCGAGAGTCTGCCAGGTGTTGGCGGCGAAGATCATAACCGGCCGCAAGGTCTGCATGCTGATCACGGGGAGGGTCCCCATCCTCCGGCCCAGGAGCAGGGCGATGTAATTGATGAAGTCGTAATAGGAGATGACGCTGTCGTCCACCACGTTGTA
>Ga0315289_10006140_pt1 | contig 17685 bp, 3 predicted proteins | sample YL17G11_40_MG_FD_203452 | JGI IMG/M metagenome (GOLD analysis project Ga0315289, IMG submission 203452) | Sediment microbial communities from Yellowstone Lake, YNP, Wyoming, USA - YL17G11_40 | ecosystem: Environmental > Aquatic > Freshwater > Lake > Sediment | place: USA: Wyoming | collected... | reverse complement strand
GTTGTCGAAGAAGTGCTTGGTCATGGCGTCGTTGACAGCCATGACCGGGAATTCCAACATCCCATCCGCGGCCATGGCGCGCAGGCGGATGACGCCGGTGGTGGTCTCCTCGGTGCCGCCGATGATGTCGGGCAGCAGCTCGCGCCGCTCCTTGTGGATGGTGCTGACCAGGTCCGCGCCGTCGTCCATGGTCATGTGCGGTTTGTGGTCGAGCGCCGCGCCGATGTGCTTGTAATATGTGACATTGTTCTCGCCCTTGATGGCAAAGACTGGCACCTCGAACTGGTTGACCAGCGCAGCCGCCACGTCATCCTGCGTGGAGAGCGGATTGGAGGCGGTCAGCACCAGGTCCGCGCCGCCTTCGTGCAGGGTACGCGCCAGGTTGGCCGTCTCGGTGGTAACGTGCAGGCAGGCCGAGAGGCGCACACCCTTAAGCGGTTTCTCTTTCTTGAAACGCTCGCGGATCAGGCGCAGGACGGGCATCTCGCGCTCGGCCCATTCGATCCGCCGCCGGCCGCCTTCAGCGAGGTTGATGTCTTTGATGTCAAAGTCACTCATGTGGGTCTCCTTGATTGAAACGTAGTAACGACTTTAATCGTTGATTGCGAAAGACTGCTTGCCTTGGCGGGCTAGGCCAGGGAAGTCGCCACTATGATTGAAAAAGTGTATCCAGCCTGCCCCTATCGTCGAAATGTTTCCGAAAGCGCGCCACGAACTCGGCGCTTGTATAAGTGTGGTTCTGCGGCCCCTTCTGCTCCAGGCAGAAGGTGGCGGCCAGCGCGCCCACCTGCCCGCACAGTTCCCAATTCCAGCCGTGGGTGTAACCGGCCAGGAAGCCACCGCGGAAGGCATCGCCCACGCCAGTCGGGTCTACGATCCGCTCCGGCGGGACGACTGGCACGTTGATCTCGCTGCCGTTGGCGTACACACTCGATCCCTCTGCGCCGCGCGTAATGACCAGCACATCAATGTGCTTGAGCATCTGCGTTAGGTCGAGGCCGGTCTTGTTGGAGACCAGCCCGAACTCGTAATCGTTGACGAATAAGAAATGGGCACATTCCATGTCGCGCGCTAGTTCATCACCAGTTAACCGCAGCACCTGCTGGGAGGGGTCGTAGAGATAGGGGAAGTTTAACTGGCGGCATTCGGCGGCGAACTTGGTCATCGCCTCCGGCGCGTTGGGCGAGACAATAACCAAGTCGGGGCTGGGCCGGACCTCGGTCAGGCTCTGCTGTGCGGCGAATCCCATCGCCCCGGGATAGAACGAGGCGATCTGGGCGTTAACCTGGTCCGTGGTGGCGAAAAACGAGGCGGTGTACACTCCGGGAACGACCTTCATCAGCGTAGTATCCACGCCTTTCTCTTCCAGCCAGGCGCGGTATTCCTCAAAATCCTCGCCAACCGTCGCCATCACGCGCGGGCGCTCGCCGAGCAGTGCCATGGTGTAGGCGATGTTCGGGGCCACGCCGCCGCGCTGACGGGACATGGAATCGACCAGGAAAGAAAGACTGATATTCTCCAGTCGTTCGGGCAGGATTTGCTCCTTGAACAGGCCGGGGAAGGTCATCAGGTAATCGTAGGCGACAGAACCGGTGAGTAAAATGTCCATAGTTGCATGTGATAGGTTGAAAGTTGCATGCTGCAGGTTATCTTTTTTACTTTCAACCTTCAACTTTCAACCGCCTTTCTTAGGTTCGTATTAAATGGAGGATGAACGACTCCATTCTCAGTCACAATCGCGGAAATCAACCGGTTCGGCGTCACGTCGAAGGCTGGGTTGCGCGCCTTCGCGTTGACCGGGGCGACGCGCTCGCCTTTGAATTGTATCGCTAATACTTCCTGAGGATCACGCTCTTCGATGGGAATTTGACTGCCATCCGTGAGCGAAAGGTCAATCGTGGATGTCGGTGCCACCGAATAGACCGGCACGCAGTTATCGTGCGCGGCCAGAGCCAGCATGTATGTGCCAATCTTGTTGGCCACGTCGCCGTTGGCTGCCACCCGGTCCGCACCGAAGAAAACCTTTTGCACCTGGCCGCTGCACAGGAAAAATCCCGCCATGTTGTCGCTGATGATCTCATACGGGATGCCGTACTGCTCCAGCTCCCAGGCCGTCAGCCGCGCGCCCTGTAAGCGCGGACGGGTCTCGTCCACCAACACGTGAATGCTCTTGCCCTGTTCGTGCGCCATGCGGATAACGCCCAGCGCCGTGCCCCAATCCACCGTTGCCAGCGCGCCGGTGTTGCAATGATGGATAATTGTGTCTCCGTCGTCAATTAGCTCAGCGCCGTGCGCCGCCATGCGCTTGTTGACCTCCACGTCTTCATCGGCAATGCGTTGGGCTTCAGCAAGGATTGCTTCGCGAACAATGTCAGCTGCACCCTCCACCCTCCTCGCTTCATTCAGCACCCGCTCCACCGCCCAGGCCAGGTTGACCGCCGTCGGGCGGGAAGCTTTCAGGTTTTTGGCGACAGTTTCCAAGTCCAATAAGAGACCGGCGGTGTCAGGAACTTTTAATTCGCGCGCTGCCAGCGCCAGTCCGAAGGCTGCCGCCGCGCCAATGGCCGGCGCGCCGCGTATCGTCATATTTCGTATCGCTTCGTCAACCTCTTGGCAGGTGCGCAACGAGACGACGACCAATTCCGCCGGCAGGCGGCGCTGGTCAATCACCTTGAGTTCATCGCTGGTGTAATCCCATTCGAGTGTACGCATTGACGTGCAGGAAACGACGCTCTCACAAGAGAGCGTCGTCGCTTGCGGGCGTAGTTTAGCACGGGAGGTCTGGATTGGCAAGCATTGACACGACTCTGTTTCACCATTATAACCATCGCCATGAAATCCAAACCTTTACTGCTCTGGCTGTGGGTGCTCATCTCACTGGCCGGGTGTAATTTGCCATCTTCCGGCCAGACAGCGCCTCTCGGCGCGACGGCCACACCCAGCCTCACCCCTACCCCATTCGTTGACAACCCCACCTTCACAGCCACGCCGACGCCCATCCCGGCGGTGCGCGTCGAGACCGGCGACCGGGCGCTCTTCGACGGCGACTACGCCCGCGCCCACAGCGAGTACCAGATCGCATATACCACCTCTACCGACTCCGAGGTGCGCGCCGCGGCGCTGTGGGGATTGGGGCGCACAGAATACGAGGCCGGCGTCTACGCCTCGGCCCTGGAAGCATTGCGCCGCTTGCCCATAGAATTTCCTGACTCACAGTACGCCGCTTACGCCTTTTTCCTGCTCGGCGAGACGTACGCCAGCCTGCAGCGCTACTTGGAAGCCGCGGACGCCTATTCTTCTTTTCTCAGCCTGCGTCCCGGCGTGATTGACACCTATGCACAGGAACGACGCGGCGACGCCCTGGTCGCAGTTGGAAACGACACGGATGCCATTGTCGCTTACCAGGCTGCACTGGCTGACCCACATCTGGGAGATGGGGTCGCCCTGGGGATCAAGCTGGCCCAGTCCTACGCCAATTCCGACGACTCGACCACCGCCCTGGGCATGTACGACGAGATCGCCACAAAAACGAACAACGATTTCATCAAAGCCCGGATGGATTTCCTGGCCGGGCAGACCTATCTATCCCTTGGCCAGACCAGCCAGGCCTACCAGCGTTTCCTGCACGCCGTGGACAATTACCCGCTTTCCTATGATTCATACTCCGCCCTGGTAGCCCTGGTGGATGCTGGCATGCCGGTGGACGAATTCCAACGCGGCCTGGTGGACTACTTCGCTGGGCAGTACGGGGTAGCCCTGGCCGCTTTTGACCGCTACATTTCTGCCAATCCACAGAATGACGGCACGGTTCACTTCTACCGCGCCAAGGCCTTGGATGATTCAGGGCGTTACGAGGAAGCCGTTGCCGAATACACACTGTTCATCAATAATTATCCGGACAACCTCCACTGGCAGGCTGCCTGGGATGAAAAAGCCGGAACTCAGTGGTATTACCTGGAACAATATGACGCGGCTTCGCAGACATACCTGGACTTCGTGGCAGCCATGCCAGACAGCCCCGACGCTCCACGTTTCCTGTTGAATGCAGGTCAGATGTTGGAGAGAGCCGGCCACTTGGAAGAGGCTGCAGCGACCTGGGAGCGCATCGCCGACCGATATCCGAGCAGTGAATTGGTGCCGCAGGCGCTTTTCTGGGCTGGGATCGCCCGTTACCGCAAATTGAACCTGGACGGAGCGCTGGTGGCCTTCCAGCGCAGCCTGATCCTGGCGAGCGCCCCCGAAGACCAGGCGCGTTCCTATTTCTGGATTGGTAAGACCCAGCAAAAGAGAGGCGACGAAGTCGCAGCGCAGACAGCCTGGCAGCAGGCCGCCGCCCTCGATCCCACTAGCTACTACAGCGAACGCGCCCGCGACACCTTGTTCGGTCAATCCATTTTCCAGCCGCCGCCCGCTTACAACCTTTCCTTCGACCTGGCCACGGAACGCCGCGAGGCCGAGGCCTGGATCCGCATCCAGTTCAACCTCTCCTCGAACACCGATCTCAGCAGCCCGGGCGGACTCATACAAGATCCGCGCCTTGTACGCGGCAGCGAACTGTGGAACCTGGGACTGTACGACGAAGCCCGCCTGGAATTCGAAGAGCTACGCCAGGCTGTTAGCGAGAACGCAGCCGATAGCTATCGCCTGGCCAACTACCTGCTCGAACTGGGTCTCTACCGCAGCGCCATCTTCGCCGCCCGTCAGGTACTGACCCTGGCTGGCATGGACACCAACGCCAAATCACTCACCGCACCGAGCTATTTCAACCATGTCCGCTATGGGGTTTATTACCAGGATTTGATCGTTCCGGCTGCCCGGCAGAATGAGCTTGACCCGCTATCACTGTTCAGTTTGGTACGTCAGGAGAGCCTGTTCGAGGGGTTTGTCCACTCCACCGCCGGGGCGCGCGGTCTGATGCAAATTATCCCCAGCACCGGCGCGACCATCGCCCTGAACATGGGCTGGCCGCTGGATTACACTGCCAATGACCTCTACCGGCCGGTGGTCAGCTTGAGCCTGGGCGCTCATTACCTGAAATCCAACCTGGATTACTTCGACGGCGATCTATTTGCCGCCCTGGCAGCCTATAACTCCGGTCCTGGCAACGCTGAAATTTGGATGAACCTGGCAGGCGGTGACCCCGACCTGTTCATGGAAGTCGTCCGCTTCGAGGAAACGCGCAGTTACATCCTCAGCATCTATGAAAACTACATCGTTTATCGCTCGCTGTATGGAACGGTTCCCTGAAAACGCTCGCAGGCGCTGGGCAAGGCGGTCGCGAAAAACTGCGCAGAGGGTGGTCAGGAGGTCGCCGGGCGCGGTGTTGACCCTGTTGACCCTCGTATCATCCTAACGGTGCCAGGGACCGGATATCAATTGTGACGAAAACAGTTATTTTGCGACCCAATATAGACGAATTGTTACCAGATTGTTACCATGACTATGATAAAATTACTTTGACATTACAAAATTGTTAGGCGATAATTAGTGTAGCGGCGAAGACCCGGGTGCCTCAATTTGGTCGCTTGGCTGCGGAACAGCGCAGCCAGGACGCCCGGAGAGCCAATAGCGAAACCGGCCGCGTTTATTTGTAACCTTTTTCACTTTTTATTGTCATGTAAGTGCCTGCGAAACGTTGCGGGCAATTAAAATCGCGTTTATTGGTTCTGATTAATTGGTACCTGAATATTTAGTCAGGTCGGCTTTGACCCGGGTGCCCCAATTTGGTCGCTTGGCTGCGGAACAGCGCAGCCAGGACGCCCGGAGAGCCAATAGCGAAACCGGCCATCCTTTAGATGCGCCGGTTTTAATTTACTTCCGGGAGGAAAGAATGAACACATCTAGAACATTTCGCACGTTCACGAAGGCTGTCAATGTCATCGTCATTTTGACGACGATCATCAGCCAGTTTGGTTGGGGGGCAAGCAAAGCCCTGGCAGACGCTTCAAGTCAGCCGGTCATCACCGAAAAAAATAGTCCCACTGTAAATTTGATCATCACTGCCACATCTCCCGAATGTGCAGACCCGCTCGGCTGCATCACCATTGACCCGGCCGACCCGCTGCACATCGCCTATGCGCTGGTCACGGAGGGACCGGATGCGTCCCTGGGTATTGACTCACGCAATGGTGTCGAGATCGCCATTGATGATTCCGGCGGGCAGATCCTGGGCCATGCGATCCAATTCGATGGTCTGAATGAAAGCTGCTCTGCTGAAGGTGGCCTGGCAGCCGGCACAGCCCTGGCAGCCGACCCCAGCATCGTGGCAGTCATCGGCACTTCTTGTTCAAGCGCGGCGCGCGAGGCCATGCCCTTGCTCTCCGCGGCCGGCATGGTGATGGTCTCGCCCTCCAATACCGCCTCCGACCTGACCGAGGCCGGCAATCCCAACAATTACCCCGGTTACCTGCGCACCAGCATACCCGATTCCTTCCAGGGTGCCGCCGCGGCCCAATTCGCTTATAACTCCTTGAAAATCACCACTGCCGCCACCATCGAAGATGGCTCCCTATATTCCGATTTTCTGCAGACTGCCTTCGTGAATGAATTCATTGGCCTGGGAGGAACCATCACCTCAATGGAAGTGATCGATCCGGGTGAAACCGATATGAGCACCGTGCTGGGGATTATCCTTGGCGATCCCCCCGAACTGATCTACTTCCCGATCTTCATGCCGGCTGGAGGCTATCTTATCAGCCAGGCGCGTGAGACTACAGGTTTTGAAACTACTTATTTAATGGCTTCCGACGGAATGTATACACCGGAAGTTGTTGCTGCAACCGGCGGGGATGTGGAAGGCTTTCTGGTCACCGGCCCTGACACCTCCCAGTACAGCCCGGATTATAAAAATGTTTTTCTGCCGGCTTACAAGGCAAAATTTGGCACCGAGCCGCTATCCTTTTACCATGCCCATGCTTATGACGCCTTCATGCTGATCAAGGCCGCCATTGAAGAAGTGGCCGTGGTTGACCCGGACGGCACCCTGCAGATTGGCCGCCAGGCGCTGCGGGATACCCTGTATGGCACCACCGGTTTTGCCGGACTGACAGGCACTCTGACCTGCTCCCCCACCGGCGATTGCGCCGACCCGCACATTGGAGCATTTCGCTACCATGCCGGGCAGGACCAGCCTCGCAGGGTCTGGCCAACGCTCTACACGGCCAATGTCGGGTTGATCACGAGTGTGGGCGGTATTGCGGATCAAGGCTTTAACTGGCTGAGCTGGCAAGGCGTGCTGCAAGCCGAAACCGACCTGGGCATCGTTGGGACGCTCTATGAACCAACGAGTGAAGATCAGTATGCCGCCCTGCTCCAACAGTGCGTGGATGATGGAAACGAATTATGCATCGGGGTTGGCTTCTTCCTTGGCGTCAGCCTGGCTAATGCAGCCAGGGCTAATCCCGATACGAAGTGGGGCATCGTTGACTATTCCTATCCCGACTGCTGGCCCGGTGCAGTTGAAGGCATTGACTGCGGTTCGTTTACCGAAATACCAAATGTACGCGGATTTACTTTCGATTCCGGGCAGACGGGTTACCTGGCGGGCGCCCTGGCGGGCAAGATGACCACCAGCAACGTGATTGGCACAGTGGCAGGCATGGATATTCCTCCGGTTGCGTCATTTGTCAACGGGTATCGTAATGGTGCCCAGTGTGCCAACCCGGATGTCAATGTGCTGGTCAACTACACCGGCACCTTTAGCGATTCAGCCCTCGGCGCCACGATCGCCGCGGGCATGCTTTCCAAGGGTGCGGATGCCATTTTTGGCGTTGGGGGGCTCACCGGGCAGGGCGCCATCCTGTACGCCGCCCAGAATGACGCCTGGAGCATCGGCGTGGATGTTGACGAGTACCTGTCCACCTTCGGGAATGGTTCGGTGGATGGCTCCGATATGCTGCTCACCAGCGCCATGAAAGGCTTGGATGTTGCTGTCTACCAGACCATTGAAGATTATCTCTATGGCAGCTTCACCTCCGGCAATGTCTTGTATGCTCTTGCCGATGGCGGCGTGGGGTTAGCCCCCTACCATGAGACCGACAGCATTATCCCGCAGAGTGTCAAGGATTATCTTGCCGGTGTCAGGCAGGATATCATTGACGGCGTCATTGACATCAGCCAAACCTGCCGCCCGGATTACTCCCCGAACTTCTCCGTCCGGGCGAATTTCGACCAAGTCGAGGCCTGGGAATGGCCGCTCGGGGCTATGCTGGAGCTGGAGATTGACGATCCCGGGACTGAACTAAACCCGGATCACTCCGAAACACAGATAGTCAGCCCGGCCCCCTGGGATCCAAGCCAGACCTATGTAAACTTCAACCTTTGGGGCACCTTCGACATCCAAGCGGGGTACCTAGTCAGCATGAGTGATGGTACGATGACAAAGACACTCACCGTCTCGGCGCTGGCGTTTACCGATTTTGACATAGACGCGGATACTGTCTTCGGTATCGCCGATGCGGACGCACGCGTAAACGTATCGGCATGTGACTCTTCGACTTGCGCCAACCGTCACGTGGATGCGGACGGAGATGGCAACTGGCTGGCGGACTTTGCCAATCCGGGCGGCGAGGGGGATGAGCAGGATACAATCGACCTGGTGCGCGGCACATGGGTCGATTCCCAGCAGACGGATGATGATGGCGACGCGACGAAGTTCGGGTGGAACATTCCCAATCCCCGCATCGCGGCCAGCCCGAACAGCCGCTGGATCTGGGCGAGCGACTGGCCCCTGGGCACGTTACTCACCCTGACCATTGACGATCCATCCAATGGCGTGGGCGTTGATTACACCACGACTGCTACCGCGGAACATAATCCGGGTGACCCGCATGGTATTACGGCGAATTTCGACTGGCCGGCCATTGGCCTGAAACCCGGATTTGAAGTGACCGTTGACGGAGGTGGCACGACGAAAACACTGATCATCTCGCCGTTGACCGTGACAGCGATTGACCCGGTTTTGGATACGATTTCCGGCGTGGCCACCCCGGGCGTGCAACTGAATGTCTGCGCCAACGCCAATGTCCCCGATAACTGTATTAACCGTTACGTGACTGCAAGCATTGCAACCGGCTTGTGGACTGCCGATTACGGCACGGCGGGCATTCCGCCGGATGACACGGCCACGTTTGACCTGGTGCCCGGCAGCAATGGCTGGGTCTATGAAGATGATTCTGACGCAGACCGCACCTGGGTGGACTGGCGCGTTCCTAATCCGAATTTGCATGTTTTCGTCACCCAGGACCGCATTGAGGCGCGCGACTGGCCGGATGGTCATGTGGTTACCCTGACCATTGACAACCCCGTCACTCCTGATTCGCCGGATTACACAACCACCCGCACAATGGGGCCGGCTCCCTGGAACCCAAACGAGATTGCAGCCGAATTTGACCTGAATGGTATCTACCACTATCAGGTTGGTGACTTGATTACCGTCAGCGATGGGACGAGCACCAAAACGCACGTAGTGATGAATGTCAATGTAACCGGTATTGATGCTGAGGCCGGTACGATCTCTGGTACTACCGATCCAGGAGCAGAGATTCAGGTTAATATTCATCGGGGTAACGCGCCGTATCGCCGCGTCACCGCGGATGGCAGCGGTGTGTGGAGCGTTGATTTTTCAGTGGTCTGGGAGGATCAGGGGACCTACGATTTGACCCCCGGCCTCAATGGCTCTGCCATGCGTTTCGACGACGATGGAGATGTCAGCCGCGCTGACTGGCGCGTCCCCAACCCAAACTTCCAGGTCAGGGCTAACAATGACTTGGTCGAGGGCTGGGAATGGACGCAGGGAGATGTGGTCACCCTGGTGATTGACGATCCTGGGACTGGACAAAATCAAGATTACACCGATACCCAAATCGTTGGCTCGTGGGACGGGGACCCCCAATATGTCAATTTCAATCTGGGAGGTGTCTTTGATATCCAGCCCGGATTCCTCGTCAGCCTAAGCGATGGAACGACTACCAAGACGCACACGGTCACAGGCCTGGAAATTACCGGCTTTGATATAGACAATGATCTTGTGTACGGCCTGGCTGGCCCGGGTACTCGAGTCGACGTCTGGGCATGTGATGGGAAGAATTGCTACAACCGTCACGTGGATGCGGACGGCGGCGGCAACTGGACGGCGGACTTCGCCCATCCGGGCGTTGAGGGGGATGAGCAGAACACCTTCGACCTGGTGCGCGGCACCTGGCTCGACTCGCATCAGTGCGACGAAGATGGAGATTGTACACAATTCGGCATGAATATTCCCAATCCCTACATCCAGGCTAGTCCAAGCAGCCATTGGGTGCACGGACGCGGCTGGCCGTTGGGCACGGAGCTCACCTTGACCATTGACGACCCATCCAATGGCGTGGGCGTTGATTACACCAAGACGGCTACCGTGAAGCATAATCCGGATAAGCCGGATGATATCTTAGCCGATTTCACCTGGCCCGACCAGTTTACTCCCGGCCCGGGGTACGTTATCACCATGACGGGTGATATTTTGGGAAGCCCGGTCACCAAGACCCTCATCGTTGCTTTGCTGGTGTTGTCTGCGGATCCGGTCACTGATATCGTTTCGGGGGTCGCCACACCGGGCGTTCCCAACGTGGAGGTATGCCTCTGGCGGCCGGTGAGCAACTGCTTCTGGCTCTATCCAAGCGTGGATGGCACAACTGGCGAGTGGAACGCTGATTACACTGCTCAAGACCTGCAGCCCGGCGATAGTGGCTGGGTGACCGAGTATGACCCCGATTCCGACGAAACCTGGTACTACTGGGGGATACCCAACCCGAACTTCCAGGTCAGGGCGAACAATGACCAGGTCGAGGGCCGGGAATGGCCGCTTGGGGCTACGCTGAAACTGGAGATTTTCTGTTCTGGCTATTACACCGAAACAAAGATAGTTGGCCCGGCCCCCTGGGATCCAAGCCAGACCTATGTGAACTTCAACCTGTGGGGAGTCTTCGACATCCAACCGGAGTGCCTCGTCAGCCTAAACGATGGAACGACTAACAAGACGCACACGGTCACAGGCCTGGAAATTACCGGCTTTGATATAGACAATGATCTTGTGTACGGCGTGGCTGGCCCGGGTACTCGAGTCGACGTCTGGGCATGTGATGGGAAGAACTGCTTCAACCGCCATGTGAATGCGGAATTGGATGGCAACTGGCTGGCGGACTTTGCCCATCCGGGCGTCGAGGGGGATGAGCAGAACACCTTCGACATTGTTCGAGGCACGTGGCTCGACTCGCATCAGTGCGACGAAGATGGAGATTGTACACAGTTCGGCATGAATATTCCCAACCCCCGCTTTGATGCGTGGTACAAAGATGGCAATATTAATGCCTATGATTGGCCCTTGGGCACGCTCCTGACGTTGGATATTGACGCCACCATCCCGGCTGATGGCGTTCCAGAGTATTCAGTTACAACAACCGTAGGCCAATTCAACCTGAATGGCGCGTTTGATATCCAGCCTGGCATGACGCTTACCGTATCAGGGGCTGGCGTGACCAAAATCCTGGTGGTTTCAGACCTGGCGGTCACTGATATTGATCCGGCTACTGACGTTATAACCGGCACAGCCGGGCCCAATCAGCAGCTCTGGATGAACTTTAGCAACGCCTCCGGCGACTGCTGCCGCAATTTCCAGGCAGACGGCAGCGGTGTTTGGACAGTGGATTACAGCGAGCTGGGTTCTGATGGCGAGCAGACTGAAGATATTCGCCTGGGTTCATCCGGCACACTCAATGCGCAGGACGAGGATGGGGATAACACATCCTTAAACTGGTACGTGCCCACCTACACCCTGCACGTCAACATCAAAGATAATGAAACCCATGGCCATGATTGGCCGCAAGGTGATACTGTCACCTTGATCGTTGATGACGATACTGATCCCAACAACGGCGTGCTTTACAGCCAAACCAAGAATGCTGACGATGATACCAGTTGTGGCTACCCATGCTTCAATTTGCAGAATATATTCAATTTGCAGATTGGTCAGTATGTGACCATGACAGATGGATCCATCAGTAAAACCGTGCATATCTCAACTCTGCATATCACGGACATGAATGCGCAAAACGATACCTTGAGCGGTGTTGCCGATCCTGGCTCGGAAGTGATGGTCAACATCAAATCACAGAACGGCATGCGCCGCGCTATCGCAGATACAAATGGAGATTGGACGGTGAATTTCTCCATTCCTGGCAGTGGGGATGACGAACAGGATATAGCGGATATTATCCCCGGCGACAGCGGACGCGCCATCCAACTCAACCCCGATGGTACCGATGACGGCACGCTGGAATATTGGCGCGTCCCCAACCCGCGCTTCTCGGTTCAATTCCCCTGGAATGAGGTGCATGGGTACGAATGGCCGCTCGGCGCATTGGTAACACTTACAATTGATGATCCCTCCACGCCCAGTACGGACTACAGCCAAAGCAAAACCGTTGACATGGAAAACTTCAAACCGCCAGCCGACACCTGGATTGGATTCAAACTAGGGGATTTCCAGGTAAGACCAGGGTATGTTGTCACCATGACTGATAGTGCCACCACCAAAACTCATGTGGTGCAGGAATTGGAAGTGATCGAAGTCAATCCAGTAACTGATACAATCTCCGGCACGGCTGCTCCAGGCTCAGATGTGTATTTTGGCGGTGTGTGCGACAAAAATGGTTGTGCGTACCGGCATGTCCTGGCAGACAACGACGGAGACTGGTTGGCAGATTTCTCTATACCAGGCGATGAAGGCGATGAGCAAGAGACTTTTGACCTTCGTCCGGGGTCTAGTGGTGAGGCCCAGCGTCCTGATGAAGATGGCGATGCAACAGTCTATCAATGGCGCGTCCCCAACCCGAACTTCCAGGTCAGGGCGAACAATGACCAGGTCGAGGGCTGGGAATGGACGCAGGGAGATGTGGTCACCCTGGCGATTGACGATCCCGGGACTGGACAAAATCCAGATTACACCGATACCCAAACTGTTGGCCTGGCTCCCTGGGACCCCAATCAAACCTATGTCAATTTCAGTCTGGAAGGTGTCTTAGATATCCAGCCCGGATTCGTGGTCAGTATGACGGATGGGACAACGCTGAAGATACATACCGTCACCAATCTGGCGTTTACCAATATGGATATTGATACAGATACCGTCTCAGGTATCGCTACCCCGGGCGCACGCGTGGACGTATGGGCATGTGACTCTTCGAATTGCTACAACCGTCACATGGATGCGGACGGCGGCGGTAACTGGCTGGCGGACTTTGCCCATCCTGGCGTTGAGGGGGATGAGCAGAACACCTTCGACCTGGTGCCTGGCACCTGGGTCGACTCCCAGCAATCGGACGAGGACGGCGACCGGACGATGTTCGGGAGGAACATCCCCAACACCCATATTGAAGCCGAGGCCTGGAACAACCGTGTCACTGGGTATGAATTTGCTCCGGGCGCTGACATTACCCTGAGAGTGGACGATCCTTCCACCCCGGACGATCCCGACTTCGAGCAAACCCAGAGTGCGGATGGGAACGGCTGGGTGGAGTTCTGGCCGCCCCTGGACATCCTCCCCGGCTTTGTGGTCACCATGACCGATGGGACAACCAACAAGACGCTGGTCGTTTCCGTCCTGCATGCGACCGCGGACGAGACGGCGAACACGATCTTTGGGATGGCCAGCCCGAACACCCAGCTCTGGTTCTGGTTAGAAGATTTCAACCCTGGTGATAAGTTTGGGCTTGATGTAAGCGTTGGCGCTCTGGGCAGTTGGTCGGTGGACCTGGATGGCCTCTACACGCTGCATACCTGGAATTTTGGCGGCGTGAACGAGACAGACCCGGATGGCGACGTGACCTATTACCGCTGGCGCGTCGTGCATCCCACCATCGAAGCCTGGGTGAACGAGAACAGCCTGAAACTCTTTGATTGGCCGCTGGGCGCAGACCTGACCGTCTCGATTGATGACCCGGCCACAACGGATTCGCCGGATTACGTGACCTATATCACAACAGAACCAATCCCGTGGTTCGAAGGCGCCTGGGCTTACCTGCAACTGCATAACGCCATCTTCCTTGCCCCGGGAATGGAGGTCACGGTCACGGACGGTGTAATTTCCGATACCCTGACCATTTCCACCATCCAGATCACGGGAGTGGATCTGGACCTTGATACCATCACGGGCATTGCCGATCCGGACACCCAGGTGTTCGTAAGCCTGGGGTTCGGCGGAGATACACGCGCCGTTACTTCCGACGAGGATGGCAATTGGACGGTTGATTTCTCCGGGAGCAGCGACATCTCATACGGGACGGATGTTATCGTCTCAGTGCACGATGAGGATTGGGATGCCACTTTCTTCGAGTTCTATGCCGGGGCCGGGATCCCGTGCCTGGCCGGCGATATGGTATACGGTTACGCATTCGGCTCGGATGGCAGCACGCCCGTCGGCGGCGTGACCGTCCACTTCGACGACTTCGACAGCGAAACGCCTCTCTTCACGGCCCGCACCACTTCCGATGGCTGGTATTCCTGCGGCAATCTCTCCGCCGGTTCCTACCGTATCTGGGTGGATAGGGGCAGCGCCAACGGCGCGGATTATTCCCGCCAGTACTACCCCGAAACGATCTTCGAGAACGCCGCCCGGGTCGAAGTGGATGCCTCCACGCACCTGGCAGATGTCAACTTCGTCTACCAGACGCCCTCGGCAACTTACTTGCACATGGACTTCAATATGGACCGCCCCATCACTGGCGAACTGGCAGTCCGCCAGGCAATTGCATACGGCACCGACCGCCAGCGCATCATAGACGAAGTCCTCCCCGGCAGACCGATCATGGACAGCTTCATCACCCCCGGCAGTTGGTCGTATGCTTCGAGCGGCCTGCCTCACTATGGCTATGACCCTGTATTGGCAGGGGACATCCTGACGGCTGCTGGCTGGGTGGATTCGGACCCGGATGGTGTCCGCGAGAGGGGCGGCGTGCGGCTGCATATTGATATCCGCATGCGCAATGAGCCCCACCGCATCCAGGCCGCCCAGATCTTTGTGGAGAACATGGCCGCCATCGGCATCGAAGTTGAACTAAAGGTTGATGAAAACTGGGTCGAGATCATTGCCTCTCACGATTTCGATCTGGCGCTCTTCGGCTGGGTAAGCGACGAGAATGCCGACTTTGGCGAGGATGGCCTGTGGTGGTTGTTCAAGTCCGATGGCCCATACAATCATGGGCTTTACAATAACCCGGAAGTGGATGGACTGCTCGAGGACATCCGCCCTCTGCGCACGCGCGCCGAAGTCCTCCCTTACGCCGTAGAGATCCAGATAGACGTGATGACCGACCTGGCCACCCTGCCAATCTTTGGCTGGTGGTCTGTCCCGCCTCCCACTGCCGACGCCGGTGTGGACCGCACTGTTCTGGAAGGCGCCACGGTCACGCTGGATGGCAGCGGCTCGTCAGACCCGTACAATGACATCGTGCTCTATGAATGGGACCTTGACAACGACGGTGATTACGACGATGCCCTCGGCGTCAACCCGGATGTCAGCTTCCCGGATAACGGGACGTACACGGTTGGGCTGAAAGTGACAGACGCCTACAGCATGTACGGCACCGATACGGTCGAGTTCACCGTGCAGAATGTCCCGCCGACGGCAACCTTCAACGCCCCCACCTGGGTAGGCCAGGGAACCAACATCGTGCTTTCGCTCACCGATCCGCAGGATGTGTCCCCGGCGGATGTCACTGCCGGGTTCCAGTACGCCTTCGACTGCGGGGATGGCCTCGGCTACGGCTCCTTTGGGTCAGCCAGTTCGGTTAATTGCCCGACGGCTGGCGCATCCGGTACGCGCACGGTGGGAGGCAAAATACAAGATAAAGATGGTGGGTTCACGGAGTATACAAGCCAGGTAAACATCGTCAGCCCGCCGACCAATGTCCAGGCAAGCGATGGAACGTACACGAACAAGGTGCTGGTGAGCTGGAATGCATCCAGCGGGGCAACATCCTACAAGGTATATCGCGCCGCCAGCGCAGCAGGCGGGAAGAGCCTCTTGGGCAGCCCGACAGGTACCACTTTCGATGACACTACTGCGACGCCCGGTATCACCTATTACTACTGGGTGAAAGCCTGCAGGAGTTCTAGCTGCAGCACCTACAGCGCCTACAACACAGGCTGGCGGAAGCTCTCCGCGCCGACCAATGTGCAGGCGAGTGACGGGACATACACAGACAAGGTGCTGGTGAGCTGGAATGCATCCAGCGGGGCAACATCCTACAAGGTATACCGTGCTGACAGCGCAGCAGGCGGGAAGAGCCTCTTGGGCAACCCTACGGTAACCAGCTTCAATGACACCACTGCGACACCCGGCGTCACCTATTACTACTGGGTGACGGCCTGTAGGAGTTCTCGCTGCAGCAGCTACAGCGCCTACAACACAGGCTGGAGCAATCTCTCCGCGCCCGTCAACGTGCAGGCAAGCGATGGGACGTACACCGACAAGGTTAATGTGACCTGGAATGCATCCAGCGGGGCAACATCCTACAAGGTATACCGTGCCACCAGCGCAACAGGGACGAAGAGCCTCTTGGGCAGCCCGACAGGCTCGGCTTTCGATGACACCACAGCAACACCAGGTGTGTCCTACTGGTATTGGTTGACGGCCTGCAACGGCGCAAACTGCAGCGGCTTCAGCGCCTACAACACAGGCTGGCGCAAGCTATCACCGCCAGCCAACGTGCTGGCAAGCGACGGAACGTACACGGACAAGGTGCGGGTGAGCTGGATCCCATCCAGCGGGGCGACATCCTACAAGGTATACCGTGCCACCAGCGCAACAGGGACAAAGAGCCCCTTGGGCAGCCCAACGGTAACCAGCTTCAATGACACCACTGCGACGCCCGGTGTCACCTATTATTATTGGGTGAAAGCCTGCAGCGGCGCAAACTGCAGCGACTTCAGCGCTTACGACACAGGCTGGCGGAAGCTCTCCGCGCCAACCAACGTACAAGCCAGCGACGGGACGTACACCGACAAGGTGAATGTGACCTGGAATGCATCCAGCGGGGCGACATCCTACAAGGTATATCGCGCCACCAGCGCAACAGGGACAAAGAGCCCCTTGGGCAGTCCAACGGTAACCAGCTTCAATGACACCACTGCGACGCCCGGCGTCACCTATTATTATTGGGTGAAAGCCTGCAGCGGCGCAAACTGCAGCGACCTCAGCGCCTACGACACAGGCTGGCGGAAGCTCTCCGCGCCAACCAACGTACAAGCCAGCGACGGGACGCACACGAACAAGGTGCTGGTGAGTTGGTATGCATCCAGCGGGGCGACCTCCTACAAGGTATATCGCGCCACCAGCGCAACTGGGACGAAGAGCCTCTTGGGCAGCCCGACAGGCTTGGCTTTCGATGACACCACAGCAACACAAGGTGTGATCTATTGGTACTGGGTGAAAGCCTGCAGCGGCGCAAACTGCAGCGACTTCAGCGCCTACAACACAGGCTGGCGCAATCTCTCCGCGCCAACCAACGTGCAGGCCAGCGACGGGACGTACACCGACAAAGTGCTGGTGAGCTGGAATGCATCCAGCGGGGCGACCTCCTACAAGGTATACCGTGCGACCAGCGCAATAGGGACGAAGAGCCTCTTGGGCAGCCCCACGGGAACCAGCTT
>Ga0315289_10006138_pt1 | contig 17690 bp, 12 predicted proteins | sample YL17G11_40_MG_FD_203452 | JGI IMG/M metagenome (GOLD analysis project Ga0315289, IMG submission 203452) | Sediment microbial communities from Yellowstone Lake, YNP, Wyoming, USA - YL17G11_40 | ecosystem: Environmental > Aquatic > Freshwater > Lake > Sediment | place: USA: Wyoming | collected... | reverse complement strand
CCGATCAAAAGGCTGAATAACGCCAACCAGGCGATTCAGGAGGGAGCGGCCGCCGCCGAGCGGATCTTCGCCCTGCTAGATACCCCGGGGGAAGAAGTCAAAACCGGCCGGGAACTCCAGGGCCCGATTGAAGAGATTCAATTCCGGGATGTGTCTTTCCGGTACCGGGATGAATGGGTCATGACCGGGATCAACCTGAAAATCAGGAAGGGAGAGGCGGTGGCCTTCGCCGGGGCCAGCGGGGTGGGGAAGACCACGCTCATGAATCTCCTGCTCCATTATTACGAGCCCACCCAGGGGGCGATTCTGATCGACGGGGTAGATTACCGGGAATACTCGCGGGAGTCCCTCCGGCGGAGGATCGCGCTGGTTTCCCAGCAAACCGTGCTTTTCAACGATACCCTCCGAGCTAATATCGCCTACGGAAAACCGGAGAAAGGCAGGGCGGAGATTGAAACGGCGGCCCGGGCCGCTTACGCCCACGATTTCATCATGGCTTTTTCCGAAGGTTACGACACGGTAGTCGGGGAGCGCGGGGTCAAACTCTCGGGCGGGCAGGCCCAGCGGATTTCCATCGCCCGGGCCCTGCTCAAGGACGCCCCGATCCTGATTCTGGATGAGGCGACCTCTTCCCTGGATAGCGAATCGGAGGCTATCGTGCAGAAGGCCCTGGAAAACCTGATGCAGGGGAGAACCACCCTGATCGTGGCTCATCGTTTTTCCACTATCCGCAAGGTGGACCGGATCCAGGTCCTGGCGGAAGGCAGGATCGTGGAAGAGGGCACCCACGCCGATTTGCTCAAGATGAAAGGGGAGTATGCCCGCCTTTACGAGGCCTCGCGGGAGGAAGAGGAGCGGGCCCAAATCAAACCGGGCCGGGAAAATTCCTAATGACTAATGTCGAATTTCTAATGAATAACCAATGACGAAATTCTAATGAATAATCCAGATCGAATTTCTAATTCAGAGTTTATTAATTGGTCATTGGTAATTGGGATTTAATTAGACATTAGAAATTAGGAATTAGTAATTTTGTATTTCCCGGTCATGGTTTGGTTATTGGTAATTTTCCAAAGAGGATTCTCTGAATAAAAAGATCAAAGATTGGTTGCTCGACCGGTTGCCTCCCGTGATCTGGGTGATCCTTACCGGGATCAAGAAAACCCTTTTCACGCGGGAGCTGTTCCCGGAACGGATCGACCAGTTCTGGCGGAAAAAAGTCCCGGTGATCGTCGCCTTCTGGCACAGCCGGATGGCGGTTCTGCCTTTTGTCTACCGGGGGCGGGGGGTGAAAGTCCTGATCAGCCCTTCCCGCGACGGGGAATTGGTCAGCCGGGTGCTCGGCCACTTTAATTTTGAGACCATCCGCGGATCCAGCAGCCGCCAGGGGGCGGAGGCGCTGAAAAAACTCGAACAGGCGATTCAGGAGGGATTCGACGTGGGGATCACCCCCGACGGCCCCCGGGGACCGGCCCGGGAGATCAAGCCGGGAGTAATCGAGCTGGCCCGGAAGACGGGCGCCCCGATCGTCCCCTTGACCTTCGCTTCCGGGAGAAAGATTCGTTTTAAAAGCTGGGACCGGTTCGAGTTTCCCCTCCCTTTTTCCCGGGGTTTCTACCTCTGGGGCCAACCTTTCTGGGTGAAGCCCGAGGCCAGGGAGCTGGAGCAGGAGAGGAAGGATTTGGAAAACCTGATGAACCGGTTGACCGGGGAAGCCGATCAGCGGGCGCGGGAAAAAAACGGCTCCCTCCCCGGTTCCGCGTTTTACTTTTTTTACAGCCTGGTTATCTGCGGGTTTTTTCTGCTGACCTCTCCTTACTGGCTCATCTGGCTCTGGCGTAATCCCCGGGAAAGACAGGGTCTTCCGGAGAGATTGGGCTTCCATCTCGACGACCGGAAGCTCACGCATCCGGTCTGGGTTCACTGCGCTTCCGTGGGGGAACTCGAAGCGGCCAAGCCCCTGCTCTCCCGGCTGATCTCCGGGCGGGGAGAGGAGGGGGTGGTGATTTCTTTAACCAGCGCCACCGGGAGGGAACAGGCCCGGAAACAGTTTCCCGGGGTTCGGAGTATTTTTCTGCCTCTGGATCTCGGATTTCTGGCCCGCCGGGTCCAGAAACTGATCAACCCCCAGCTCATCGTTCTTTTTGAAGCCGAACTCTGGCCGAATTTTCTCCGCTCCGCCCGGAGGCTCGGGATTCCGGTTTGCCTTTTGAACGGCCGGATCTCGGAGAAGTCGGCCCGCGGATACCGCCTGGCCGGGTCCTTCTTCCGGGAATTTACCGGCGGGATCGATTTTATCGGGGTCAAGGGCGCGGAGGATTCCCACCGGCTGATCTCCCTGGGCATCAGGCCGGAAAAAGTCGAGATTCTGGGGGATTTGAAGTGGGCCGGTGACCATTCCTTCCCGGAGGGCAAAACCCCGGAGTTTCTGGAAACGATCCGGGACCGCTTTTCGGCCCGGACCGTGAACCCGGTACTGGTTGCCGGTTCCACCCACCCGGGCGAAGAGGAAATTATTCTCCAGGCTTTCTTGAAATTGTCGGGCCGGTATCAGGGCCTCAAGCTGATCCTGGCCCCCCGGAAATTAAATCGGGTCGGGGAACTCGAACGGCTTTGTCAACAGAACCACATAGATTTCTGGCTCCGCAGTCAGATCCAGGTCAACAATGGCCCGCCCCCCCCCGTCCTGATCCTGGATACTATGGGTGAGCTGCGCGAGGTTTATTCCCTGGGGTCGGTGATTTTCGTGGGGGGGAGCCTGGTGCCGGTGGGCGGGCACAATCTGGTGGAAGCGGCCTTTTGGGGCAAACCGGTCCTCTTCGGGCCCCACCTCGAGAAGCAGAAGGAAATCGCGGAGCGATTTCTGAAGGAGGGATTTGGATTCCTGGTCAGGGAACCGGCGGAAATAGTGTCCAAGGTTGGTGAACTGCTCGATGATCCCCGGCTTTCCCAGGAGTTGGGGGAGAAAGCCCGGGGTTTTGTCCGGGAGGAGGGACAAATTCTGGATCGCTATTTCGACTTGATCAAGCCTTATCTGGAATAAAAGAACAGGGTTCAAGGTTCCCAGGGTTCAAGGGTTCGAGGGGGAAGATAAAGTTCAAATGTCAAAGCTCAAAGTTTCCTACGACCCCGAATGGGGTCTCAGGACGAGAACCCCAGAGGGGCAAATAAAGTTCAAAGCTTAAATGACCGAAATTTGACATTTAGATTTTGACATTCATTTGGCATTTGGATTTTGAACTTTGAACTTTGAACCGTGAACCATATTTGTAATGTTTAACGTTCGTTGGGTTTTCACCCGGATCATTTTCAAATTGGAACGATTCTGGCCCCGCGCCGCGCGGAACCCGCTGGGGGCGGGTCTGCTCGGGTTGTTTTCCGGTTTTTACTTCCTGGGCCTCCTGGCCCGGGAGTTTTTTTTCCGGTTCGGGCTCATTCAGCCCCGGACTTTCCCGGTGCCGGTTATTTCCATCGGCAATCTGAGCCTGGGCGGTACGGGGAAAACCCCCCTGGTGCGCTTCCTGGCGGAAAAGTTCTATCTCCTGGGGATGCCGGTGACAATTTTGACCCGGGGCTACGGCCGGAGCGGAAAAGGGGAGAGGATAATTTCCGGAGCCCGGGAGAAAGAACCCGATTTCGAAGAGGTGGGGGATGAGCCGATCCTGCTTTCCCGCTGGCTTCCCGGGGTAACCATCGCAATTGGCAAGGACCGGGGCAAATCCGGAGAGTTATCTTTCCGGCGGGGAAGCCCACAGGTTATTTTGCTGGATGACGGTTTTTCCCATCGGCGGTTGAGAAAGGATCTGGAGATATTGATGGTTCCGGCCCGGCCGGAACCGCTCGATCTCAAGCTTTTTCCCCGAGGCACCCTCCGGGAGCCTTTCTCCGGGATCAGGCGGGCGGACCTGGTGGTGATTTCCGGGGAGAATCCCGACCCGGAATGGCTGGCGGAACTGGCCCGGAGGCATCCCGGCGGGGTTTTCTTCCAGGCGCGTTTTCAAATCGTTCAATACCGGCCGCTGGGCATACCAACCCGGCCGGGGCCAAATCCGGAAACGAGACCGGCGGGGTTTTTCCGGGGGCGGTCGGCCCTGGCGCTGGCGGGAATCGGCAATCCGGGTTCTTTCTTCGCTTCCCTCGAAAAAGAAGGGGTCGTAATCCGGGAAAGGCTGGTTTATCCGGATCATTTTCCCTACCGGGAAAATGACCGGGCCCGGATCGAGAACCTGGCCCGGGAAAAAGAAGTCGATTTGATTCTGACCACGGAGAAAGACGGGGTCAGAATCGAGAAGCTGCTGCGCTCGGGACCCGCCCGCGATCCCGGGTGGTGGGAGGTTCGGGGGAAACTTGAGCTCGCGCGGGGAGAGGAATTTTTCCGCCTGATCCAGGCCCGGCTCCAAAACCGGACCCCGGCCATTTTTATAGATCGGGACGGCACGATCAACGAGGAGAAGGGGTATCTCACCCGGCCGGAGGATCTGAGGATTTTACCCGGAGCGGATGATGCCATCCGGAGAATAAACGCGGGCCCCTATCTGGCGGTCCTGATTTCGAACCAATCCGCGTTGAACCGGGGCCTGGCCAGCGAGAGCCGGATCCGGATGGTGCATCTGAAACTGGAGGAATTGCTGGGTTCCGGGGGTGCGTTCCTGGACGGGGCGTATTACTGCCCCCACCGGCCCGATGAAGGTTGCGCCTGCCGGAAGCCGGAACCCGGCCTGATCCGGAAGGCGGTATCCGATCTGGGCATTGCCCTGGAGGCTTCATATTATGTGGGGGACAAGGAGACCGATATCAAGCTCGCCCGCCGACTGGGGATCCGGGCGGTCAGGGTCGGGACGGATCCCGATAATTACCAGGGCATCCCGGCGGATTTTGTTGCCCGGGACCTGTCCCACGCGGTAGACTGGATCATGGGGAATGTAACGGTTTAGGTAACTGTTCAGGCAGCCACAAAGACACCAAGACCCAAAGGATAGATATGGCTTTTACCCCCTTACCTGAAAGAGAAGAATAATCTTTGAATCTTAGTGTCTTGGTGCCTCAGTGGCTGAATAGTAACGATTTAGAAGGGAGGAGGAGAATGGCGATCGACAAGGAACTGCTCGAGATCCTGGCCTGCCCTAAGTGCAAGGGCGACATCCAACTGACTGAAAAGGGAGATGGTCTCATCTGCCCGAAATGCAAACTGCTCTACCGGATCGAGGACGATATCCCGATCATGCTGATCGAGGAAGCCACCCCGATCAAATAGAAAAAAGCGGTGGTCAGGTTGTTAGGTGGTTAGAAAAACCACCAACTCACCAACTCACCGTATCTTCATGAACGGCCTCTCCGTCATCATCATTACCCTGAATGAGGAAAAGAACCTGCCGGATTGCCTGGCCTCGGCGGTTTTTGCCGATGAGATCGTGGTGGTGGACTCGGGGAGCACGGACCTGACCCGCGAACTGGCCGAGAAGCACGGGGCCCGGGTCATCCGCCAGGACTGGCTGGGTTACGGGAAACAGAAGGCCTTTGCCCTGACTCAGGCCCGGAAGCCTTGGGTGCTTTCCCTGGACGCGGACGAAAGGGTTTCCCCGGGCCTCGCCGCGGAGATAAAAAAGATACTTAGCGGAGAAGCGGGGAAGGACGGTTTCTATGCGCGCCGCCAGAATTATTTCCTCGGAGGGCTGATGCGCCACGGGGGTTGGGAGCGGGATTGGGTCCTCCGCCTTTTCCGCCGGGAGAAGGGGAACTTTACCCTCTCCCCGGTGCACGAGAAGATCGAGGTGGAGGGAAATACGGGGCGCCTGGAAAACCCCCTGCTTCACTATCCCTTCGTGACCCTGGATGATTATTTTCTCAAGATGGACCGTTATGCCGCCCTCTCCGCGGCCGACCTGGCCGAACGGGGGAAGCGGGCCCACTGGTATAACCTGCTTTTCAACCCGGCTTTTCGATTCTTCCGGATGTATGTCCTGGAGCGGGGGTTCCTGGACGGCTACCCCGGCCTGGTCCTGGCCGGGCTGTATTCCCTGTATGTCTTTACCCGCTACGCCAGGTTGTGGGAATTGAACCAGGACAAGAAATAGAATTCAGAATTGACCAGGAAATAATCAATGGCTTCAAATCCACCAATTTATATTTGTGTCATTCTGAGCCCTGAGCTTGCCGAAGGGCGAAGAATCTCGATTTCGTCGGATGAATCTTAAAAAGCAGATCCTTCTCCCGCCAGAAGCGGGATCAGGATGACAACAGAGAGAATTCTCCCAATTCCCAACTAATGCAATGAATCGTATCCTCGTCGTCCAGACCGCTTTTCTCGGTGATCTGATCCTGACCACCCCGCTTTTCCGTGCCATCAAGAAGATATATCCGGAAGGTTATCTGAGCGTGGTGATCCGGCCGGAATACCGGGAGCTAATGCGGGCGATTCCGGAAATCGATGAGCTGATTTTTTATGATAAGCGCGGGCGGGAACGGGGTCTCTTGAAATTTTACAACAAGATCCGGGAGATCCGGCTGAGGCTGGCCAGCCTGGCAATTTCCCCCCACCGCTCCGCCCGGACGGCTTTGCTGCTCTGGCAGTCACACATTCCCCGGCGGGTCGGCTTCGCGGAGGCCGGTTTGAGTTTTCTGTATACCGATCGGGTGGCGCGGAACATGTCGCTTCACGAAGTGGACAGAAATTTGAGCCTGATTTCCGCGCTCGAACAGGATCCGGGCAAGTTCGATCGGATGCCGTATCTCCAGGTCAAAGAAGAATGGGAGAAAGAGGCCGCCATTTTATTGCCCCCATCGCCAAGATTCGTGGGGATCGCCCCCAGCTCGGTCTGGCCGACCAAGCGTTGGATTCCGGCGGGTTTTTCCCGCTTGATAGATCTTCTTTCTGAAAAACTCGGCCTGAAAGCGGTTATCCTCGGGGAGCCCGGGGCGGAGCCCCTGGCGCGGGAGATAGCCGGGCAGGCAAAATCCGAGCCCATCAACCTGACCGGTAAAACCCCGCTCGGGGTCTTGACCGCGGTGGTCAGTAAACTCAAACTGCTGGTCAGCAACGATTCCGGCTTGGTGCATGTGGCCTCGGCCCGGAATATTCCCACCGTGGCTATCTACGGCCCCACCTCGCCGAAATTCGGCTATGGCCCTTTAAGCCCGGGGAGCCGGACGGTGGGGTTGGATCTCGACTGTCGTCCCTGCCATGTTCATGGACCCCGGGAGTGCCCGCGGGGTCACTTCAGATGCATGAAAGAAATCACTCCGGAACAGGTTCTGGAGACAGCCGGAATGATTCTTAATTCAAAAATTTGACCTAGAACTGATGACTGAGGACTTCGGACTAACATGCAGGTATTAATCGTTCGTTTTTCCTCCCTGGGGGATGTGGTCCTGGCCACGGCGGTGGTTGAGACCATCTTCCGCAATGTTACCGGGGTCGAGATTGATTTCGCCGTCCGGGAGGAATACGCCGATCTTTTCCGGGGAGACCCCCGGATCCGCAAACTTTTCGTTTGGAAGAAAGGGCAGGGGCAGTTCGATTATCTTCGCGAGCTGCGCCGGGAGAAATATGACCTGGTTCTTGACCTTCACCGGGTGACCCGGAGTTACCGGCTTTACCCGTTTCTCCGCTACTCCCGCTTGATCGGCTGCGACAAAAGAAGCCTGGAACGAAGGCTGTATGTATGGTTCGGCTACCGCCGGAAGGGCCGACTCCGCCCCCTGCTCGACGCTTACCTGGAAACGATCAGGAAAGCCGGTCTGGGGAGAGAAAAATTCCTACCCCGGCTTATCCCCGCCCGGGAAGCGCAGGCGGAGGTGGAAAAGCTGTTCCAGGCCTGGGGAGCAAAACCGGGAGAACCGGTTCTCGCGCTTTCCCCGGGGGCCAAAAAGGAAATCCGCTGCTGGCCGCCGGACCGATTCGCGGAAGTGGGGAAAAAAGCGATCGCGGAGCTCCAGGCCCGGGTCCTGGTGCTGGGAGCGGAATCCGAGGCGGGACTGGTCCGGCAGATAATCAGTGGCATCGGGTCCGATCGCGCTCACCCGATCCTGGGTTTAAGCCTGGACCGTTTAAGCGCTCTCCTTTCCCGGGTTAATCTTCTGGTGGCCAACGATTCCGGACCGGCCCATGTCGGGCGGGCGGTCGGGATTCCGGTGGGAGTGATCTTCGGACCCACTAGCCCGGAATTCTTCCCGGCTTATGGACCCGGGGATTTTATTGCCGAGCGCGAGCTTTCCTGCCGTCCCTGCAGCTTGCGGGGGGAGCGGCCCTGCTCCCGTCCGAAGCGGGAATGCCTGGAGACGATCACCCCGGAAGAGGTTTATAATCAGGTGAAGACTCGTTTGTCCCCCTCCCCCTCGCGGGCATAAGCGCCAACTTAGACGTAGAGTCATTCCGGTCCCGTATCAGAGTACGGGATAAACTCCAGCCGGAATCCAGAACGGCGGCGGTGAATAAACAGCCGGCAGTATATATCTTGGCAAGCAAACGAAATGGTACCCTTTATATCGGTGTTACCTCAGACCTCGCTAAAAGGATATGGGAGCATAAAAACAATGTGATAGAAGGATTTACTAAACGATATAATATTCATCGTTTGGTCTGGTATGAATTACACGAGAACATGGAATCGGCCATTAATCGGGAAAAGCAGATGAAAGAATAGAAACGAAGGTGGAAACTTGAATTGATTGAGAACAGTAACCCGGATTGGCAGGATTTGTATGATAATATTCTTTGACTGGATTCCGGCTTTCGCCGGAATGACGAATGACAAACCCTCAATTCTTAAGTTAGCATGTAGACCCTCGAGGGGAGAAAGAAGTCCGACGGGAGAAAAAAGATGACCGTTAAGCTCTCGAAATCTCGTTTACAGCAAATTATCCGCCGCTTTCCGGATTCCCGGGTCCTGGTGGTGGGGGATCTAATCCTCGACCGGTATCTCTTCGGCCGGGTCAGGAGGGTTTCCCCCGAGGCCCCGGTGCCGGTGGTGGAACTGGAAAGGGGGGAAGACCGCCCCGGCGGGGCCGGAAACGCGGTAATGAACGTAGCGGGTCTGAATGGGAAGGTCTGGGTGGCGGGGGTGGTGGGCAAGGACAAGGCGGGGGAAAGGCTGACCGCCATTCTTAAACGCCCCGGGATCTCGCCGCTGGCGGTCGTCCCGGATCCCGGCCGGATAACTCCGGTTAAAACCCGGGTGGTGGCGGTTCCCCAGCATCATCAGGTGGTCCGGATCGATCAGGAAAATGCCAACCCGGCCTCCGGGGAGATTCGGAGAAAGATTCTCGGTCAACTGGAGGGAGTAATCAGCCGGGTGGACGCGGTGATCGTCTCCGATTACGGGAAAGGAATGATTTCCCTCGGGCTCATGGAAGGCCTGCTCAAACTGGCCGACAAACGGAAGATCCCGGTCGGGGTCGACCCCAAGCCGGGGAATTTTTCTTTTTATCGGGGCGTAAGTTTCCTGACCCCCAATCATATCGAAGCGGGCGAGATCGCAGGTTTCCCCGCGGAGACCGATAAGGAGGTGGAAAAAGCGGGGCAGGAAATCATCCAGGAGTCCGGTTGCCGATATCTTCTGATCACCCGGGGGGAAAAGGGCATGACCCTCTTCGAGCAAAGCGCAAAGAGCAAAGCGCAAAGCGCGAACCGCGGAAGACCCTCCGTTACCCATATTCCCACCGCCGCCCGTGAGGTTTTTGATGTCTCCGGGGCGGGTGACACGGTCATCGCCACTTTTACCCTGGCCCTGATCGCCGGGGCGACTCCGCTAGAGGCGGCCCAGATCGCCAATGTGGCGGCGGGGTTAGTGGTGGGCAAATTCGGCACGGCCGTGGTCAGCCGGAAAGAACTGATGGAAGCAATCTAACCAGTTTCGAGTTCCGAGTTTCGAGTTGCGAGTTAGACCAAATAAACTGAAGAAAACAAAATAACCAGATTAACCAGAATGTAGGGCAAGGCTTTAGCCTTGCTGTTAATGTCAAGGTTCAAAGCTCAAATTGTCCAAAACAAGCAGCCTAAGATTTTAATAGTGATAGGGGCGGGTTTCTCTGGCCGGTTTTGCCCGGTTCGGGCAGGCCGATGCCGCCCGAGGAGGGAGCCAGTGGAATGGCTCCCCTACGGAAGAAATGTTCATTGTAAGGATTTCTCTGAGAAACTACACTTGAACCCAGAAACTCGAGACTAGAGACTAAAGACCAGAGGTTAATGATGTTTCCCCAATTTTTTGTGTCTAATTCCAAGAGGAATGATCGAGAAAAATGAAAATCCCGTTTTTAGACCTGAAGGCGCAATTTAACACCATCCAGGGTGACATCCGGTCGGCTTTGAATCGAGTCCTCGATTCCCAGAATTTTATCCTCGGGCCCGAGGTGGATCAGTTTGAGAAACAGGTTGCCTCGTACCTGGGTGTTCCCCACGCGGTGGGGGTGGCATCGGGCTCCGACGCGCTCTATCTCGCGCTCGTGGCCTTGGGGGTGGGTCCCGGTGACGGGGTTATCACCACTCCCTTCACTTTTTTCGCCACCGGGGGGTCGATCGTCAGAACGGGGGCCCGGCCGCTTTTCGTGGATATCGATCCCCGCAACTATAACCTTGATCCCGGGAAAATCGCGGAATTGATCGAGGCCAATCGCAGAAATCCCCGGGCACAGCTCAAAGCGATCATGCCGGTTCATATCTTTGGCCAGCCCGCGGAAATGGGGGCGATCCAAAAACTCGCCCGCACCCACGGGCTGACGGTAGTCGAGGACGCCTGCCAGGCGATTGGGGCCCATTACCAGGGTCAAAAGGTGGGAACCCTGAGCGAGTTCGGCTGTTTCAGTTTTTTCCCTTCCAAGAACCTGGGTGGTTTTGGGGATGGGGGCCTGGCGGTAACCGGTGACCCCGGCCTGGCGCAGAAGCTCCGGAGGCTTCGGGTTCACGGAAGTGACCGCAAATACCATCATGTCGAGATGGGGATCAACAGCCGGCTGGACGCCCTCCAGGCGGCTGTGCTTTCCGCCAAGCTTCCTTACTTGGACCGCTGGAATGAAGCCAGGAGAAAGAAAGCCGCAGCTTACGACCAAGCTTTGGGAGATCTTCCCGGGCTGGTTTTGCCTCCGGCCCCGCAAAAGGGGGTGGAACCGGTTTATCACCTGTACGTGATTCGGGCCTCCAAGCGGGATGGGCTCGAAAAATTTCTGGGCACCCGGGGGATCGGGACGGGGGTTTACTATCCCTTGCCCCTGCATCTCCAGCCCTGTTTCGCCGGTCTCGGGTATAAAGAAGGCGAGATGCCCGAATCCGAGCGGGCTTCCCGGGAGGTGCTGGCCCTGCCGCTTTATCCGGAACTGACGGAAGAACAACAAACATTCGTCATCAAGTCCGTCCGGGAGTTTTATCAAAAACCGGCGTTAATTTAATAACCCATGACGAATGGGTGTTGGTTAGGTGTCATTCCTGCGAAAGCAGGAATCCAGGGTTCTTCACAAATGAAGGAAGTTAAAATATACAAAATAATTCCAGCATATAAGTTACAATTGCTTTAAAGGGAGAAAATATTAAGAACCTTTTTAAACTTCTGGATTCCCGCCTGCGCGGGAATGACGAATAAGAATAAATACACGTTATCCAAGATGACATAATGATTTGACTTAATATAAGGAGGAGGAATGTCGACCAAGGAGACCCCGAAGGTCGCGGTGGTGGGGGGAGGTTACTGGGGAAAGAACCTGATCCGGAATTTTTTCGAACTCGGGGTATTAAAAGTTATTTGTGACTCCGACCCGGCCAAGCTCCAAGAATATCGGCAGAAATATCCCGGGGTTTTGACCAGCCAGAGCTTGGCCCAGGTCGTCCAGGACCCGGAGATCCGGGGGGTGGTAATCGCGGTCCCGGCCGAGCTGCATTTTGAGCTGGCCCGGGAGGTTATCATCTCCGGGAAGGATGTTTTCGTGGAAAAACCCCTTTCTCTCCGGGTGGAAGATGGGGAGAAATTAGTCGAGCTTTCCCGCGAAAAGAAAAAAATCCTGATGATCGGACATATCCTGGCTTATCATCCGGCCGTGGTTCGTCTGAAAGAACTGATCGGCCAGGGTGATCTGGGCCGGATCCAGTATGTCTATTCCAATCGCCTGAACCTGGGGAAGATCCGGACCGAAGAGAATATTCTCTGGAGTTTCGCTCCCCACGACATCTCCACCATCCTCTCCCTGCTCCAGGAAATGCCTGTCGAGGTGATCGCCTCGGGGGGAAACTACCTGCATGCGAGTATCGCCGACGTCACCATCACCGCCCTCAGGTTTCCGAGCGGGGTCCGGGCCCATATTTTCGTGAGCTGGCTCCATCCTTACAAGGAACAGCGCCTGGTGGTGGTGGGGGAAAAGAAAATGGCGGTTTTCGACGACATGGCCCAGGACAAGCTGGTGATTTACCCGCACGGGATGGATTGGGTGGAGCGGTCTCCGGTTCCCCGGAAGGGGGAAGCCCAGGCGGTTCCGATTTCCAACGAAGAGCCCCTGCGCTTGGAGTGCCGGCATTTCCTGGACTGTCTGCAAAACCGGGCCACGCCCCGCACGGACGGGGAAGAAGGCCTGCGGGTGCTCAAGGTTCTTTCGGCCTGTTCCCAGTCGCTCCAGGACCGAAGCCGCGCCATCGAGTTGGAAGTGCATCCGGAGAAGAGTTACTTCGTTCATCCCTCCGCGGTCATCGATCCGGGTTGCTCGGTCGGACCGTCGACCCGGATCTGGCATTATTCCCACCTGGTGGAGGGGGCCCGGATCGGGCGTGGCTGTTCGATCGGGCAGAATGTTTTCATCGGCCGCAATGTCCAGGTCGGCAACAATGTGAAGATTCAAAACAACGTCTCCGTTTACGAAGGGGTGACCCTTGAGGACAATGTTTTCTGCGGCCCCTCGATGGTCTTCACCAACGTGATCAATCCCCGGAGCGAGGTTTCTCGGAAGCATGAATTCAAGCCGACCCGGGTGGGGAAAGGGGCAACCCTGGGCGCCAACTCCACGGTGGTCTGCGGGACCAGCCTGGGAGCTTACGCTTTCGTGGGAGCGGGGGCGGTGGTGACCCGGGATGTCCCGGATTACGCGCTGGTCTACGGAAACCCGGCCCGGGTTATGGGCTGGGTCTGCCGCTGCGGGGAGAAACTTGAGCTCAAGGGCAACCGCTCCGAATGCCGGGCCTGCGGTCTCAGGTACCAGAAGTCGGGAACCAAGCTTAAACCGCTGGCCGCCGGAACCAGGCCGAAAAAAAGGTAAAATTTTGCGAATTTCTAATTTCTAATGACGAATTTCTAATCAAGAACCAATGTCGAATTTCTAATTTTGAATTTCCAGGTTCCAGAATTAGTCATTGGTAATTGGGATTTCTTTTGTCATTAGAAATTAGGAATTGGTCATTTTTCTGTACGGAAGATGTCATCCCGTAAAAAACCAAACGTTACATCAAATTAGTCCCGGAGCGGATCGAAAGTTGAAGGCGATTAAACTGCTTTCCATCGTTGGGGCCCGGCCGCAGTTTATCAAGCTTTCCCCCCTGGCCCGCGCCGCCGCATCCGGGCGGGGTCCGGGCCGGTCCCTGAAGCACCTGATTCTCCATACCGGGCAACACTACGATGACAAAATGTCCCGGGTTTTTTTCGATGAGCTGGGGATTCCTAGGCCGGATTATGACCTTGGGGTCGGTTCGGGGAGCCATGCCCGCCAGACCGGGAAGATGATGGTTGGGATTGAAAAGATTCTCCGGGAGGCAAAACCGGACTGGGTCCTGGTTTACGGGGATACCAATTCCACCCTAGCCGGGGCCCTGGCCGCCGCCAAGCTCCGAATCCCGATCGGTCATATCGAAGCGGGGCTCCGGAGTTTCAACCAGGGGATGCCGGAAGAGATCAACCGGGTGGCGGCGGATCGGGTGTCCGATATTCTTTTCTGCCCGACCCAAACCGCGGTGAAAAACCTGGGGAAAGAAGGATTCAAAAATATCGTTAACCAAGGATGTTTATTAAAAGAAGTTCACCTTTCACTTTTTACCCTTCGATTTCCCTCAGGGCAGGCCCTTCGCCCTTTCTCCCCTCGGCTGCGCTCAGGACCAGCGGGTAAGGCAGGGCCAGCTTCTCACCTTTCACCTTTAGTAGTGAACGTCGGGGATATTATGTACGATTCGATTCTTTTCTATCTCGGGCTCGCGGAGAAGAGATCCCGGATTATTGAAACCTTGGATCTGCACTCTTCCTATTGCCTGGCTACGGTGCACCGGGCCGAAAGCACGGATAATTTGAGAAACCTAAAAGCGATTATCTTGATTTTGAAAGAGATCGCGAAGCAGGGTATCCAGGTGGTTTTTCCCGTCCATCCCCGGACCCGGAAGATAATCCAAAAGGACTCGTCGCTCCGGGCTCATTGCTCGGGGCTTTCCCTGCTTGATCCGGTGCCGTATCTTGATATGCTCCGGCTCGAGCAACACGCCCGCTTCATCCTGACCGACTCGGGCGGGGTGCAGAAGGAGGCCTACTGGCTCCGCGTTCCCTGCCTGACCATCCGGAATGAGACCGAGTGGGTGGAGACCCTGAAAGCGGGTGCGAATGTTCTGGTCGGGTATGACCGGGACAAAACCTTAAGGGCGGTAAAAAACCTGCCCCAGGCCCGGCGGGATTCCGGCGGGATCTACGGCAACGGCCACGCCGCCGAGCGCATCATCCAGGTTTTGAAAACCTGCTCCGGCTGAAACTGGAGATATTCCCATAAGCTAAAGCAACTTTGGAAATAAACTTGGTTCTTTGCTGTCCAGCTGCCTAGCCTTCCAGCTTTCCAGCGTATTTATTTCTATTCTTTCGGGGTGAGAATGGTGTCGTGCTTCCAGCTTTTATCGTCGGTCTTGAGGTAGTCGAGGGTGTAGTGGAGGCCGCGGCTCTCCTTGCGGGAGAGGGCGGAGGCGATCACCAGCTCGGCCACTAGGGCCATGTTGCGAAGCTCGAGGAGGTCACTGGTGATCAGGAAGTTCCAATAGTATTCGGCGATCTCCTCCTGGAGGATATCGATCCGCCGGCGGGCGCGGAGGAGGCGCTTGTTAGAGCGGACCACTCCAACATAATTCCACATCAGGTGGCGGATCTCGTCCCAGTTCTGGGTGATGACCACCGCCTCATCCGAATCCACCGCTTTGCCGGGGTTCCAGGGCGGGATTTTTAACCGGGGAATCCCCGGAAGGGGGCGGGAGGAGATGTCCCGGAGGGCCCGCTCGGAAAAAACCATGGCCTCGAGGAGGGAGTTGGAGGCCAGGCGGTTGGCGCCGTGGAGGCCGGTGCAGGCGACCTCTCCCAGGGCATAAAGATTGGCGAGATCGGTTCTTCCCCAGGAATCGGTCAGGACCCCGCCGCAGGTGTAATGGGCGGCGGGAACCACGGGGATCGGCTCCCTGGTGATATCGATTCCGAAGGAGAGGCAGTTGCGGAAAATGTTCGGAAACCGTTCCTTGATGAATTTGGATTTTTTGTGGGTGATGTCCAGGAAGACGCAGTCATCCCCCGAGCGCTTGAGTTCGGAGTCGATGGCGCGGGCGACGATGTCCCGAGGCGCGAGCTCGCCTCGTGGATGGTAGCGTTTCATAAAGGACTCGCCGTTTTTCAGACGCAGGATGCCGCCCTCGCCCCGGACGGACTCGGAGATCAGGAAGGATTTGGCCCGGGGATGGAACAAGCAGGTGGGGTGAAACTGGATGAATTCGAGGTTGGCCACCCGGCAGCCGGCCCGATAGGCGAGGGCGATCCCGTCGCCGGTGGCGACGTCGGGGTTCGAGGTGTAGAGGTAAACCTTACCCGCTCCGCCGGTAGCCATGATGGTGACCCGGGCCCGGAAGGTATGAATCTCGCCGGAGGAGATGTCGAGAACGTAGGCCCCCAGGCAGAGATGGCCTTTGGATTTCTGGCTTTCCCGGATCAGATTGATGGCGATGTGTCTTTCCTCCAGGCTGATTTTGGGATTGTCGCGAGCCCGCTCCAGAAGGACGCGCTCGATCTCGGCGCCGGTCAGGTCCTCGGCGTGGATGATCCGGCGGTGGGAATGGGCTCCTTCGAGGGTCAGGTCGTATTCGAACCCGCCGTCCATCTGCACCTTCCGGCGGGAGAAGCGTACCCCCCAGTCCAGGAGTTCCCGGATCCGGTCAGGCCCTTCCTTCACCACCGCCTCGACGATATCGGGATGACAGATGCCCGCCCCGGCGGTCAGGGTGTCCTGAATGTGGGAGGAGAAACTATCCCCCGGGTCGAGAACGGCGGCGATTCCGCCCTGAGCGTTGTTGGTGCTGCAGTCGGTCAGGCCGCGCTTGGTGATGAGAACCACCTGGCCCAGACGGGCGGCTTTCAGGGCCGAACTCAGGCCCGCGATGCCGCTGCCAATTACCAAAAAATCGGTTTGAATTTCCATGGTCTTCGAAGTTGATATTATTACACCAATCCATTATAGAAAAAAGCATGATCCCCTATAAGGATGACAATCCTACCGAGCGCTGGCCGGTCGTCACCGTCGCGCTGATCGTTCTCAACGTGCTGGTATTTTTCTACGAGTTGAGCCTGGGCCCGCGCCTGGAAGGGTTCATCAACGAGTTCGGCGCGGTCCCGGCGGGGATCTTTTCCGGGACGGACCTAGCCGTCCCGCCGGCGCTGCCGGTCCCGGTTACCCTGCTCACCTCGCTTTTTTTGCACGGGGGCTGGATGCACCTGATCGGCAACATGCTTTATCTCTGGATCTTCGGGAATAACATCGAGGATATCCTCGGGCATTTCCGTTTCATTCTTTTCTACCTGGCTGGCGGAGTGGCGGCCACCCTGGCGCAGGGGATAACCAGTCCCGCCTCCACCATCCCCACCATCGGAGCCAGCGGGGCCATTTCCGGGGTTCTGGGGGCGTACCTCATCATCTTTCCTCGGGCCCGGGTTTACACCCTGCTCCCGATCGGTTTTTTCCTGCAGGTGGTGGTGCTCCCGGCATATTTCGTGCTGGGCTTCTGGTTTGTCCTGCAGTTCTTCAGCGGGGTTCTTTCCCTCGGGAACCAGCACGGGGGCGTGGCTTTTTTCGCCCACGTGGGCGGGTTCGTTTTCGGAATGCTCCTGATCAAGTTCGTAATCAAGTATCCCCCCCGGCGGAGCGCCGTCAGCCATCGGGGATACATTTACCGTGTCAGAAGGTGATAGGTTATAGGTCATGGGTGATGGGTAGTAACGACCGCAAACGGTAGACCGCCGATCGCAATTAAATTCCTTTAATTGTTTTTTTCTTTTTAGAAGACCGGGGGGTTGGTCCTCGCGACACAAACTCTTTGTTCCCCGGATACCGACAAACTCGATGACTCCTGATAATTGGATCCAACAAAGGCGAGACCCTGCGGGGCCGCCGCCCCGGATTACGTGATCGCGCACATTGGTTTGGGGAGCGAGACCAACCCCCCAAAAAAGAAAAAAGGCAAACGAAAAGTAAGGGGTTGGACTTGGAACTGGAGATTTAGGAAAGTTTTTTTCTGAGATAGGAAACGATATCTTTCGCGGGCACCTTTTCCTGCTCGCTTTTCTTGAGATCCCTCACCATGACGGTCTGGTCCTTGATTTCATCCTCCCCGATGATGATGACCAGCTCGGCCCCGCCGCGGTCGGCGCGGTGAAACTGGGCCTTGAGGCTTCCCCCCTTAAGATCGGCCCGCGCGGGAAAACCGTTAGCCTTAAGTTCCCGGG
>Ga0315289_10006137_pt1 | contig 17691 bp, 8 predicted proteins | sample YL17G11_40_MG_FD_203452 | JGI IMG/M metagenome (GOLD analysis project Ga0315289, IMG submission 203452) | Sediment microbial communities from Yellowstone Lake, YNP, Wyoming, USA - YL17G11_40 | ecosystem: Environmental > Aquatic > Freshwater > Lake > Sediment | place: USA: Wyoming | collected... | reverse complement strand
GTACTGCTGCAATCCACCCGGTGTACCGTAAATCCGAATTCCTGTCCCACGAACCGCCGGGAAGGTCAAATCATACCCGGTGTTTTTCATCCTACCCGCACCGCTATCCGTGAAATCGTAGGCAGGGCTGATTTGAGCGCCTGGCAGGTCAAGCCAGTTCGTCCCATCCTGGGTGTACTGCACCTTCAGGCTCGTGAACCAGCCGCCAGCGCCGAATTGCCCGGTGTAATAGACGATTCTGTCAAAATACTTAGGCTGATCCCACAAGTAGCCCCAGTAATCCTCCAGCTTCGGGGTCCCGGAGCTGTTAACGTTATCATTCGGGTCGAGGTTGTTTAAGCCCGCCGCACCACCCGAAGGCTGAACCTTTAACACGTACGAGGCAGGCGGGTATCCCCCCTGCAGCGAAGCCGGAAGGGCAAGGTTACGCATCGCCTTGTAGGTTATGTCCTGAGACTGTAACCCGTGCTTGGAAGGGTCGCTCTGTGGATTCAGGTCAGAATATTTGTTCTCCCCCCGAACCGCCACAGTCTGCTCCACACCTTCGCCCATCCCGGTGAAGTCCATCCAGGCGTTCGTTGTGTTGTAAAGCCAGAAGTACGCAGTCCCAAGTTTCAATGCTCCTTGATACTTCTCCGCGTCAATAAGAGGGTCCCATTCCAGCCGGAAGCCAAGCAGAGCCCCCTGGTCAATCGGGAGAACTCGCAGGTTTGAGGGGGCGAGCTTGGGGACATTGATGGCTCTGACAGTAACGTTGACATCATCAGAGGTCTCACCAGTGCTCGTGGAATTGACCGTAAGGCGGAAGGTGAGCAGCGTGCCTATCTGGAGCTGAGGGCCGTCAAACTGTGCCTCCATCGGCGCCGTTGGCTGGAGGGTCACGGCGGGCTGGCCGCCAACCTGCGCCCAGACCGCGGTCGTCCAGTCGGGCGGGCCGCTCCCCTTTAAGGTGACCCTATCTCCGCCATATACTGCCTTGTCCTCACCGGCATTCGCCCCACCGACCCAGTTGAACAACTCGAGGACGTCCTCCGCGCTCAAGCCCCGGTTGTAGATGCGGACTTCGTCAATCATCCCAAGGAAATTGTTGCCGCCCTCATGAGTCATGGCGATACGAACAGTGGCTGTGTCCGCGGCGCCCGGCAGGCCAGTTATTGTTCCGCCCTGACCTGCCAGCTGTCCATTGATATAATACATGTGTTGGCCGCCTATTACCATCGCAACAACGTGTACCCATTCATTGAGCGGCACTGGCGTTGTGCTCGTGGTGCCAACATAAGCACCGCCGCTGGTTGTGCTGAAATGCAATACCCCGCCGCTCACATAAGTGTAAAAGCTATACGATCTGGGATCATTGGACTTCGCAAGAATCGCTTGCCAGTCACCACCAGGGCCGTTATGCCTCGAAGTATTTATCCATGCCGCCACAGTGACTTCGGTGTCCACCGTCAGGATCGCGGCATGCGGCACCTCCACATAGTCGTCAACTCCATCAAACTGCAAAGCCTTTGAGATTCTCCCATCCACCCACGTTGGATCGCCCTGGAAGGCGCCGTGGTTGTTGTTGCCGGAGCTGTCTTGAGGGGTAGTGCCCTCTCCCTCATCAAATGTCCAGTGGCCCACCAGGCCTGTCAGGATATCCGCGTTTGCGGCTCCCACGACGACTGCGAAGCTCAAGAATGCAACCCACAAGCTCGCTTTTCTCATTGTTGGACCCTCCGATTAAAAGGCTGTTTGTAAGATTATGACATGCGGTCATCCGCCTCCAGCGGTTCAGGACGGTTAGTGTGACGATTCCGTCTATGGGCCCGACGGTCGGGTCGGCGGCCGCGTCGGAATTATCTTTCACTGCCCGCGCGGCCACAGCAAGAGATTAAGAAACGGAATAGGGACCGAAGCCAAACGCCTTCCCGAAAGGACTGAATCTCTTTCTGTCCTTTTGCTGAAGTTTTCTCCAGAACCAAGCTCATGACAGTCAGCGACGTTTGCCGACGGCCAGTCCGCTTCGTAAGTCCCTTCGAGCGAGGGCGGCTTTGAGCGTTGGAAGGAATTCCGGGCAGGAGCTACTGACGTGAAAGAAGACGACTGATTGCATGGACTCCCGGAACTCTCCATACCAAGAAGTCGCCCAACAAATCACCGGCACGCTATTACCGTCTGATGACGGAGATTATGGCGGTTGTATCTGCCCCGTCAAGGAAAAAAAATTGCCGACATATAACCGCTCACTCTCGGGCGGCGGACCGGCACGCCTCGGCGTGCAAGGAACGAACCGCAAGTGAACGCAGATGGACGCGGCGACAGTCACAGCCCTCGTGAGACATCCCGGAGGGCAGGTTCGTTTCTCATTTGCCCCCCAAGACTGAGACGTTACGCAGGCACGATGACTCCTGCGGTAAGAAATGCCTCCGCAGCAGTCCTGCGGGCTTCAGGCGCGGTCATCCACGCTGGCAGGGTGCGGCTGTGCTTGAGTGTTCATAGAGACGGCACGGGGCATTATGGAGTAAAATTGTTGGCGGCTTCGGCAGTCAGGGCAGGACGTTCGGGACGAGACCGTGGAAGACGCCGTGTCTATGCTCCGTCGGGCGTAGTGGCGGCGCGGGTCCCGGAAAGTCGGCATCGGAGAGAGGCGCAAAAAATGGGAAATCGGCCGCGAAGAAAAATGAAGCGCAGCGTATTGGTAACACGCGAAATACCGAGAGAGGCGGTAGAGCTTCTCAGAGGGAATTGCGAGACTGTTGAGGTTCATCGCGCCGAACGACCCCTCACGAGACAGGAATTACTTGAAAAAGTCCGCGGCCGGGATGGAATCCTTTGCTGCCTCACCGAGCGGATTGACTCAGAAGTCCTCGATGCCGCGAGAGGTGTGAAAGGTATTGCCAACTTGGCGGTAGGTTATGATAATATAGATGTTCGAGGGGCGACGGAGAGGGGTGTCCCAGTCTCGAACACTCCGGGAGTTTTAACCGATGCGACAGCGGACCGGGCATGGGCGTTGCTTCTATCGGTCGCACGTCGTGTTGTCGAAGCGGATAGATTTACCCGCGGTGGCAGGTTTCAAGCCTGGGGGCCAATGATGTTCTTAGGAGCGGACGTCGCCAAAAAGACCCTCGGAATAATCGGCGCCGGACGCATCGGGACGGCAGTGGCTTTGCGGTCCCGGGGCTTCGAGATGAAGGTTCTCTACAACGACCCGGCGCCAAACCCGGTTCTTGAGGAGCAGCTTTCGGCTCGACGCGTCGGACTGGACGAACTCCTGAGAGAGTCGGACTTCGTTTCGATTCATGTGAGTCTGACTCCGGAGACGCGCCACCTCATCGGCGACAGAGAACTGAGACTGATGAAATCGTCGGCTTGCCTCATGAATACGTCGAGGGGGCCGGTGATAGACGAGAAGGCTCTTGTTGAGGCACTCGAGAAGCGCCAGATAGCTGGCGCAGGGCTGGACGTTTACGAAGATGAACCTTGCCTGACGCGGGGGTTGGCGAAGCTCGACAACGTTGTTTTGCTGCCTCATATCGGGTCGGCGACGGTTGCCACGCGAACAAAAATGGCCATGATGGCCGCGGAAAACCTCGTGGCGATGTTAAAAGGAGAAAGGGCGCCTAATTGTGTGAATCCTGAGGTGTATCACCGCTCGAGGCAGGTGGAACCATAGCGACGGATGACGTGTTCCCCAGGGAAAGGAACGGCCCAGCGTGGGCACGGCAATTTGCCCACTTTCAGGACCGCAGGCGCGGGAAGCGAAAAATGGAACAGAACGAAATTAAGTTGTATGACACGACGTTAAGGGACGGAAGTCAGTCCTCCGACATCAATTTCACTGTCGGCGAGAAGCTCGACCTCCTGCGAGAGTTCGACGATTTCGGGTTCGATTACATCGAGGGAGGCTGGCCGCGGCCGAGGTCCGTGGACGAGACTTTCTTTCAGGAAGCGTCGAAAATCAAGCTGAAGAACTCCAGGCTCGTCGCTTTCGGCTCGACGAAGAAAATCAAGGGAAAGCCCGAGGAAGACGCCGTGCTTCGGTCTCTCCTGGAGTCCGGCGTTCGGACAGCCACCGTTTTCGGAAAGACATGGCTTCACCACGTCTCCAACCAGTTGAAAGCGACGCCGGAGCAAAACCTCGAGGCCATCGAAGCGACGCTGCACTATTTGCGCGATAACCCGATTAACCCGATGGAGGAAGTCATTTACGATGCCGAGCACTTCTTCGACGGCTTCAAGGACGACCCCAACTATGCGCTCCTGACCATAAAGCGGGCGGCTCTCGCGGGAGCGGATGCCATCGTGCTCTGCGAGACGAATGGGGGGTGCCTCCATTACGAGGTGGGCGAGATTGTCCGGCGCGCGAAGGAATTCCTCGAGACGGACGCAGAGGTCAAGAAAGCGACGACGAGGCGGCGCCTCACTCTCGGTATTCACGTCCACAACGACAGCGGCTTAGCAGTCGCCAGCACCATCGAGGCAGTGCGCGCCGGCGCGACGCACATTCAGGGGACGGTCAACGGCTTCGGCGAAAGGATTGGCAATGCGAACCTGAACACAATTATGGCGGTGCTTGCCCTGAAGACGGATTATAAGCTCCCGAAAGCAATCCGGCTCGAGCGGCTCACCGCGTTGAGCGAAAAAGTCTATCGTGTTGCAGGTTTGCGACCGAGGGAGGACCAGCCCTTCTGCGGAGAAAAGGGATTCGCCCACGATGGCGGCGTGCATGTGGATGCGGTCGTGAAGGGCGCCAGTTACCAGCACATTGACCCCGTTGCCGTCGGCAACAAAATGAGGATTGTCCTGTCAACTAACTCCGGCAAGGCCAGCGTCATGGCCGTGGCTCGTTCCTTTGGCTATCAGGTTGACAAAGATGACCCGCGAATCGAATCCATGCTTCGGGAGATTCACGAAAAGTGCGCCGAAGGATTCAACCTTGGCCTCCTTGAGGATGAGCACGAGCTTCTGACACTGAAACACTTCGGAGACATAGAAACCGACATTGACATCCAGCGGTGCGACGTGACCTCGCATTACGCAAAGTACGAGGGGAACATCGAGCACGATAACTCGTGCGTCCTGAAAGTCAGGCTCAACGGAAAGGAGTACAAGGTCTTCGAAGACGATGAGAACGGCCCGGTCGCCATCAGCTTCAAGGCCATGAGAGAGGCTCTCTCAAAGGCCGGTCTTCCGACGAACTTCCGGCTTGTGAACTACGAGGTTGGTCTCCCCAAGAAATGCAACATCGGCGCCGAGGCCAAAATCCAGGTCTATATAACCTACGCCACGGACGATGGTGAGCTCATAACAACGTCGGGGTTTCACGAAGACATCGTAGTGGCCAGCCGCGAATCGCTTATTAAAGTCGTCCTTTTGCTCGCGAATCGCCAGCGACGGAAGAAAAAGCCGGCATAACAAAATGTCGCGCGAAGTGGGGGGAGAAAGGGAGGAAGGAAATGGCGGAAATCAGGGGAATAATCTTCGACCTGGACGACACCCTGTATGACTGCACGGACAGCCTCCAGGAGGGGGCTCGGCGAAGGGCTGCGGAGGCCATGGTCAGGGCAGGATTGCCTCTCACCCTCGACGAGGCCTGTCGGCTTCAGGTCAGCCTGATGGAAGAGCACGGCCCCCGCTTCAGAGCCTTCGCGAGAATCGCCGAAATGTATGGGCGGGGCGACGACTTCGTCCGCGACGTGATGCGGGCCTATAACAAGGACGAGGTGGCGGAGATTCGGCCCTTCCCGGACGTGATTCCTACGCTGAGCAAATTGCGGGAAATGGGCTTGAGACTATTTCTCGTCACCAGCGGCCTATATGCCAGGCAGGAAAAGAAGATAAAGCTCCTCGGTCTCGAAAAGCTTTTCGACCGGGTCGTCATCAACGACGACGACATGGGCCTGTCCAACGAAGAATGTTACGTTGACCTCATGGCGGAAGCCGGCCTGAAAGCCGAGGAGCTCGTCTCGATAGGAGACCGGATTCCCTCGGAGATCCGAATATGCAATTCGATTGGCATGACGACCGTTCAGATGATGCACGGGCGATTCATGGACCTCATCCCCTCCACTGAACTGGAGAGACCCGATTTTAAAATCCGCGCCATCTCCGAGCTGCTGACCGTCCTGCGGGCCGTCAGAATCAAAACCAAGATGGCCGGGCTAAAGGTCGTCGCGATAGGTGGCGGGACGGGGCTTCCGATCGTCCTGGAGGGCATGAAGAAGTATTGCCGCGATCTCACCGCCATTGTAACGGTGACCGACTCCGGCCGTAGCTCCGGTCGCCTCAGGCGTGACCTTGGAGTGCTCCCCCCGGGCGATATTCGCAACTGCCTGATAGCCCTCTCCGAATCTGAAAAACTCCTGCACGACCTTTTCAACTACCGGTTCGATCAGGGCATTCTCGACGGGATGAGCCTGGGGAACCTGTTCATTGCGGCCATGGCAAAGGTCACTGGAAGCTTCGAGCAGGGTATAAAAGAGACGAGCAACATTCTGGCAATTCGCGGAAAGGTGTATCCCTCTACTCTCCACGACGTTCACATCTGCGGGCGCCTCAGGGATGGGACTCTCGTCGAGGAGGAGTACAACGTCAGGCAGCCCGGAAAACCCGACATCGAGGAGGTTTTCCTCAAGCCCGCCAATGCAGAAGCCTTTGGCGAAGCGGTTGACGAAATCCTTACGAGCGACCTGGTGGTTTTGGGCCCGGGCAGCCTTTTCACCAGCGTCGTATCGAACCTTCTGGTCTGGGGGATAGCTCATGCGATAAGGAAATCGCACGCCAAGAAGGTCTATATCTGCAATATCGTCACCCAGCCAGGACAGACCGAGGGGTTCGACGCCACGAGGCACGTCGCTACCATCGAGAAATACCTGGGCCAGGGGATTCTCGACTACGTAATCGTCAACAACGCCCAGCCTCCTGTTTCCATTCTCAAGCGGTACGAGGAGGATGGCGCCGGCCTCGTTCGACCAGAGACATATTCGGGGGCCGTCAAGCCGATCCTCGAAGATGTAATGGAAGACCTCACAGGAAAGAGAATCCTCTGGGAGAAGCAGGACCTGATTCGTCACGACCCGGACAAATTGGCCAAAGTCCTCATTGAAACATTGTCCTGAACCAACGTTGATGGATGTGTTTTTGCGGCGGGGTCTCGGTCTCATATAACGCAATTGCGCGGAGGCTCCAAAAATGTGCGGAATCATCGGGTACGTCGGCAGTAAACATATTGATTCGGTCCTTCTCGTCGGATTGGAGAGGCTGGAGTATCGCGGCTACGATTCGGCAGGGATTGCGAGCATTCTCGATGGTGAGCTTCTTGTCAGAAAACGGCAGGGCAGACTCCGCGTTCTCGACGAAAGCCTTCGGCTCAATCCCCTCGGCGGAAACATCGGAATAGGGCACACTCGCTGGGCAACTCACGGCGATCCGAACGAGCAAAATGCCCATCCGCATACGGACTGCAAATCAAGCATCGCCGTCGTTCACAACGGGATCATCGAGAATTATGCAGAACTCAGAAGCCGGCTTCAAAAGGAGGGGCACGTCTTCGCTTCCGAGACCGACACTGAGGTCATCCCGCACCTCATCGAGAAGCATTTCAAGGGCGACCTGACCCAGGCAGTCCTCATGGCCTTGAAAGAAGTGGAGGGCGCTTATGCTATCGCGGTCATCGCGGAAGCGTGCCCCGACGCAATGGTTGTCGCAAAGCACGGCTCTCCCCTCGTCATCGGTTTGGGAAAGGGTGAAAACTTCATCGCCTCGGACATGCCGGCGATTTTCCCCCACACGAAAAACGTTATCTATTTGAAAGACGGGGAGGTCGCAAAAATTACCCGCGATTCCGTCACGGTTATAACCATGGACGGCAGCGAGGTCGCGCCGGAAGCCAGAAAGGTCGAACTGGAAGCGGACCTCCTCGATAAGGCCGGGTACGAGTACTATATGCTCAAGGAGATTCAGGAGCAGCCCACCATTCTTGAGGCCGTCCTGAAAAGACGAGTAGCGCCGTCTCGAGAAATCGTCTTTGAAAACCTCGGCCTGACCAAGCAGGAGCTCGTGAACCTCGGCAGAGTAATAATCCAGGCCTGCGGTACCTCATGGCATGCGGGGCTTGTCGGAAAACTCCTCTTCGAGGAGCACCTCCGGCTTCATACCGAGGCGGACATCTCGTCGGAGTTCCGATATAGAAATCCGGTCGTGGGCGGCGACACTCTGATTGTTGCCATTTCACAATCGGGCGAGACAGCCGACACCCTCGAAAGCCTTCGCAAAGCGAAAAGCAAGTTTCTAAAAGTGCTTTCTGTCTGCAATGTGATGGGAAGCTCCATTGCGCGCGAATCCGACGGGGTCATTTATATTCACGCCGGACCGGAGATTGGCGTGGCTTCCACGAAGGCGTTCACCGCTCAATTGATGGCGTTAGCGTTTCTGACGATTTACCTCGGCGGCATCAAGTGGACAATCAGCGATAGCCAGCGCGACGAAATGATTGATGAACTTCGCTCCATCCCCGCCAAAATGCGGTCCATCCTTGCTCGGGCTTCGGAGATTGAGGCGCTTGCTGACAGGTACGCTTTCGTCCAGAATTTCTTGTTCCTCGGCCGCGGATACAATTACCCGGTCGCGCTTGAGGGAGCACTGAAGCTCAAGGAGATATCGTATATTCACGCGACGGGCTATCCCGCTGGGGAATTCAAGCATGGTCCCATCGCCCTCGTGGACGAGAAGACCCCTACCGTTTGCATCGCCAACCGGGGGCCGGTCTATCGGAAGATTGTCAGCAACATCTGCGAGGTGAAGGCAAGAAAGGGGAGAGTCATTGCCATTGCCACGGAAGGCGACGAGGAAATCACCGCATGCGCCGACGAGGTCATATACGTGCCGCCGTGTCGGGACGATTTCTCGCCGATGCTGACGGTGGTTCCTCTCCAGCTTCTTGCCTACTACATTGCCGTCAAGAGAGGTTGTGACGTGGATAAGCCGCGCAACCTCGCCAAAAGCGTGACCGTGGAGTAGGGGAGGTTTTCGCCGGCAACTGTACCACTCACTCTTGAGGGAGGAAGCGACGATAAATCCACCCTCCGGGTGTCATCCGCGTCCATCTGCGTTCATCCGCGGTTCATCTCTTGCACGCCGAGGCGTGGCGGCCTGCCGCCGACGGGCGAGAGGTTACGTGGCGACTTTCCTCGGGTGGACGCCACGCTCACGGTTTTGGGACAGGGCGACGTTTCTCGAAGGCCATCTCGCCGTCCCGCTGAGAAATCACGAAGTACTGACGCGAGTTCTCCTCGTCTATCGGCAAGGGTTCGACCGCAGCCGCCGACTCAAAGAAAAGGTGCGGCCCACGACTCTCCTTGCGTCGTAATGCGGCCCCCATGACCATCTTCGCGGTGTTGAGCATCCCAAGCGTCTCAAGAGCAAAAGCCGTCCCGTTTTCGTCCATCTTCACCCCGGCGAGCGAAAGCTCCTCCACATCGTTCAGCGCCCGGCTTAGCCCTTCCTCGGTGCGAATCACTCCCGCCGCTGAAGAGAGCAATTCCTGCACTTTTTGCCGAACTGCCGATGCTGGCTCTGCGGTCGGCTCGCCGAGCGACCTCTCCGCAGATTCACAGTGGCGCACGACGGTCTCCTCCGTGAGGTGGCGCGGGAGCCCCGCGATTGCATTGCAGGCCGCGTTCTCCCCGGCAATTTTTCCGAAGACCTGGCAGTCGAGGAGGGCGTTTCCACCCGGGCGGTTCGCACCATGTTGCCCGCCTGCACATTCACCCGCGGCGTAAAGCCCCTGGACGCTCGTCCCCGCCCACCGATTTATTTTGACACCTCCCTGAAAATGCTGGACGGCCGGCGCGACTTCTATCATGTCGCCTGCCTCCAGGTCTGCTCCGTGCTCTTTCAGCCAGGCGACCGCGTCGGGATTGATTTCTCGCAGCCTGTGAAATGGCGACCGCTGCCTCAGCTTCTCGCCGAGGGGAGTTTTCTTCTCGCTTTCGTATCGTCTCTTTATCTCTTCGGGCAACGAATCGAAACTGAATCCGCGCGGGTTCGAGCGATAGTCGAGGAAAACTCGTCTGCCGCGAGCAATCTCACGAGAGACAGCGATGTCAATGATTCGCGACGGCTCTCTCTGGGAAACTGGCCAGGTCGCCCCTTTTCGGAAAACCATCGAGCAAATATCAAGGGGGGTCGTGCCGACGGGGAAGTGCTCAGGAAGAAACTCCCTCCCATTTTCGTCCACGAACCACGGAACCGCTCGCATGAGGCTTCCCGAGCAGGCGAGTTTCGTCTTGAGCGAGGAAAGGCCTATCTGAATGAACTCAAGGTTCACCAGTTCTGCCCCCGCCCGGTACGCGAGCGAATAACCGTCTCCCGTCATTCCTTCGGGATAGACGTTCACCTTGAACGCCGAACCGGCGCCGCCTGTCGTGAGAACCGTTGACCGAGCCTCCACGGCAAAAAACTCGCCCGAACCAGTCTTCACGCAGAGCGCCCCGATGACAGCTTTTCCTTCGCCGTCGAGAATCAACTTTGCCGCCATGGTGTCTTCGAGCACGCGCACCGCGGTCTGCCCGAGCAGCCGAACAAGCACCGCCTCGATTTCATTCGCCGTCCGAGGGCCGGTGTAACACGCCCTCGCATACTTTGACCCGTCGGTGATGAACTGGTCTGGCTTGCCTTCCTTTTTGACAAAGGGTACGCCGAGTGTGTCGAGGAAGTAAAACGCCTCGGCGCTATTCCGGGCGAGAATTTCAGCGAGATCGTAGTCAGAAACGTACCCCCCAATCACGTAAATATCATCCGCGTGGTGCCGCCAGTTATCTGCTCCTCCCGGCTCGGTCTCCGGAAGGGTCACGTGAAACGCCATCCTGTCAGAACACGCGGTAGCGGTTACGCCGCTGGTGCCGAGTTTACCTTTTGTCAAAAGAATCACGTTCGCGCCGCGCGAATCCGCCTCAATTGCAGCCCTCAGTCCTGCTCCGCCTGCGCCTATGACGAGGACGTCGCATTTCTCAATTCTCATGCTGACCTTTCACCGGGCTGCCCGATTCTGTCCGTCGATTGACGAACCAGGCGGCAAGCCACGTGCTTTCCGAAACGAATCGCGCGCTTCAGCTAACCAAGCGCCGGCGGCTCACGCTTTTTCCGGCACGAGAACCGCCTTGATCGCCGCTTTGATTTCCACCGCCTCCAAAGCATCCATGACCCGCGCGAGAGGAAAGCGGTGCGTTACGAGCTTGTGCAGTGGAAATCGCGCGCTCAGGACGAGCTGCACTGCCTGATAAAGATGTGCCGTGTCGCTGACCCAAACCCCCTGGATGCGAACGCTTCTCCTCGCGACGTCCTCGTAAAGCTTCAGCGGGACTCCGCCAACGGGCGTCGCTATTCCGGGGATGGTGAACGTTCCGCCGGGGGCAGTCAAACGCAATCCTTCGTTGAAAGAACTCGCCGCCCCCGTGCAGTCAATTACGACATTCGCCCCGACTCCGTTCGTCATTTCCATGACCTCTTTTTTTCTCTCCTCGATAGACGAAACTTCCACCACATAAGTCCGCACCCGACCGAACTCCCTCGCCAACTCCAGCCGCGCCGCGTCCGCCCTCGTCCCGATGACGACCGCTTCACTCGCTCCTTTCGCAAACGCAAACGCCAGGCAGAACAATCCCAGCGGCCCCGGCCCCAGGATGACAATCCGGTCGCCCGGGCTGACGGGAACAAGCTCCACGGTGTGCGCCGCCGTCGCCCCCGAACACGCTGCCGCCACGAGAACCGCCGGGTCTATATTGTGCGTATCTTCACCGCTCTTGCCATGCGCCATTCCCTCGTCGAGTTTGATGAGCTTTGTCTCCGGCAGTAATGTCAGGTGCGTGGCGTAGCAACCATCTCTCACAATGCCGTAAACCTGCCGGTTCGGGCAAAGCGCGGGTTCTTTCTGGACCGCGCAAAAATAGCATCGGTTGCACGTCACCCCACGATCCCAGATCATGAGGTCCCCGACGGAGATTTCGCGGCCGAAGACGTCCTTCTTCTGGCCGCGCGCCTCCACGACAGTCCCGACCCCTTCGTGCCCGAGAACAAGCGGCAGCGGCGTCCGCGGGTCTTTCCCTTTCCACATGTGCACGTCCGAGCCGCACACACCCGACGCCTCAATCTCGACGAGCACCTCCCCGTCCCGAAGAGGCGCTATCTCCTCCTCTCGTAGCTCAAGCGGTACACTGAATCCCGTCAAAACTGCAACTCTTCTACGCATCGTTTTTGCCCCGCGCCCACCAACTCATCACAACCTTTATCGAATCGCCCTCTTTGAGGCTGAGAGGGCCGGGAAAAGTTATGACCAGCCGGTCGCCGACGAATTCCTTCTTGAAAGGGAAGTCCTTGCCACTGAGCTGGAGTTTCACGTCTCCGAGCGTAGTAACCGGCGGCGTCAGCTCAAGTTGCTTGAGCTTCAGCGCTCCGTACTTCAACTCGATGAGGTTCGTTTGACTCTTCCCTTCTCTCTTCTGCGAAAAGCTTCCCCAGCCTTCAGCCGTCGAGAAGAAGCTCTTGAAATTGTCCTGCTGGAGCGCCGGAGCGAACCCGAGAATTCCTTTCGGGCCATGATACCGGAAGCCCTGCGCCGCCAGCAACACCGACCAGCTACTCATCGCCCTGGCGTAGTGGTCGCCGCATTCGATTTCGTTCCAGGGGTTACGACCGCCGCTTGTGTAGCGCTCGTGGACGGTGCGAACGATACCGAGTGCTTCGTTAACCAATCCCTCCTTCAGCATCAGCGCTGCGACTTCGTACTCGATCCCCGTCCAGACCTCTTCCGCATAGAGGATGATTGTCTTCGGCTTCCCCCCTTTCGGCCACGTGCAGCAGATTAACCCCGCCCCATCGTCCCATACGAAGATGCGATGCCCGAGCGAGTATTCAAACGCCGAGAAATCCGGAATGAAATCGTATTTGAACATTGAGCGAAGAGCGGAAGTGACCTGCTCCCTGGGCAGAACGTAGCCCAGCTCCAGTTGGTTTGCCCACCACTGCCCCAGCAACTGGTCCGCGTGGCAGCCCAGGCCGTAGTCGTGGTCCGGGTCAGGCTGCGGCCATTCCTGGACAAAGTACTCGCCGTTGAAGAGATGTTTGCTGAGCCACACGCTCCCCTTCTCGAAAATCGCCCGGTATCGTTTTGCCGCCTCCTCGTCTCCCATCTCGCCGGCCATTTCTTGCGCTGCCCGCAATGCAGCAAGGTACTGAGTGCCCGTGAACGTGTTCGGGCCGGAAATGGACGTGTCGTACGTGTTGAATTGCTTCCCGCGCATGACGCCGTCCTCGTCGGGACCGTCCCAGTGCGCAATCATAAACTCCATCGCCTTCTTCGCTTTTGGCCACATCCTCTGCAAGAATGAATCGTCCGCTGACATCAAATGCTCGCGGTAAGTCTTGGAAATTGTGCTTGCCTGGCCGTCGCAGACCGCTCCCGGTCCTGTTACTCTTCCCTTCAAAGGATACTCGACGCGGTGGTGAACCGCCCCGTTGTCCTCCATCTGATGTTCCAAGTCAATCACCCGCATTTGCCTTTCGATTTCTGGAAAGAGCCTCGCAAGCGTCTGCTCGTAATTCCAAACGTGATTGCAATTCATCGGGCAGCAGCCCGTTCCGTCGGCGTTCAGCCCTTCAAAGCCGAAAAAGCTGTTATCCTTCAGCCACATGCACAACTGCGTGCACGGCGACGACATCTGGCTGCTAAGCCGCTCCACCACGTAATACGGAAGCGTCGTGTCGAAAAGCGTGTCACGAAATAGAACCGTAGCTTCGACCGCGGGTTCGATTCCCAGAAGGTACATCGCCACTTCAATCGCATTTGTGAACGAGTTCTCGTACATGTTTCCGACGCCAAGCCGTCCCGGGAAGAACCACAGAATCGCAAATCCCACGCCTTTTGTTTCACCGGGGGCAATCTCGAACGCAGACCCTAAAGCGGTGTTCCAGGTCTTCCCTTTTTCGCTGGGCCCTGTAGCCGCTGTGCCGAGGGAACCCGTGCGCGAAAATCCGTCGAGGAAGGCGTTCACGTCTGTCCATTGCGGGTTACCGATAGCGCCCGGCCCACCCATTGCCAGGCCCATGCTCGCATTCGACCCTTCCTTGGTCATAAAAGCGAGGAGAGCATTGTCTCCGCCGGGAAACAGTTGACTGGTATTTCCGCCGTAACCATCCCAGGAGACGCCTTTATACTGTGCTTTGCCATCGTAGCCGACCGCATTCTGGAGCGTCCCGACGAGCGAAACCTCGACCTTCCTCTGCGAGTCGTTTTTGACCGTGAAGGCAAAGAGTATCACCGGGGTTGCCGAGTCTTTTGCATTCGTGGGAACGAACGGCGTGAAAGCGACCATGGAGACTTTCACAGGAAGAGCCGGCTCAACGTAGTCCAGGTGCGCAATTGGGAACTCGCCCACGAACCGAATGTCCTTCACGCCCGGCTCCTTCCCGCCGTCGTAGCGCAGAATGCGCGTCACGGGTTCGCCGTCCTCGGCCTTGGCCCGAATGGCAAAAAACTGATCGGGAACGTAAGCGACAGAATTCATGTTGTTGAAAATCTCCCAGCGGTACAGTTCGCCCGTGCCTCTCAGGTAGATTGACCCGCCGCCGATCGGCCCTAAAGGCATCCCGAGCGCAGAGAGCTCTTTGCCCGAATAAACTTTCTTCTCCGACTTGAAAACGTTTTCCAGCAGGCGTGCGGCTTTCTTTGCAGCCGCGTCTTTCTTTTCCTGCTCGGCGCGTAGCGCTGCCTCCATTTCTTCAACCGTGAGCGGTCGTATGTCGTCCGCATTGATATGTCCCCATGCCCCTTTGGCAGCATCCACAATCTTTAGAAAAGCTGTTCGGCCTTGATACTTGCTCAAATCCCACGTGAGCCGCCTCATGGCTTCCGCGTCCTGCCCGCGGGCAAGGATAAGTCCCTCTCCAGTCGTCGCGTCGCACAGAGCGACGTAGAGCCTCTCGCCGCTGCCGCCCCCGACGAGCAACGACATTGCGGGCACATCAATCACGAACGTCGGCGACTTCAACTCCCCCGTCAAATCATCGTCATAGGCCGTTCCCGGAGTTGTCAGCTCGCACGTCCCGATGAAGTACTCCCCCTGTTTACTGAAATTTCCGGAGTGCCTGTCGTTGCTCTTGGCGCTGGGCTGTTTAGCAAGTGCACCGCCCTGTGTCCATCCTTGAAGGTCTCCCGTCTCAAAATCCCATCGAACCTTGCTGAGTTTCGCAATTTCGGTGCTTTCGACGAAAATTCCCCACGATACAATCACAACCACGACAAAACCGACAATCGTCTTTTGCATCCTCAGTCCTCCGTCAACAAGTCTCTAACGTTTGTGCTGAGTGGTAGAAAGTAGCTCCCTGCATTTTTTGTAAAGGGAACGAGGGCATTTTAGCAGATAGGACTTACCGCTTCCACGTTGCGGCGAGACTTTCTCTCGGCCACTGGCGAATCTCGCTTTGGAATACCAAAAGCTGGCAGGGCGCGCGGCCGGGCCAAGCGCGGTTCGCTCACGGCTTGAACTTCGGGACAGTCGTTGCCCCGTACTTCTCGACGAGCTCGCGCAGTTTCTGCTCCATCTCGCGGCGAACCTCGAAATAGCGTGGGTCATCAATCAGGTTCCGCATCTCGTGGGGGTCCTCTTTCAAATCGTAAAGCTCGTTCAGGTCGAAGACGCCGTGATACCAGCAGTATTTGTGCTTCTCAGTGCGAACTCCGAAGACCGTCGGCGTCTGCGGAAAAGCTCGCTCCCAGAAATACTCGTAGAGCATACCATCGCGCCAGGGTATTTCCTCGCCACGCGCGAGAGGCAGGAACGACGCCCCCTGAACCTTCTTAGGCGAAGCCAGACCCGCAGCGTCGAGGATACTCGGCGCGATGTCAACGTTGAGGACGACTCTCTGACTTCGTCGCCCCGCCGGAACAATCTCCGGGCAGTGCACAATCATCGGGACCTTGATTGACTCCTCGTACATGCACCGCTTGTCAATTAGCCCGTGCTCGCCGTGCAGGAAACCGTTGTCGCTAGTGAAAATGATGAGCGTCGAATCGAGCACCCCAAGCTCCTTGAGCGTCTCGAGAATTCTTCCGACGCTATCGTCAACGCCGAGCATCGTCCGGTTATAGTCTATGATGAACTGGTCGAAATCTGTGGCGTCGTGGTAGATGAAATCCACGCCGTGCCACGTGTTTCGCTGCCTCCGAACCCAGAGAGGCTTCCCCGCGTAATTCTCCGGTGTCTTTGCCATGGATGGTGGATGGATGACCTTCACGTCGGAGAAGGCGTCTCTGTGCCGGGGCGCCGGAGTGAACTCGGCATGGACTGCCTTGTGAGACATGTATAGAAGGAACGGCTTAGTCCTTTCCTTTTTCAGCCACTTGACACAGTAATCGGTAATCAGGTCGGTGACGTATCCCTCCCGCTGGAGGCGTTGACCGTCCACGTTGAAAGTGGGGTTCACGTAAACACCCTGCCCCCGAAAGCTCACCCAGTGGTCAAACCCGGGCTGCGGCTCGTCGCTGCTGCCGCCCATGTGCCATTTCCCGACGAAAGCTGTCTCATATCCCGCTTTCTTGAGTTCACTCGGGAACGTTTTTGTCTCCTTCGGCAAGGCAGTGGAGTTGTCGAGCACACCGTGAACGTGGGCGTACTGCCCGGTCAGGATGGAAGCTCGGCTCGGCGAGCACAGCGAAGTTGTTACAAAAGCGTTCTCGAACAAAACGCCGTTGCGGGCCATTCGGTCGAGGTTGGGCGTCTTGAGGAATGGGTGTCCCATGCAGCTCATCGAATCGAACCGCATGTCGTCAATAAGGATGAAGATGATGTTCCGCTTTGTTCCGCCAGCGTCGGCGGCGAAGCCGCGAAGGCTGCCCGTCAGGTGCAGACCGGCTGCGGTTGTCCCGACGGTTTTCAGAAAATCGCGCCGTGATACTTTCTTGCCCGAAATGCCAACCATGTTGTCACCTCCAGGAGAACAACGAACTGCTGTCAAAGCTGCTTGGCTTAAAAGGACTCTTCTCTCACGGATTCGCCTGCAACTCCCAGCGGGCCTCTGCTCGGCTGACCTCCTGCTGCGTCCCACCAAGAGCGCGGAAAATCCCTCGCGCCATCAACCGGTTTCCTCTCGGATTCATGTGGACGCCGTCGGTAGTGAGGATGTTCTCGTCCGTCCGCTTCCTCGTGTAAACCGACATGAAAGCCCTGTTCAGGTCGCACAGGACGAGTTTTTTGCTTTCGGCAAGCTCTCTGAGAAAATCGTTATATGCGGCGAGCTTCTGGTTCTCGTTGCTTTTGGGGTTCTCGTAAATCGGCGTCGCCGTGAGGAGAAGAACCTTTATCCCGGCCGCCTCACACTTCTCCACAATCTCCGTCATGTTGCTCTTATAGTCCGCCAGGGGCACTCCCCGCTCACCATGCCAGACGTCGTTCACCCCGCAGGAAATGCTCACCCACGTCGGGCGCCGGTCTATCACGTCCCTCTGGAGTCGCGCGAGCATGTCGTTTGACTTATGGCCGCTGATTCCGGCGTTGATGACCTTGACCTCGTAGCCGTTCACGTCGCAAGCAAGTTTGAATAGCGTGATGTAACCGAGAGGCTCTGTCCCCGCCTGGGTGATGCTATCGCCGAGGAAGACAATCGTGTCGCCGTCCTTCAGAATAAACCCCTTTTCCGCCGCCGAAGAGCTCG
>Ga0315289_10006136_pt1 | contig 17692 bp, 14 predicted proteins | sample YL17G11_40_MG_FD_203452 | JGI IMG/M metagenome (GOLD analysis project Ga0315289, IMG submission 203452) | Sediment microbial communities from Yellowstone Lake, YNP, Wyoming, USA - YL17G11_40 | ecosystem: Environmental > Aquatic > Freshwater > Lake > Sediment | place: USA: Wyoming | collected... | reverse complement strand
CAATATACCGGCCAGAAAACTGGCGACAAGGCCGACTCCGCCGCCGGAATTAAAAAACTTCTCTAAAATAAGAAATAATTTAGTCATAATATCGAAGCGCAGTCACACCCCAAAAGTAAAACGCTCATACGGCCGAGGCGAGGGGCCGAGGCCGAAGCGCGAGCCCTGCCTGCCGGCAGGCAGGGAGCCCCGGTATAACTGCGGGGCGCAGCGTTTTTACGATTGGGGTGTGACTGCGCTTTGGCATGATTCCTTTATCCACCCTAAATACGCCGCATCGCCTTTATCTATTTTAAAAGCAATGATCTCCGGCACCTGGTAAGGATGGTTTTTCTTGATCAACGACTTAAGGAGCTCAAATAACTCGGGCCTGGTCTTGAAGATGATGATATCTTCAGCCGCCTCCTCGATCTTGCCTTCCCACCAAAAAACAGACTCCACGCCTTTGATAATATTAGCGCAGGCAGCCAGCCGGGAAGCAACCACGATTTTGGCCAGCGTTTTAGCCCGGTTGTGCGGTATAGTCACGATTACAGCCAAATATCCCATTGTTTAAGTCCTGACCTTCTTTAACAGCGCTACAAACCTTTGAGCCAAACGTACAAGGTTGTCTCGCACACGGCCGTCGACTTCCCCCACAGCCACCGGGCCGTAATGATCGCCTTTGGGATCGCCCTGGACGATCATACCGTGAATAAGCATGGCTTCAATGATCGAGATCAAAGTAGTCTCGTTGCCGCCGCCGATGTTGGCGCTGGAAGCGAAAGCCGCCCCCGCCACCCCGTCTAAACGGCCGTGCAGGGTCACGCTTTTATCAAACATCTCCTTGATCTGGGCGCAGCAAGTGCCGTAATAAGTCGGCGAGCCGACGATGATGCCGTCGTAAGCGCTCAAATCGGCGGTGGCGACGCTTTCCACCGCCCTAAGCTCAACAGTCATACCTTCCTGCTTGGCGATCTCATCCTTGACGATCTCGGCCATCTTTTTAGTGGTCCCGCCGCGCGAATAGTACACGATCAATACCTTCATGGCCCACCTCCTAGGATAAATACCGCATCGCACAAATATTATTTATGATTATAGCTCTGTTTGGGAAGGCGTGTCTATTAAAATTTATAGCCCAGAATCAATTGCAGGCCGACCGCCTGGTTTAAAAAGGTAAATTCGCAGTCTTTTTGGCCCAGAAACGAGTAGGTCGTAAAATCAATATACCAATCCTTGATGTTTTGATACTTTACGCCTAAAGATAAAATCCCCGATCGGTCGTTTAAGTTCTCGATCCAATTAGCGCAAAGACTATAGTCGCTGGTCAAAAAGTTATTAACGGTGGTAAAAAGCGCCGCATAATATCTACCGTAATAATTCACCTCGTAAAGGTCATGGCCGAAAAAAAATGTCTTTTTATCGCCGGCAACAAGCTCGGCCCCGTTTACGCTGACCGGATCTTTATAAAAATAGGCAGCCTGATCTTTAAAGACATTTTTGCTGTAACCGGCGCCGTTGTAAAACACCTCCGCGGCCACCTTGATCTTGTTGACTTGATCGTTAAAAGGTAAACTCCCACCGAAGTCCAGGCAAACGCGGGTGATCCAGTCATCCCGTCTTTTATCCAGCGACAAAACGCCGTTGTCCTGGCGCATCATATTACGGGTAAAGCCTTGGGACGCGCTTAGCTCCGCGTTAACGTCCAGGCCAAATACCCGGCTGGAAAGATCATAACCATAGACCGGTAAATATCGTTTTTTGTTCCAGTAAGAAAACGCCATCTCCGTACCGCCCAAAAGAAATTCAAATTTGACTGCGCCGCCCATCTTCCGCGTATCCAGGTCTTTACCGGTATCAAGAAACCCGTAAAAATTATATTTTGTGCCTTCGGGAATATGGACCTTTAACCCATAGACCCCGTCGCGAGAGCCGATCCTTTGGATAAAAGTTTTTTTGTCCACGTTGACCAGGTCAGTCGGGTTCCAAAGATAACATCGGCCCCATTGCAATACCTGCCTGCCCCAGCGTAAATAGACTTTATTATTAATCGGCGTATCGATAAAACATTCCCGCAAATAACCCTTCGAATCGCCGTCTTCCCAAATATGCCGGGCTTCCAGATTAGCGAAAAGTTTATAATTAGCGTGGTAACGGGCATCGACTAAAAAACTGCCTAAGACCGCGTTCTGGTAATCATTATGTTGGTCGCCGCGGGCCAAAACCAGCGAACTGACACTGGAAAGCTCTCCGGAAAAGCCTAAGGAATTCGGTTTTAAATCAGCCGGCGAGGGTTTAACCGCGGGTTTATTTTCGACCAGGGCTTGCGTATCGGAAAACATGGCGTTTTCGTCAACCGCGCCCTGGGCCAGGCACGCCGGCGCCATAAACAAAAAAACGCCGTAAAGCAGGATGGTTTTTTTCATTTACTCAGGTTTTCCAAATAGGCTTTAGTGAAAATATCGTCATTAAGGCGGTCGTTCTGGATATCGGAGATCTCCACGATCGTCTTATTGCCTTTTTCAAACTCATCGATATAAAGATGCTCTACCGGCACAAACTTGCCGTTTGCCGTAGTATACTTTCGATAATAAGCGGTAAGCATCAGGGTATGGGAAGAAGAAAAACACTGCTCTTTTAAGGGAAGAAAATTATCCCGGCTGATCCAATAAGTCTTCCGGGGATAATCCACGTCATTGACCTTAGCCGTGACCTCAAATCGATATACCGGCACCTTGCCCAGCATGGTTTCCGTGATCGTCTCTTTACCGGATGAGTCTTTTACCCCAACGTATAATTCCGGCAGTTTACGCCTTTCAAAATCACCGCCCCTGGCGTCAGTACCGCCGATATTTTCGTCGCGGTTGATGTGTTGAAAAGTGCGGGTATTTCTGCGGTACATCCAAAAATTATCGCCCACCCGCAAATAACCGTTGCCCTTTTCGCTTTCCGGCGCGATCATCACGATCAAAAACGAATCATCACTGTCCCGGCGGTAATAGATCGAGTCGATAGTCTTAGTCCCCTGTTCGACTTTAGCTTGAGTAAAGGTGACTCTGGCCATGGCATCGGTAGTCAGGTCCATATTGTACTGGATCTTCTCCAAAAGTTCTTCGATCGTGGCTTGAGCGTATGCCGAAGCCATGGCCGCCATAAGCATAACGGCCGCCAAAAATATTTTTGCTTTATTCATAATGCCTCAAGGCCTCGGCGGCTTTTAAGGCCGCGGCGCGCCGGGCGGGAAAATATGCCGTGATAAAAGCGATAGCCAGGATCAGTATAACATTAAATAACACCCCCGCAACCGTGGGCAGAAAATAGATATGGCCGCTGACCAAAAACATCCCTAAGGGATTATCCGCAACGTCGAAGGTCATCCGGGAGATCCCCCACATGGCCAAAAAAGCCATGGCGATCCCGACCAAAGAAGCGAAAAACGTCAAGAGCATCATCTCGCAAAGAAAAGCGTTGCGCACATCGCCTTGCTGCATGCCGATGGCCCGCATGGTGCCGATCTCCCGGGTACGTTCGCGTATAGTCATGCGCAAAGTATTGACCATGCCCACCAAAATGATAAAGAACAAGACCAGCACCGCCGCCAGCGTGATAAGATTAAGCGCGCTCTCGAATTTCAGGATATCGCTGGCGATCTCATACATGGTCGAGACATCCACTACCGCGGCTTTCGACTTTTTCGCGGTAAGCTGGTGCATTTTTTTCTTAAAATCGTCGGTAGTCCTGGTGCGCGGCAACAATACCCATTCCTGGACCAGCACGGAATAAAACGGGTCTGCCTTCACCGGAATATAGGCGCCGGGGTATTTTAACGGATCTTGCGGCAGATTCTCATAAAACAAAGGATAAAAAATATTCTCGTTAAGCAGGATAACATCGTCGGCCAGGCAATCAATCGGGCGCATCAGGGCGGTTACCGTATATTCCCTGGTTGTTCGTTTACCGCCGAACTTATTATCATAACTTATCTCGATCTTGGAGCCGGCGCCCGCGCCTAATTTTTCAGCCAAAGCCGCAGTAAGCAAGACTCCTTTCTTGCCCAAACTGTCTTTATCCGGGGGCGTGATAAAAGAAACTTGGCTGCCGATCTTTTTCTTGGCCGCCTCGTCATTAAAAAAACCGAACACGCTTACAGCCTGGAGTTTCTCTTTAAATTTCGCCGAACCGGTTATCCGGGCCAACCCCGGCGCAAGATCAGCATGGATCCGGTCGGCAACCTGGACCGCGTCGCGTTTTGGGTCCGCTAACGTAAGATTCAACCCGCCCATCTCCCACGGCGAATACCCCAGCAGACTTTTCAGATTTTTAAAGTCGACAAAGATCACGCCGGACATGAAAATATTGGTGATCTTCATAACGCCGACCACAGTCAAACGCGCGGCCTGATCCTGGCCGAAGATATTTTTATAGCGGATACGGACAATATCGTTTACTTTGACGTTCAGATCTCCGGCGCGATCAGTAGAGATTATCGCCGGGTTTTCAATCCTGTCGTTTTTTAAACTTTCATAAGAACCCTCGACGATCGCAAAAGATTCCTCAAATTCTTTAAGGTCCTGGGAAGAGACTTTTTGACGGGTATCCAGGCCGATCAGCATCACATTGCCGGACTTGCCGTTACCGATCACCCGGCTCATCGTACCGATCGCTTCATCGACGCGTCTTACGCCCTGACTATTGCGGCCGATGATGTCAAGCAGCCGGTCTTTATCGCGGAATATCTGACAGTTGATCATGTTTTTCTCAAAAACGCTCACACTCACGTGCCCGGCCACATAACGCATCACCCGGTTGAACATCACATCGGAGATGCCGTGAGAAAAAGAATTGGCTGTGACCAGGATCATCACGCCGAAAGCGATCGATATCCCTAAAAGGACACTGCGCTTCTTTTGCCGGACCAGATTACGAAAACTGATCGTTAGAATAAAACTCATAAGATCCTTAATCTCTCACTATCGCGTCCAGCGGTTTGATGTTTTTGGCGATATGTACCGGATAGATCACCGCGACCAGGGTGACCAAAACCAATTGCCCGATAGCCAGCAGGATATCCGCCGCGTCAATGATCGGATTCAAAACATCGCCGCCGTAGAGTAATTGCACCATGTCATTTTGCGTAGCGATATGAAATGAAGGCAGAACAAGCACGGTTATCGCCCCCAGGATTATGCCGAGTCCGCCGAAGATCCCCGCAAGGATCACGGTCTCAGCCACGAACATATCGCGGATAAAACTTTTTTGCGCGCCCACCGCCCGCATCATGCCGATCTCCGGCACTCTTTCTAAAGCCGCCATACTTAAGGTGTTGACAATAATGATCACTGCCACTAAAAATAAAAATACCACAAAACCAAACAAGACCCCCTTGATGATCACCGCCAGATTACCGATCACGCCTGAAGCTTTTTTCCAGGTCAGGACCCGCACGCCAAGATCTTTTTCTTTTAACTTTTTGTCTAAAGCCGCGGCCTTCTTTTCCAGATCATTACTGTCGGCTGATTTGACAAAGACCAGATTATACGCCCCGGCGTCTATGTTTAGCGGCGCTTTGTTTACCTTCTCGGCAATAGCAAGCTTGGCTATCCGGAAGCCTTTCTTATCCGCGACGACCATATCGCTTTCGCCAAACATACCGTCCAAATCGCTGTTATCCATATTCAATAGGGCCTGGCTCTCTTTAGGGATTTCACTGGTTTTTTCATGGGCCGAAAAATATCCCAGGCACTCCCGGTAAGATTCGATATCCATGATCACAAAATGGCCCCAAAAAGTATTCAAAGCCTTATACTTGATTATTCCTTTTATATCTACGCGCACATCCGCGGTAGAATTATCATCTTTAAAACCCATGTATACCTGCTGACCTTTGGCGATCAAGTCTTTCCTGCCCTCTTTAGCTTCAGGGGTAAGATTGGAAAAGACGATCTTGCCGCCTTCGGGCAAAAGCCAGATATTGGTAAAATCATAGATCTCCTTGCGGGTAAAAGCCGGTATCAACACCCCGCGCTCACCGCCCGCGGGGTACTTCCCCTCGATAACGCTGAAATTATCAGGGAAGATCTTACGGTAAACCTCAAAATCCACCCCCAGCAAAAAAGCGCCCATCATGTCGCTTTCTTCGTTAAGGATCATGGCCATGTTCTTGCCTACCGGCAAAAAATCTTTAATATAAGGTTCGCCTTGCAGGACTGCTTTGATCTGGGCAAAATTATAGATCGGCGCGACGTCTTTAGCGTAGAGATCGAATAAAACATTATCGGATCTTTGCTTATCCGAAACGATCACCATGTGCCCCATAAAGCTGTTGATGATATTATCGCTTATACCCTTATCCATGCCTGCGGCAATACCGTTACCGATAGTCATCAAATAAGCGCCGAGGAATAAAATGACACCGATCACCAAGCTCTTGCCTCTGTGCCGTAGTATATTACGCCAGGCGATCTTAAAAATAAGCTCCATGTTTTATTGGTTTTGGTCGACCAGACCGTCTTTAAGACGCACTACTTTTTGCGCGTACCTTAAAACGTTGGGGTCGTGGGTAGAAAAGATGAAGGTGGTTTTTTCTTTTTGGTTCATGTCCCGCATCAGCGCCAGGATCTGGGAACCGGTAACCGAGTCCAGATTAGCCGTGGGCTCGTCAGCTAAGATGATGTCGGGTTTAGTCACCAGGGCGCGGGCGATCGCCACTCTTTGGCGCTGGCCGCCGGAAAGCTCGGCCGGTTTGTGCCGGATGAATTCTTTTAAACCTACGGCTTCGATCAAAAACTCGGCCCTTTTGCGTATCTGGGCGCGGGAATGCTTTTTCATCAACAGCAAAGGGAACTCGACGTTCTCCGCCGCGTCCAGCACCGGAATAAGGTTAAAAGTCTGAAAAATAAAACCGATCCTATGCAAGCGGATATCCGTAATCTGCCGATCGTTCATCAGCGTGATCTCTTGATCGCCGATCTTTACCGTTCCCTGGGTAGCAAAATCAATACAGCCGATAATGTTTAAAAGCGTGGTCTTACCGCTGCCGGAAGGCCCGATCACGCTCAAAAATTCTCCCGGCTCCACGGAAAAATCTATACCGCGTAAGGCCGGCACCACCGTCTTACCCAACAAATAGTCTTTTTTCAGGTCTTTTATCTCGATGATATTCATGGCAAGAACGAAGAAGAGCGCGCCCGGCAGGAATCGAACCTGCAACCTTCTGGTCCGTAGCCAGATGCTCTATCCAATTGAGCCACGGGCGCGAGCAACCTTAATGTCATATTTAGGCGAGTCCCGCAGAGCCCAGAGGGCGTATGCGGGACTTACGCTTAATGATTTGCTATTCGCGGCGGCTGGCGATCTCAAGGCGCAAAGGCGCGCTGGAAAAGCTCTCGTCAAGAGTCTTAGCGCTCAAAAAAAAGACTCCGGTCGAACCGAACTGCGCCGAAGTAAATTCGTAACGGGCAAACAAAAACCCTGAACCAGGAGCTACTTCTTTCTTTAAGTTCAACACCTTGGCAGAAGCCGGCACTAATATCCTGGGCCGGGAATCGCCGTCGGCTTTAATGGCGTAGAAATAGATCTCGGTCTTGGGGTCTGTAAAACTCGGGTGCAAAGGGAAAACGTTGCGGTTTTCCACGGTCACGAATATCACCACCCGGTTGCCTTCAAGGTACTTATTGGCGCCGGCGGCCAGCACAAAATTATGCGGCCGGGGCGCCTCTTTGGGATTGACCGCCGATAAATCCGCGCGCTTGACGCCGAATGGCCCAGAAGCGCAGCCCGCCCCAAAAAACACGATCACCAACACAAACATTACCCGCTGAAGGTTTAAACTCATAGTCACCTTATTCCTGCGGTTGCGGCGCGGCGGTTTCCGGACTGGGGACTACCGGCTCTTTATTGACCGCCACGTTGCCCAGGTTCACTTCTTTTACGCCGGAAGAAACGTTCTCGACTTTGTCGCGCAGCTGATCAAGGTCGACCTGCCAGGTCTCCAGCATCTGCTTGATGCCTTCCACGTCGGTGACGCTCAGCTTTACTTTGCCTTCTAAGGCCGCCAAGGTATCCGAATAAGTCCGCAGCCGTTCATTCGACGCGTCGAGTGAGTCTTTTAAACCGCTCACCCTGGTCTTTATTTCTTCGACTTTACCGGAAACCGCCTGGTTCTTGTCGTCCAATTCGGCCATCTTTTTGTTATATTCGCCGTAAAAGGAATATATCCAACCAAAAGCCAGACCGATCAGGATGAAAGCGATGATGATGACGATATAGACTATTTTGCCTTTCATACCCCCCCCCTTGTAAATTTTTGCTCTGCAAAAATTTACAGAGCAATTGAGCAATAGAAAATACCTGCCTGCCGGCAGGCAGGGAACAATAGAAAAACACGCTCAATTGCGGTCTATTGCTCTAATGCTCTATTGCTCATCTTCAAAAACCTAGATAACTATAGCACCGCCGGCTAACCTTGTCAATGAGGCTTGCCATTAAGAAGTCTAGTGGCCGCGCTGAAAGCCTCATCCACCGTTATGCTGCGCAAACAAAGTTTATCGTAAGGGCAAGGCGGGAACTTAAAACCGCGATAGCACGGCCGGCAATCCACGGCCGCTTTTAATACACTACAATCCCGCGCATCAGGATAAGGCCCGTAAACGGTCTCATCGACGGGCCCGAAAAACACCAGGGTCTTTTTCCCCAGGGCCCGGGCCGCGTGAAACGGCCCGCCGTCGCTGGATATCACTAAAGCGCTCAAAGACAATACCGCGCAAAATTCTTCCAGGCTGGTCCGCGCGCACAGGTTTATTGCTTGCGGTACCCGCGCGGCGATGTTTTCGCATAATTGTTTTTCGCCTGATGAGCCGGCGATGATCACGGTCCGGCCGGTAGCGCTTATCTTGCGGCAAAGCTCAACAAAATTCTCCGCGGGCCAGCGTTTAAAGTAAGCGTTAACGCCCCAGCTGTCGCCTGAGCCCGGACAGACCAACACAAACCCTCGGGCTGGGTCTACCCCCGCGATCTTCAATAAATCAGCCGCGGCCGTAACGGCACCGGGACTAAGAAACAGCTCCAGAGGATAATCCCGCACGTCTATGCCCAGACAAAAGGCCAGTTCCAGATAGTACCGGGCTACGTGTTTACCGGTGTAACCGCGCGCTAGGATCAGTTTGCGGTTGTGAAAACGGCCGCGGCCGCGGTAGTCATAACAGATTCTTTGCTTAATCCCCAGGCCCGCGAAAAATAAACCGTACTGCGGGCTCAACGACAGGTCGATCAAAATGTCAAACTTACGGCTTTTGAGCTCGCGGTAAAAAGCTGCCAGCTCTTTCAGGAATCTTATCCGCGACGCGCTCCATGATCGCCGCCAATCGTCTTTTTCAAATATGAGTATGTCGTTTAAATTCGGGTTGTTTCGCATCAATTCCCGGCCGCTGGCTCGGCAGAGAAAACAGATGTAAGCGCTGGGAAAAGCCAGCCGCAGGCTTTTGATCAACGGCGTGGTAAACAGCACATCGCCGATACCAAAGGGAGTGAAAATTAAAATGCGTTTAGAAGCCATATAAATTTAATTCCAGAATGACTAAATCCTAATGACCAATGACTAATGAAACACCAATTCGTCATTAGGCATTCGGCATTAGGTAATTAGTAATTAGTTATTTGTCATTGATCAACGGTATCTCCACGATAAATTCCGCGCCTTTGCCAACGCCATCTGACCTGGCCCAGACTTTACCTTTATGCAGTTCGACTATTTTGCGCACTCTGGCCAGGCCCATACCCGTGCCTTCACAGGAAGCTTTGGTAGTCACAAAATCCAGGAATATATCTTCCAGCATCTCTTTTTTTATGCCGTAACCGTTGTCGGCCATATTGATCACGCAAATATCGCCGCTACGGCTGACTGTAAGGGCTATGCGTTTATTGTCCAGGCCGCTATGCTTTACCGCGTGTATGGCGTTGATGGCCAGGTTGACCAGCACTTCTTCAAGATATATCTTGTTCCCCTGGACTTTGAGACCGGGCTCTTTTTGAAAATCCAGGGTTATGCCTTCCTGCTTGATCTGGGCGTTGACTATGCTCAAAAAACTATCCAGCAGCTCATCCACCCTGACTTCGCAGAACTCGCCGTGAGTCTGCGAAGAAAATTCCCGGATCGCCTTGATCAGCCGGGATATACGGTAAACGTCGCCGACCAGCCTGGACAGGCGATCATTAAGGTACTCCATATCCTCATGTCCCACCACTGAGGCCAGGTCCTCGACTTTCATCTTCACCACCTCGGCTAGGCCCATGACCGAATAAATGGGATTATCGATCTCGTGGGCCAGGGAAGCGCTGAAATTATCCAGAGCCATCTGGCGGCGGGCCTGCTCGTCCCGCATCAGCCGCGCCTTTTCCTGGGCCAGGATACAGTTCTCGATGGCCTGACCTACTTGCGCGCTCAACTGCCTAAACAATGTCATGTCTTCATGACCATAGACTCTAGCGTCATGGCGCGGTCCCAGCACGCCAAAGGCGTAAAGCTCGCCCTTGACGAAATAAGGCATCACCATGTCGTTTTGAAAAAGCGACAGGTCGGATTCCAGCTCCCGGCCCAAAGCCGGCCCCTTGGCTTGCGCCAGGCTGCGCGCGAATAAAGACGCCGCGTGGATCTGGCGCGGCAGGTTGTGCTCGCGCTGGACATAAGCATAACTGAGATAATAACTGCCGTCCTTGATCGTATATATCCCGCAGAAATCCGGCGACAGCACCTCGTCCATCTTATCCAGGGTCTGCTGCAAGATCTCTTCGGTGTTGATCATGGCCGGCAGCCCTTTGATAAATCCTTCTACGCTTTTGCGGACCTCCCTGTGCTCGGTAAAAAGACCGCCCTCCACTTTACGGGCCAGCCAGTTATAAACGAAAGGCGCGGCCAAAGACATTGCCGCCATGGAAAATAAAGCGTCCGGCCAGAGGCCGCGCGACACAGCCAGCCACAACGGCAGACCGATGGCAAGCATATAGACCGCCAGGAAAACCGTGATCCTGGCCAGGGTAAGCCGCAAGTCCAGCAGACGGTAATTTATGACCGCGTAACCGATCAGAAAGGGATAAAAATCAAGCAGGAAATCGTAATAGGAAAAAGGCCCCATCCCCAGGCCCAGCAGCCATAAAAATACCGGCCACAGCCAGCCGACCAGGGTCCCCAGGATAAAATAACGCAATTTACTGCGCAACGGCCCACGAGCAGCCGGATAGGCCTTGAATATCTGAAATAATGCGTACCCCAGCACAAAAGAATAAAAGATCACCTGTACCGCGAACAACGCCGGCGGCTTATACCGCCACCAATCGGAAATATAAAAATGGTCGAAGATAAAATCCCGGCCGCCTGCCAGTATCTGGCCGGGAGGCCAGGCATCCCAGACCACGAGCAGTCCGGCCGCAAGATATAAAAGCCGCCGGATGGTCCGTTGGGCCTTATTGTCCAGGCGCAAAAACAACTGGATGAAATGATAAAAAAATACCGGCGAAAACAAAATAGCCGCGTTAGCCAGCCGGCTCCAGACAAACACCCGGCGGCTTACGACCGCGTCAAGGCCGGCATAAATACCGGCGGCCCAGCAGAACAGGGACAGACAGATCAATGCCCATAAAGCGCCGAGCCTGCGGTCTTTACTGCGCGAATACACCGTCCCGCCGATCAAACAAAATCCTATTACCAGTAAAAAATACACGTACTTTGCCGTAAACATATGCCCACAAAATATCACAGGGCCGCCCCAAAAGCAATTCCAATCGCATGGCCGTTCCCTAATCGGCTTTTCGCGCACAGTTACGCAAACCCGGAACGTCGCTACTGCGATTTTCCTAGCTGTCTCCACACCCGGAACGACGCTACTGCGTTTTTCCGGGTGTGGCACTTGGTGCAATGCCCACACCCGGAAAAAGCGCGTGATTGGCCGCCTGCCTGCCGGCAGGCAGGTTCCGGGTGTGACGAGTATTTGTAAACGTTTACATTTCAGGCGTTTTTAGCCTTGAAATATATAGGAAGTATATGTTATGTTTGAGTACCAGGCTATCTCGTAAGAGGTAGGCCTTAAAGCCACGGACCCTCTCCCGCAAGGGGGAGGGCGTATTCTTAATAGGAGGCCGAACATTAGAACAATAGAGCAATAGACCGCAATTGAACGGTATTTCTATTGTTCTATTTTCTATTGTTCAATTGCTCTGTAAATTTTTGCAGAGCAAAAATTTACAAGGAGGTTGTTGGACGTAACTGGGTTTTACTGACTCATCAACGACTAACAATTCACCAGGAGGTGCCAGCCCTGTACCGTGCGAACGAAAGTGAGCCCGGTACAGGGTTTCTTTTTTTTGCGCCCTGCCGGGCGCACCATAAAAAAACCGCCCCGACAGCTTGTCCCAAGTATGTCCTCGGGATTACGTCGGGGCGGTCAGGGTTAGTTTCTACTTTCAAGGCCTGTTTCCGGGTCTGACCCCTCTGTCTCCTACATCTTGTATTTTGCTACCAAGTATGTATAGCGCTGGTTCCGGTTAAGGTAGCCCTTGCCCATGGCCTTGGCCATATTTTTGTTCTCGGTCACGTTCATGCCCATGAGGCTGGCCGACCAATTCGCGGTAATCGCATAATCCAGCAATAAGTTGAGACGGAAACGCGGGTTTTTGAAGCCGGTTTCCTGAGAAGAAGAGCCCGGCGCGCCGAATGAAAAGTCCAGCGAAGCCGAGTTTTCCACGATCACGTCGGTGGTGAAGATAAGTTTGTCGACTGGCTTTAGCTTCATGTTCGCTTTGATCTGATGCGTCGGGTAATCCGCGTAGACCTTTTTACTTTCCGTAACGCCGCCCATCGACAAGGTCACTTTTTGCGTCGGCTGGGAATAGGCATAGCCTAAACCAAGCAGGACCTGGTTGGCCGGCGCGTATTTGAGCATTATTTCCGTTCCCACATTTTTGGTCTTCGGGAAGTTGATCCAATGCTGACCGGCTAAACGGGAATGTGTGCGTAAATAGTCGATCTGGGCCTGATTGGTGAGCTGGGTCGCGCCGTCAGACCAGTTGATCCAGTCGGTCATGATGTTGTAGTACAGGTTCCAGTCCGCGGCCAGCTTTAATTCCCGCAGATCGGTATGATAGTTAAGTTCGTAGCTGGTCTCTGAAGATGCCTTGATGGCGGGAATATGGCCATACCCGGCGGCGAGAGATAACGCCTCGCACTCACCCCACCACTGCAATTGTCCGGGGGTAGCATAAGCGAAGCCCTGCTGGGCCGAGAATTTTATGGAGTTGTCTTTGTTCAACGAGTAGGCAGCCGCCACGCGATATGACGGGTTGTGCTGGTCCAGCGGCGTAAAGTCCATGCCGGATATGCTAAATGAACCATAGGCCACTTGGTCATAGCGGAAACCCAAAGATGCCTGCAATTGTTCGGTGATGGCGATCACGTCTTCGGCAAACACGCTTGATTCCGTCCAGTCTCCGGGAAGGCCTTCGTAAGCGGTAGTGGCGGAATCATCCATCAGGCTCTCACCGAGAGAAAAATTGCTGTAGGAATAATCGAGACCGGCCGCGATCTTTTGCTTTTCAAACGCGGTGGTCCTAAAGATCGCTTTGCCGCGATACATCTCGGAGGTAGCCGAAGCGTCTTCGGTTGAACCGGTCGCGGACGGATTGGCAAAGTTCAATGTTGCGGTAGGGGCAACCCAGCGCTCGCGGATCGTGTCGTGCATAACGTAGCTGGGTATGACCTGGATGGAATTGGCGTCGCTAAGATTGAAGGTATATTCCGGCGCTAAAAGCACGACGGTGTCGTGGCGCAGGCCGGCTGGAGTGTCATCCGTACAGGGAGAATCGGTAGACGAATGAAAATCCTGGATAAATCCGCTGAACTTGAAAGCGTTGTCGCGGTAATTGGTCGAAAGACGGTAGGAAGGAGTGATTTTCTGTACCTTCTGATTGACCACTTCATCATATTCGATACGGCCGGCTGAACCGTCAAACCAATTGCCGAAATCGTCCTTGTATTCGCTTCCGGGAGCCTGGACATAACCGCCGTATACATAAAGATCCTTGCCTTCGCCAAGGTTTTTTCCATAGTTGACCTGCGACATGACCAGGTTGTTGGGATTTCCGTATTCAACATTCGCCGTGACGCCGGAATAATCCGTGCCGTTCTTTTGTATCACGTTGACAAATCCGTCCATGGCGCCGGAACCGTGCATCAATGAACCCGGTCCCAGGGTGACTTCCATGCGGTCAATGTCTCCAAGAAGAGGAGAATACTGGCCCCATTGATAGCCGGTAAAAAGGCGATCAGTAAACGAATTTCCATTCATCATATAAAGAGTAGTCGAAGTAATCGGGCTTTGAGCGCCGCGAACATCAAAATGCGGACCTAAATGCACGTGCTCAGCGCCTGCGGCAACGCCGGGAATAAAAGTATCCCAGACATTCTGCATGGTTCTGACCGGGTATTCGGTCAACATTGTTTGATCAACAACAAAAATCGATCCTGGAGCCAGATTTTTCTTAGTAGCGAAAAATCCTGACGAGCTGACTGAAGGTATTTCCATAAACAACATCTCTTCGGCATTCGCCTCTTGGGCGACCGGCGCAACGGTTTGCGCGAAAGACACGACCGGTAACCCTAGGGCCGCCATTACCAAAACTAACAACCATTTTCTCATACCTTTTACCCCCCACTTGTTTATGAGCGAGGAAACCTCGCCCCTACACCAATAATTTCCCCTCTATATCATCAACGGGCGAGTCCTGCCTACCGGCAGGCAGGCATGCTCCGCCCCTACAAAAAGACAGGGCAGGGCCCGGGTAAGGCCCTGCCCAACAAGGATGGAAAGTGTAAACTGAAAAACCGTTCCGGTGATTCGGAACGGCTAAAATATTACTGGTTTTATTTGAGGTTATAAAATTACGAGAGAGAGAGAGAGAGAGAGTTACTCACTTTTTCGGCGGTATGGGCTAAAGAGTTTGTATTCATCAAACCTTATTTTATCAGATAATTAAAAGAAAACAACAACTTTTTTTACCAAATTTTCTGCCTTCCAGGCGACTAAAGCTCTTGACAAAGCTCCATAAATGGCGTATATATATGGAGTATGTTCCGACGATTAGTGAAGATACCTAATAAGTCTTTTTTCCTTTTCGGCGCCAGAGGCACCGGCAAGACTACTCTACTTAAAAACAATTTCCAAACCGAAAAATGCCTGTTTATCGATTTACTTGACCCTGCCGAAGAAGACACCTTTAACCGTACCCCCAACGAGCTAAGCAACCGCGCCAAAGCGCTTTCACCAAAACAAAATACCGTGATTATCGACGAGGTACAAAAAGCCCCGCGCCTATTGGAAATAGTCCATCGCCTTATCGAAGAAAGCAACCTGCGCTTTATACTCACCGGTTCCAGCGCCAGAAAATTAAAACACGGGGCATCAAACCTGTTGGCAGGAAGGGCCTTCGTCATGCACCTACACCCTCTTACTCACCTAGAGCTTAAAGACAAATTTAAACTTGAGGCGGTTCTGCAATGGGGAAGTTTGCCTAGAATTTTTCATCTAACGGCAAAAAATGACAAAGAAGAATTCTTACGCGCCTATGCCCTTACTTACCTCAAAGAAGAAATTGCCTCAGAACAATTGGTAAGAAAACTTAACCCTTTCAGGGAATTTTTGGAAATAGCCGCTCAAACTAACGGCCAGATACTTAATTATTCCCGCATCAGCGACGACGTAGGGGTAGACACCAAAACAGTTCAATCTTATTATTCGATACTGGAAGATACCTTAACCGGTTTTTTTCTGCCTGCCTATCACCGTTCCGTGCGCAAAAGACAACGCTTAGCCCCTAAATTTTTCCTCTTCGACCTAGGATTAAAACGCGCCCTTGATAGGACTCTGCAGCAACCGATACTGCCTCACACTTATGGCTTCGGCGCGGCTTTTGAACATTTTATCATCAGTGAATTCTACCGGCTTAACGATTATTTCCGTAAAGACTGGCGGTTCTCTTATCTACGCACCAAAGACGATGCCGAAATAGACCTGGTAATAGACCGCCCGGGCAAACCCTGCGTTCTAATAGAAATAAAATCTACCGACAAAGTAACACCCCGCGACACAGCAATACTTAACCACTTCGCCTCTGACTTTTCCGGCGCTGAGATCCTCTGTCTTTCCCTTGACCCGCATCCTAAAAAAATCGAAGCAGTCACCTGCCTGCCCTGGGATAAAGCCTTTGAGAAACTATTCGGATAAGCGTAAAAAACTCGTCAACCCCTTCCGATTCCCGGCGAAGTTTTAGTTTTGCGATTTTTTTGGTTCAGGCGGGCTTAGGCATACGGCGGGCTTTATTGCGTGAGCTGAAATTTATGGCGGATCGATAGACGATACCGGAATCGAAACGCCGCAATACCCGTTTAAGGATATTGGGAATAGAATAAGTCTGGCGATAGACCCGGTGATAACCGTCCTGCAACTGGCCGGGCGTCATGTTTTTTGGCGTATAGACCACTTCACAGGTGGTGAATTTCGCCCAGTCGGTATCGATTATCCGGTTTTGAGCTTTCATGGCATCGTAAAGCCGCGTGCCGGGAAACGGAGTGAGAATATGAAACTGGGCGGCATCGATATTGTTTTCCATGATGAATTCCAGAGTGCGGTCAAACACGCTTATATCGTCGCCGTCCAGACCGAAGATGAACGATCCCAGGATATTGATCCCGGCGGCGTGGATCTGGCGCACGGCCCCGGCGTATTCGGCGGCTTTATTCCACGGCTTGTTCACGCCGGCCAGGCCTTCCTGGGTGATCGTCTCAAAACCGATCAGAGCGTAACGGCCGCCACTAGCCTGATAGAGCCGTAAAAGTTCATTGTCGCGGGTAAAAGTTATGGAAGTCTGGCCGCCCCAGCGTTTTTTAAGCGGTACGATGGCTTTAAAAAGTTCTTTGGCGTAGGCCGAATTGCCGCAAATATTGTCGTCGAGAAAAAAGAAGTCGCGGCCGGGGAAAGCCTTGACCGCGGATACCACCTCTGCTACCGGCCGCATACGGAAAGTCCGGCCGAACACTCCGGTGACCGCGCAGTAATCGCAGTCGAACGGACAGCCGCGGGTAGCCTGTAAGGCGTAGCCGCCGCCGTGCATCTTGACATCCATCAAATCATAAGCCGGGGCGACCATGTTTAACATGTCGCAAAACTGCTCGGCATGATAGATCGGTTTAAGTCGTTTATTTTCCAGGTCCCGCAAAAGGTCTTTCCAGACATATTCCGCTTCGCCGACCACCACGCTGTCGGCATGCTGGAGCGCTTCCTGGGGCAACGCGCTGACATGCACCCCGCCCATGACCACGGGTATACCGGCTTTGCGAAAACGGTCGGCCGCGGCGTAGGCGTACGGGACCTCCCCGGTAAAGGCGGTCAAACCGACCAGATCAGCTTTGATCGAATGATCTATTTCCTGGACCCGCGAGTCGATGATCTGGACATCCCAATCGCTGGGCGTAAGCGCCGCGATGGTCGGCAGGCTCAAACGGATCAGGCCGGCTTTGCCGCTGTGTACTTTTCCCCAGAATCCTCTTGGGTTGGCCGGAAGGATCAATAATAACTTTTTCTGAGGCACAAAACTCCCTTTATTTCCCGCGCAAAGCTTACAGGCAGTCTTTTAGCGGGAAGCCGGAAGGATGCCCTACTTCGCCCCT
>Ga0315289_10006134_pt1 | contig 17693 bp, 17 predicted proteins | sample YL17G11_40_MG_FD_203452 | JGI IMG/M metagenome (GOLD analysis project Ga0315289, IMG submission 203452) | Sediment microbial communities from Yellowstone Lake, YNP, Wyoming, USA - YL17G11_40 | ecosystem: Environmental > Aquatic > Freshwater > Lake > Sediment | place: USA: Wyoming | collected... | reverse complement strand
TTAACGGCTTGTCCACGGGCTGTGATTTTGCTCAAGACAACATCTCTACCGCCAGTGTTTGTTACCATTATGGCCGCCACTGCTGTTCCGTCTAACGATACCCAGACATGTTGCTTTGTCAATGCCATGTTTTCTTCTTGCACTCTGGTGCTTGTAACGTTGATAGCAAAGTAGGTAACGACTCCAGCTAAGAGCACTGAAACAACTAGTATTATCAGAGTTGTTACGACTGTACTTAGAGCCAAACGATTTTTCAATATGTTCCTCATTTTTATCACTGAAGAACCAGTAACTGCAAATTTGAATTAGTAAGTTTGTGCGTAGAATCATAATACACATTTTTTACAAAAAACGAAAGACAGAAGAAGAAAAAAGTTAGGGATTATCCCATGGTAACTGCTTCAACGTTAGTTTCCCTGTAGTAGACTGCTTGAGCGGTGTACGATGAAATGCCAACAGTTAAGCCTACGTCGTTCACAGCCATGCTGTCTGGATTGACCACGTATAATAACAGAGTGTAACCTGATTTTAGAATTAGATCACTTGAGGCAACGCTGAAACTATACACTCTTGAATTATAGAGTAATGCATTTGTCCCTGTAATGTTAAAATTTGGAACGTAGTACATATCGCTTGAAATCGGATTTGTTGTTGTGCAGTAAAGGACCAACTTGTAATCTGAACCCTCCGTGTCGTTCCAGGCACACTCTTGACCCCTAACAGATATTTTGTCAATCACGACATCTCTACCGCCAGTATTAATTACCATTAAAGAAGCTTGGGAGTAACTAACAGTCCCAGGTAAAGAGGTTGCATTGAGCCATATATGTTGCTTTGTTAAGTGTAAGCTTTCTTCTTGGACTCTTGTGCTGACTACGTTGATGGCGAAGTAGGTTACGACGCTTGCCAGCAGCACCGATATGACGAGTATGATGAGGGTGGTTACGACGGTGCTCAAAGCGTAGCGATTCTTTAGGAGTTTGCTGAATTTGTTCATTGTCTTCTTTCACCCCCTAAAATATTCGCAGAGTTTATTGGTCGGCTGCATTGAGAATTGTATAGCCAACAGGTTCGAGTTTCGAGGTTAATTTGGAATTGGATTATTTTTGGTGGTTTCATGTTTTTCGCCGACTCGTCTTTGACCATGGAGTAGCGAATTCCTCATAAATATCTTCTGTCTCAAGATTCAATATGCTCTCTATAGTTTACAAATCAGAAACAGCAGTCCAGCACAGTCATCTGTATCCACAGTAAACTCTATTATGGAAGCTCCCGTGGAACGTTGGGCTTTGATGGAGTCTACCTCGTTCGCTTCGTATTGTAAGCACTGAAAGGTATTGTATGCGCGTTCGTTTATTCTATCTATGGGTGTAATACAATTCATTGCACAATCTTCGTTTCAAATAACCGATTTATTGCATTCCCACAGGCACATCGCTTTCTAGCGGGGTGGTTCATAGCCATAGATAAAGGGTGCAGATTGCCTTCTCACGCCCACGTGACCCTCTGAACATGCGTCAATAAAATCTGCTCGCTAACCAGATTAATGTGTACATCCGTCTCATTTATATAAAGAAATGTTTATATAACGTCTTCATATCTGAACAGACGTTTTGGAGATACACCTATGGGACAAGTCGCATTTCACGCTGAAACTTGTTTATCCGAAAACGTGGACGCCTTAGACCGACAAATCCTCAACCTGCTGCAAGAAAACTGCCGGCTAAGCTTCAACAAAACAGCATCCAAAGCTGGAATTTCAGTAGGCACAGCATACAACCGCATCAAGAGCCTAGAAACCAAAGGCGTGTTAAAAGGCTACACTGCCCTGTTAGATTCAGTGAAGATAGGATACAGCTTAACAGCTATTATTCTGGTGCAGGCCGAAGGCGGACACCTCACAGATGTGGAAAACAGTATCGCCAAAGCCGCAGGCGTCATCGCTGTCTATGATGTTACTGGGGACTTCGACGCTGCCGTAATCGCAAAGTTCAAGGACCGAAACAGCCTGAACGTGTTTTTGAAGCACTTGTCCGCTGCGCCTCACGTTAAGAGAACAGTTACAAATGTTGCCCTCTCCACGGTGAAGGAGGATTTCAGGCTCAAACTTTAATGCCTACAGTATATAGCTTCAAGTGTGTGGGTGAAGTGAACTATGTCGAAGAATCCAACAAGAATAACAGTCGCGTTCGACCAGTTAACAGCTAGTTTGCTGGCAAAAATCAGCAAGGAAACAGATCTCTCGCAGAGCGAGATAATGCGGCGAGCCCTAAGATTCTATAGCGATAATAAAGCCTTGACGGATTTAGCTACGCGAAAAAAGGCTTACGCTTACATGGATTTGCTGCTGAACGGCGAACATGTAATCTTGGATTTGGACCATTGGCTTCTCTTCCTTCGCCTCATCGAGTCTTCTCCTGACAAGGAAAAATTCTGGGCAGAGCACAGGGAAGTGGCACGCTCACACAAAGAACAGTTAAAAAGCAAAGTGCATTCAGCTGAGGAACTCCTAACGCGGCTGGAATACTGCAACTTCTTCAGGATGACCAGGAACTCAGATATGGATTTCACCTTGATTTTTGGGTCGGAGCTTCCGAAGAAGTTTGTGCGTGTTTTCCTAGAAGAGTACTTCTCAGCTATGAGGGTCAAGACGGAAATTAAGGAGAACTTGACTAAGCTCAGCGTCACAGTAAAGCCTTAGCTGAACGAAAAAATAATGGTGGTCTTCCAGCTAAGTGGCAATTTACTCCTCCATCATAATCAACGTCAACGTTGACCGCACTTTAGGCAGTGCCCTAACTCCCCTAGTCACCAGCTCTTTCAGTTGCTCCATGGTGCTAGCCTTGATTTTGGTGATTATGTCATACACTCCGTATGCGAAGTAGGCTTCTTCCACTCCTTCAATACCTTTAAGTTCTTTTAAAACCTCGTCTTCGGAACCTGATTCCACGTTTATCAACACAAAGGCTCTAGGCATTACAAATCTCCTCAACTAGTTCTAACGCGCTTTGCCAATTAAAATATTGCGCAAAAAACCCTTAGCTATTACCATGTTCTGACTGGAGGTGTTCTGTTGTGCTATTTTTTGATTATAGTCCCCTTATATAAGGGGGTTATAGTCTTTTCCGAGCAGCTAGTCTACGTTAGTCTAAACTGTAGTTGAACCTATTTGTAGAGGGGGCATAGATTTTTTCACGCGCTAGTATCGCGTTCACTTTCTTCTTCGTCGTCGTTCTCTTCTTCCGAAGACTCAGAGGATAAGTCCAGTTTTTTCTGTTCTTCGCTTTTGAGGAGTATGTCTATGAGTGCTTTCTGGTCCACTTCCGCTCTGGTTCTCCAATCCAAATACAACTGCCTATTATCATCCTGCTGCAGGTAACCGTAGCGAATGTATCTATCAATGTTAAGTCCGACTTTCCACCCTGGAATCTTCTCGCCCAGAAGTTCTTCAACGTCTCTTCGCGCAGCCTGACCCTTCTTACTGATAATGAAAGAGATAGTTATGGCTAAGCCTGCAAGGTCGTCTATTCGCCATCCAATCATTTTGGCTTCTTTCGGCTGCAAGTCACCCCGCAGTGTGACGTAGAATCGTGCTTTGTCCAGTTCCTCTAATGTTGGCTTCTCAGGCGTTTTTTCCTCTTCAAAAACGGTTTTAACCTGCAAGTCCAAAGACTTCAAGAAGTCATCCAGTACGTCCAAGACTTTAGGGTAATCAGAACCCAAACTCTTGTGCAACTCCCAGCCTTTAACGCCAGATTTCTGGTGCCTGCGGTAAAACAACATGTGAGTTGCACGTTTCATCTTGCTTGCGTAAACGCCTTTTCTCTTACCGCTCATTCACGTTCGCCTCGTTTCCATTTTTGCCAACTTTCAAACGTAAGCGTAATCGGCACAGAAACCGCTTGCTTGCTCAACTTCGCCGAAGGCTCCTCCAACGGCATGATGAAGATTTCCTCTTCCAACGGGATAATCTCCAAAGTAGCGTACCCATAAGTTATGAGGAAGCTTGTGAGGTAAGCCCGCTGCACCGTCTCCTCATACGTGTCTGCACCCACGAAATCCATGTAGAATAGTTTGCCGTCCAGCCCTTTCTCTTTGACTCTGTCTTTTAGCTGCTGCCAGTAACGCTCAAGCTCCGCAGAAAAAGCTTCATCTCTCAGGATACTCTGGTCTATTAGCTCGTCCCTGCTTGCAGTTCCCGTTTCCACTTCAGGCACAAGAAGTTCTGGCCACCTGTCCTTAAGCGGCACCAACGCTTCCCAATACCGCAACGCCTCAGCAAGACTGCGAAGAGTGACCTGCTCCTGCTCAACCATCGGATGCCAAGCTTTCAGGAACGCTTCAGTCATTTCCTTCTTGTTTTTCTGCATGATTTTCTCTTCAAGCAAAAACGGGTCAGTGTAAAGCGACGTGCTGCGCTGCTTCACCCATTCACTCTGAAGCTTAATAACCGAAGCTAAATGGTGAATTGCTTCAGCGTCCAAGTTGAGGTCTTCAGGCTGATCCCACTGCGGAAAATACTCTTTAACTATGCGGATTATTTCATCCACATTCAAAAGAAACGGGTCCACCGTGTGCGCTTCGATGGCTTTCATCATTTCGATGACGCGCTGCAGTTTGTCTCTACCGAGTTTCTTCTGCTGCTTCTGGGCTTGCACTACACGACCTCTTTAACCACTGATTTGCCTTCCACATTCTGCACCGTAACAATGTTGGCGTTCTCCTGCGCAAAAGTAACCTGACTCGGCGTAATCACAATATACTGCGCATTCGCGTCTTTAATCGTGGAAATAAGTATCTTCGCAATCATTTCGCGGTTCCTAGGATCCATGTGAATGTCATACTCGTCCACAGCTCGGAAAGGCGACCGCACATGCTGCTGCAACGCTAACAGGAAACTCATGGTAGCGGTTGTTCTTTCTCCTCCGCTCTGAGTGTAAGCGTCCAAAGGCACATGTCTTCCCCCCTTGAAGCCCACAAGAATTTCCAAGCCAGCCGTTTCAATGTCCTGTGCGTTGCCTAATCGCACTTCACCTGTAGCTCGAGTTTGACCCATGATCTTCTGGTACTCCAGATTCACGCGTTCCAGCAGGCTCTGCATCACATTTCGCCACGACTGCATCCTCGTAGACACTTCGTCTAAGGCTTTTTGGCGGTTTTCCGCTACCATCTGCGCTTTCTCCTTAAGCTCCAGATACAGCTTGGAGTAGGATTCATATTGGCGTTCTATGTCTTCCGAAACGCCTGCCAAAGCAGCTAAATGACCGTCAGTAACACGGATTTCATCAATGATTTCGGCGGCGCTTTTGACAACTGCGATTCTTGCGCCAGACTCCGATGCCTTGGCAACTGTTGCGGTTAGGCTTGCTTTGGCTGTTTTGATTGACGTCTCTATCTTATCTAAATCTGCAATCGCGTTTTCCCTGCGGTACTCCAGAAGGGCTATTTGGATTCTGCAATCCACAACCTTGTTGGTGAGCTTCTCTATCGAGTCTTCCAAGCTTTGCATTTTGGCTTGGTTTTCTTTCACTTTTTCATTTATCTTCTCTATCTGCTTACCGGAGTTCCCCATCAGCTCTGTCAGGCTTTCAGTTCTGAGAAACTTGAGATTACTTGCTCTTTTGCTGTCCTGAATTGCCTGTTCCAGAACTGTGACTTCTTCAAGCAGTTTCTGGCACAATGAGATGATGGATTCGTCTTGGGCCATTCCGCGTTCCAATTTCACGCGTTCATTGAAAACACCTTTCGTTTCTATCTTAACTTCGTCCTGTTCCTCGCACTCTTTCTGCAGTTGATCTTTTGTGCTTTTTGTCTCTTCTTCAATGTGGTTGAGTGTTTTCTGTACTTTTTGCTTGTCTGCTTCCAACTCTTTAACGGCGTTTTCCCTTCGTTCGACTTCAGCCCACGCGAGTTCTCGGTCTAGGAATCGCCTCTTTGTTTGCAGCTGCTTCTTTTCTTGGTATTTCTCGTACTGTTCTCGCCAGTAATTGAGCGTCTGCTCTGCCGACTCCAAAAGCTTGCTAACCGACTCTTCTTGGCTAAGAATACGCATCAGTTTCTGCTGGGCTTGAACTACGTTCTCGCGGAACGGTTCCATGCCTACGGCTTCTTCTACCATGCGTAGTTTCTCCATGTTGCTGAGCACGCTGAACTGTTCAACCATGTTTTGGTGCATGATAATGAGCATGTTATCGGGGTCAACGCCGAACCTGCTCAGAACGTGTTGGACGTCTTGCTTGTTGGCAGCTCGGTTTTCAAGTTCAAACCAGTACGTGCCGTCTTTTCGGAGGACGCGTGTGAGGAAGATTTGGTCTTTAGCGTATTTTGGGACGGGACGCTTGCCTCCTCGTTTGCTGTTATCCAGAATGAGTGTGACTCGGGCTTGGTCTTTGCCCCAGCGTATTAGGTTACTGAGTTTCTTGGAGCGCTCCGTGTACGACTGACCCAACGCAACAGAGATTGCTAAGAGTAGTGAGCTTTTGCCTGCTCCATTGGGTCCAACGATGAGGTTTACGCCTGGTCTGAAGGCTACCCTAGCGTACTCGTAGCTCATGAAATTCTCCAGTATAACCTCTGTTATTAGCATCTCGGCTTTTTGCCTCATGGTTGAAGTGCGAATAATAGGTGAAAAAGGTCTTATTAAAACAATTTGACATGTTTGTGCCTTATTTTTCATGAATCAGTGAAGAAAAATTGATGTTGCATTACCGTTAGATTTTTTCAAAATTCATTTGCAAAGCGCTTGCAGGGTAATAGTACGAGAACTGATATATGCCCAGCATTAGCATAAGCATTTTATAAAGAATTAAACACTGTGCTGTTTGTAAGGGGAGCAAAGGAGAAGGCTTCCATCACAATACTTTTTCGTTTTCTGCAATTGGTGTTTAACAAATTGCATATTCTTGGCAATTAACAGAATATTTTTTATGTAAGCTTATTTATGGGACAAGCAAAGTTCAGAAGCATCACCTCAAAGGGAAAATGCGTTGAGAAAACCCTTCAAGTGTTCATGTCCTCGCAAGCAACCCAGCAAAGACTACTACGAGTGCAAGAATTGCGACCACACCTTCCCGAAGAAAGACTCTGCAGTCAGCGGCTGGAAAGACCACCCACATGGCTTTCACGTGCACTGTCCCAAATGCGGTGCCACAATAGACCAACACATGAACCGATGACCGTATTTGCTTCTTTTCAGCGCTTAGCCGACTGCTGTTACAAAACAAATGATTGCGGAAACGTAAAATGCTTCTCTCAGTGCGCCACAAAATTTAAGTGCGAAATGGTTTAATGAGAAAAAGGTGACGAGCTTGTCAGAAAATGTTGTGGGAAAAGCTGATGTGGGCTTCTATCCTAAGGAAAAGCCTGGAATGGGACAGGCAATGAAAGGGCAACTCATCTTGACTAACCGAAGATTCATTTACATGAAGCATCTTGGTGGGAAATATCTATCAGCTAAGGTCAAAGACTATAGTGACAATATTGAAGAAGGCCTAAGAAATGAAGGGAGCTTTGAGGTTTCCCTGAACATGATAACCGAAGCAAAAGCGGACAGAACCTGGGGAACACCGTACTTTAGGCTACGTTATCAAACCCCAATGGGAGAAAAAGTCTGCTCCCTCGTTTTTGTATCGTCTATGAATGTGATGGGTGCAGGGTCTGTATGGGGACTCATGAAGACCCCCTACGATCAACTAGCCAAAGCAATAGAACAACTGAAGAAAGAGTACTAACCAACACCAACATGAAGATTCACGGCGAAATGTTACCGCAACGAGGAGAACCAAAGTACTCAGCCATGACCGCGGCGATATTTCACAGTTTGAAAAGATTGCTTGGGATTAGCTGGATTCGTCAAGGTTTTTCTTGAAGAAGGCTTTCTCAATAGTTCTTGCGTCAAGGTTCTGTTTTTTCGCCGTTTTCTGTATAGCCTCAAGTAGTTTCAAGTAGTTACTGGTTGAGAACAGGTTAGGTGGCTCGTTGCCCAGCAATGCCTTCCAAACGTGCAGGTCAAAGACGCCATATTGTTTTGGATCAAAAAAAGTAAGTATGACGCTGGCTAAAACCGGACTAACCCCCTGCAGCATAGTTAAATTCTCCATTCTGTAGGCGTCACTGGAGGCAACGCTGAAGACTTGGCTTGAAATGCGGGTCAGTACGGATTCGTCGTTTTTGGCGACCTGCTCCAAAACTTTGCTCTTTTTGTTCTGTGCATCTTTGAATTTCCACTCAACTACTTGAGCCAAGTCTTCTCGGGTTAAAACCTTTGTTCTGCGGAATTTGGCGCCTAATTCTTTCTCTTTTTGAGTCCACCAGCCTTGGTCTTTATCGTATTTTTTGCTCCACTTCAGAAAATCTTTTTTGTCCATCGCAACCACCAATTGTCCGCTGTACTTTGATTTTACCTATAACAAGGATTATGTAGCATAAAAATGAAAGCCTAAAAAATAGAATTCTATCTTGATGTAGTTGTGAGTGTTTGCTTAGCACTACTTCTTTTTAGGCTTTGTTTTTTGGGTTGGGTTTTGTTGTCTGGTTTGTTTGCTGAGTCTGTATTGGTTGTGCAAGTTGTGGCAAGCAGATGCGCAGTCTGCGGGTTGTTTGTGTTTTTGGTGGGTGAAGGTGGCGGCTTTCTCTTCTCAAACTTCATGTTTGCCACATTTTATGCTTCCCCTTCTCGGGGAGGCTAAGAACGCATAATCGTTTTTGCTCTAAGCTGTTCCAATGTAACTTTGTCAACGACTTTCTTCAGAAATACCTTGAAGTTTTCCAGGAATTTGACGAACTCTTTCTCATCAATCTCCTGAAGCAGAAGCCCCTTTTCCTCGCCCCACCTGAAAGGCTCTGACATCAGAATCGCTTTCTTCGCTTGGAAGTTCTCTCGGTACTTCTCGTAAATTCCAAGCATAAAACGGATCTTGCCCACAATCGGATCAAGCATCTCTTCTATCGCTATTCCATATTTGGTGCAAATCAGATAAACATCCAGAAAGTCGCGAGCCTTAATTCCTTCCCTAGTAAGTATAGAGCGAACTTTCTCGCAGAGGATTTCGCGCATGTCATAAACATCAAAACTAATCTTCTGCATGTACCCTGAATATTCAGGGAATAAGAAACTCAATTCATCGCTCTCTTTTGACGGCAACGCGCTGAGCACCCCTTTCTGAGGAGCAAAATACAGTTTCTCAACGAAATTCATCTGAACTTTCATGAAACTTTCACGGTTGAGCACTTCCGAATGGTACCATATTTTGAACGTGCATATCTTGTTGCTACCTCCAAGCTCGACATAATGTTTGTTGTGTTTCTCACATTTGAAATCGAAACTGCGCTTCTTCGCTATCGCCTCAAAAATCGCTCCCGTTCTGTCTATAGTTTCGGATAGAATCCTGCGGGTTTTAGTTTGGGACTTGCCTTCAAAGATCGCTTGATCTTTCCATGTAAAGTCAATGTCTTCTGAAAAACGGTAATAGCCGAGATAGCATTTTGTTAGACAGGTACCACCTTTGAAAACGAAGCTCTGCGAAAAGAATTCGCCTTGTGAGAGGTCGGTTAGTATTTGATGGAGAATCAAATCTTTCTCCACTAGGTCAACTCGCTCAATCTTGTTCTGCTTGGCAACTTCATTTACAAAGTCTCTTCTCATTAAGGTACCTCGGTGACAATCTCCTGAACGGTTTTTGGATAATTTTTTGCATATTTTGCCATCTTGGATTTCGATATGTCTTTAGACCATTCCCTGACATCTGCCGCTATCTTCTCTTTTGGAACGCCGTTATAGCGCCACATGTAAATAAAATCCAAGATCGTTTTTTCATGGTCAGAATATACTACGCTGTTTTTGGTTATGCCAAAATTGAAAAGCGCGGGCTTTAATTTCATGAATCTGAACCTGTAGCCAGCTATCTTCATAGGCTTGACACGAAGTATTCGGTCATTAATTACGTAATCGATAGAAAAGTGCTCATGCGTCATATTATTGAGCTTAAGGGCCGTGTATAACCCAAAATACCAATTCTTAACACCTTTGAGTTCCAATCCCTTAGCGACAAGCTCTATGTGACTGTACTTGTTTTTTCCTAGCTTGATTTCATCTAGCGTTTTGACATAGAAAATGCCTCTGAAAATCCTGACCATGTGACCTCGTGTAACAAAATGGTCGATTGTGTATTCGTAATCGAGTTTAAGCTGTTTACAGTATTGTTTGAGTTCTGCTGAAGTCACCATTTCTTTCTTGTCTATTCGGAGTTTTTTGAGCAGTAGGCTTGTTTTCATTTATATCACAATACTGCGTTTTTTGCAGTATTATGGTATATATCACAACACTATTTAAAACTAATAGCTTTAGATGGTGGACCGGGCGGGATTTGAACCCGCGGCTTCCGCGTTGCGAACGCGGCGATCATACCGAACTGATCTACCGGCCCGTAGTGTTTTGTCTAAGGGAACTTTCGCTAAAAGATTTAGAGCTTTCGGTTATTAATTCGTTACAGAAAAGAGATTTCGTAATTGCTTAAGGCTTGTGTTCAAGATTTGACTAGAACTTCTTCCACAGTCTCGAACACTATATCCCTTTCTTCTTCATCAATATCGATTTTCTCTCTGAGAATATCAGTCGTGTATTGATGCTTCTTTCGCTGCCTCTTCATCTGACATCGATATGGTCTAGCGTAGCCGAGTAGCTAAGCATTATGAAAGGACAATCTATATTAGCAGTTTAAAATGGAAAAGGTGATCGGATTGACGCTCCTAGTGAATGTTGATTTGTATTTTTTTTCCATCTAATTCTGACTCGTGCCACTCTGCTTCTATTTCACTTTGGCTGAGGTGCAAGTAGACTTTCTTCGTACGCACTAGTCCTGCCATCTCTTCCAAATACGGGTTCAAAAGGGCTTTGCTCTCTTCTTCAAGTTCAGCAATGTGGACAGCATCTAAGACATCCGTGGGCATGTAGCCAAGCTCCTTCCGTAATGCCTGAACTCGTCGGGCTAAATCCCGCATTATTCCTTCGCCTAGCAATGTGTCGTCTCGTTGTCCGCTGACAAGCATTGTCAAGTCGCCTTCGGATGCTGAAACCCAGTTCTCGCCTGTCGCAAACTCAGGAACCTTAGCTGCATATTCGGCGGTTTTGATGTTCGTCATTTCGAGGAACAGGTTTTCAACGTTTCTGAGGGCGTTAGCTACTTTTTCAGGCGCGACTACGATGACGGCGCTCAGTGGCCACCTGCGCTTAAGCTTCGCCGATTGCCTTGCAGCGTTAACTAGAGAGACGCATTTGAACAGGTTTTCAAAGTCTTCTTCAACGGGTTTGTTTCGCAGTTTCTCAGTCTGTTCAGGCCAGCTTTCAAAATTCACCGATTCGGGCAGTGCTGAGTTTAGCTTGCGGTAAACGTTCTGATACAGTGCTTCGCTAAGGTATGGCGTGATTGGGTTAAACAAAACCGTGATTGTCTTTAGCGCGTGGTGGAGCACAGCATATATTGCCTGCCGCCTTTGGAGGGTTTCTGGTTCGTCTGTCCAGAGTTCTTTTCGTATCATGGGCACGTAAAGTCTGCTCAACGTTTCAATGACGAAATCCTCCAATATCGCGACAGCAACGTTAAACTGGCACATTTCCAGCCGCTGAGTGTACTCCTCGATTTTCAGCTGCAGTTTCGAGAGGAGCCAAAGGTCAGGACTTTCCAGCAAACCCTTGTTAAGCGCCCATTCAATCGTGAACTTCTGAGGTGTAAACTCGTCAAACTCGGCGTTTTGCAGGAAAAACCTGCTCAAGTGATACAACGTCGACAGCACTTGGTAGGTGCGTCTGCTTAGCTCTTGGAGGTCGAAGTTCATGAAGTCTATGGGCGCGCATTTGCGCATCATGTAGAACCTGCTCAAATCTGCGCTCGTCTTTTCCAGCAGCTTGTTTGTTTCCACGACGTTGCCTAGGCTTTTGCTCATTTTTCTGCCTTTGGAGTCTTGGGTTAAGCCTTGGAACAGGAACGCTTTGTACGGGCTTTCAGGCTTACCCGTTAAAATGACGTATTCCAGTAGGAGGGAGTTTGCCCATCCCCGCGTCTGGTCTATGCCTTCAGTTAGAAAAGCCACTGGCACATACCTCTCGAATTCCGCATCAGTAAACCGTGCAAAAGGTGAGGCGCCGCTGTTGTGCCAAGTGTCCAAAACGTAATCTTCCCTGCGCATGACGCCGCCGCATTTTTCGCATTTGAGTGTTACTCGGTCAACCCAAGGTTTGTGCAACTCGAAATTCTCAGGCACCTTTTCTTGCGCGTCCTTTACAAGTTCGGCTTTGCTGGCGACTAAGCGTTTGTGCCCGCATTTTTCGCATGTCCACACTGGCAATGGCGTGCCCCATACGCGTTCGCGGCTGATGCACCAGGGTTTGCCCTCTTTCAGGAAGGCGAGGAAGCGGTTTTTGGGTTCGTCAAAGAAGTACTGGATTTTCTCTGCGGCTTCAAGGATTTTGCTGTTCAACTTGTCGGTGCGCAAAAAGTATTCTTTTCTTGCGAGCCAGACGAGTTTGTGGTGGCTGCGCCAGCACGTTGGATACTCGTGTTTGATTTTTTTTACTTCAACAAAGGCGTTTCGGCTGCGAAGCTCCTCCACCACCAGCATGTCTGCGTCTCGGGCGAAAACGCCGTTAAATATCCCAGCGTCCTCGGTGAATTTTACTTCGTCATCATAAGGCGCGAAGATTGGTACGCCGCGTCTCTGTGCAGCCCAGAAGTCATCTTCACCGTTCCCAGGCGACAAGTGCACTACGCCCGTGGCGGTGTTAACGTCCACGAAGTCTTCGCCGATGACACTGTGGACTAGTGCGTGTTTGGTTTCAAGTTCGGCCTGTTTGGGAATTATGTCTTTGAACGGGTACTCGTACTTTGTTCCTTCCAAAACTTTGCCTTGAACGGTGGCGGTGACCGCGTAGTTTTTTATGCCAAGCTCTTGCATGACAGGCTCGACACGTTGCTTGACCATTATCCAAATTTCAGAGCCGACTTTCACCTTAACGTACTCGGCTTCTTTCTGAACGGCGAGCATGGTGTCAGTTATGATTGTGAAGGGCATAGTGGTCCAAACAAGGAAGTACTCGTTCTCTTTGCTGCCGACTACTTTGAACTTGAAGTAAAGTGATGGGTCTTCAACTTCCTTGTAGCTGCCCTCGTAGCCTACTTCAGCGCTGCTCAGGGACGTTTGGCATCCGGGACAGTAAGCCACAACGTAATGGCCCTCTTCCAGCAGGTTTTGGTCCCAGGCGCGTTTGAGGATTTGCCACTCGCGCTCGATGTACTCGTCGCGGTAGGTCCAGTAAGCTTTCTGCTGGTTTATGAAAATCCCCAGGCGCTTGTCGGCTTCAAGCCATTGCAGGTGGTATCGCATGATGACTTTTTTGCATTCTTCTATGAAGCGTTCTAAGCCTACGCGTTCTAGGAGTTCACGTTTGTTTTTGACACCGAGGATTTTCTCAACTTCAAGCTCCACGGGTAAGCCTTGGCAGTCCCAACCCGCCCAGAACGGCATGTAGTAGCCTTGCATGGTTCTCCATCGGTAGCGGATGTCTTTCATCACGCGTCCTCTGGCGTGACCGATGTGTGGAATTCCGTTCAACGTGGGTGGACCTTCCACGTAGCCCAGGAAACCCTTGTTGGGTTCTTTTTCCCTGTTTTCCAGCTTGTCGCGTATCTGGTTTTTCTCCCAGAATTCTCGGATTTCTTTTTCCAATTCAAGTGGGCGATAGTCTGACGTAAGATTTTGGTTAGAATCAGTTTTGGATTTGGCGGCCACCTTGCATCCCAGTATACCCGCACATACACGGAACAGCATATAAAAATTTAGTCTTTTTAGGCGTCAGCAGAGCGCGATTTTCAGTTGCAAGTTTTAGTGAGAATTGTTTATTTATTTCGAAATGCTTAGGTAAAAACTGCTCCAGCTAACGTGGCACCTTCAGCAACAACCTTCACAGCGCCTGCTACTGGTCAGGGTAAATACTGCCCTTATTGTGGAGCAGAAAACAAACTGGAAACTCCTTTCTGCACTCACTGCGGAAGAAAACTGCAATCCGCCTAAAGAAGAGTCAACAGTTCTCATTACGTGGCAAGAACTCAGTGGAGCAAGCTGCAATCAGGCTTTTTCACAAGCCTTAACAATGGAATCGACTTATTTCTCAGTACAAGAGAGTAATCACCCATGTTTCACTTGGAGAAAATGGAAACCGAAGATTTCCAGTTTGCCGTTGAGCTTGCCAAAACCATGAACTGGAACATGACCATAGAAGACTTCGACTTCAACAAGAAACTTGAACCCGACGGATGCTTCGTCCTATTTCACGGTCAACAGCGCGTAGGCGTAGTCACATGTGTCAGTTACGGGCGAATTGGCTGGTTCGGCAACCTCATAGTCAACGAAGTATACCGCGGAAAAGGCGCTGGAACCCTCCTCGTAAAACATGCTATAGATTACCTGAAGAATTCAGGTGTAACAACCATAGGACTTTACGCGTATCCTCATCTCGCGAACTTCTATGGCAATCTTGGCTTCAAGTACAGCGCAGATTTCATAGTTCTAAAAGCTGAAACTGTTTCTCCCATAGAAGTAGGAAAGCAAATAACGCCAAAGAAACAGGACATACCCGCGCTTATTGAATTCGATAGCCAGTGCTTCGGAGCTTCCAGAAAAAAAATATTAACGCACATCCTTCTGCAGAAAGGCAACCTGTGTTACATCTCCGCGGAAAGTGGCGAAATCAATGGCTACGTTGCCGCCAAAGTTTACGGCGAACTGGCAGAGCTCGGACCACTGGTTTGCCGTGGAAATCGCCGCGACACCGCAGTAACCCTGCTAAAAACCGCGCTCGCCAAACTGAAAGGTCTTGAAGTGTTCATGTGTATGCCAGCTGCTGAAAAAGCCCTTCTTGACACCGCAGCTAGAGCGGGGTTTCGGGAAGAGTTTCGCGTAGCGAGAATGTTTTTAGGTTCCGCTGTTGCTGAAAACTGCGTGTACATTGCGGAATCTTTGGAAAGAGGATGAACGAATAATGCCCAGTGACTTATGCCGAATGTTCGTAGACGATTTTCTGAAGAATTCGTGGAAAAGCGTGAAAACCCTAGTTGGAGCGCTCCATGGGTTCATGGCGGAAAACAGGAAACCCGTATCCTTGTTCAGGTTTAAGGACGCAGCGAGAATCAACGAGACATTTGATGGGAATCGCTTCTTCCTGCGAGGCTCAGTCGAATACACAAACCCCCAGTTAACCGTGGAGGAAGTTCAAGGAATCATAGGGGCAAGAATGCTTCAAGTCTGCGGCAACTACTTCCACGAACACGGATTGCACACGCCAGCCCCAAGCGACTTCGCCCAAATCTGCGAACTTCTCAAGAAGCCACCTGAGGGAAAAATTGTGGCGTTTCTACTGAACACCGACGATGTCGAGCCAGACCGTTACAGCATGAACCCGTTGAAAGCGTCAATTGTAAATAGCGGGCAAAGCGCTTTTCCAGCAGCAGTGGTCAAAACTGATGGGCTTGCAGTTGACAAGCAGTTCGTGAACAAGTATGATGGAACGCTCATTTCGAAAACTGAGGCGGAACTTTTGCAGCGTTATCTTGACGGTGCGAAGGGTTCCTACTTGGATTTTGTGGACTCGGTTAAGTATGCGCAGATGGCGAATCTGTCAGAAGTCTTCGGGATTGACCTGTGTCTTCCAGCTTTGCGCATGCCCTTAACCACGCTGCAGGGTGAAAATTCTGATGGTTTGCTGCATCATATCATAAGCGAAACCCACACGGACTACGACACGATAAAGCAGGCTTACGAGTGCATGGGACGAAGCATGACCAAGCGAACAACATTGTTAACGGTGCCGCATTCAAAGAAAGGATACGGTTCCAAACGCGCAGCACGCGGCAGAATATACTTCAACGAAACAAAACTTGAAAGCGTCACCGTCAAATACCAAAACACCCTGCTCTACCCGAACGCAATGGACCCTGACGACGTCAGCATTGCCAAATGTGAAGACAACTTCACCGTAACAGACGAAAAACTGGCTAATTACAGCTTTTCGGAAACGCCTTCTTCGCCTCAGTTCTTCCTTTACTCGCTTGGTTCACCAGAGGATGCGGCATTGTGGCATGGCGTCGGAGCCTTTGCGTCGCCGCAATTATTGCAGAGTTACTCTAGTGTTCGCGCGGCTTGCCGAAGAGGACAGTTAATCAAGAATTTGAAAGAAAAGTACGGCGCGAAGACCGATGTTCCGTGGCAGTTTAACCTTGCACCAGATGGCATGTGGGTTCACCCTGTGCACCGCAACATCGACGCAAGCATAGGCAGTGTGCAAAAACCATTGGATTTAGCGTGCATGGGTATGAAAATCGAGTACCTTTCCAACTTCAAGTAGGAGCGGTTAGCTATCGTCGACGTGCTGGAGTATATCGCAATTCGAATGCTTCGCATCTCAAGGAAACTGGGTTTAACAAGATTAATGCGTATGGGAACATCAACTCGCATGTTCACAGATTGCTTCAAGGGATTCGAAAAAGTAGAAGCCGTAAAGGGGATTTTCGGCGAAAAAACCGAAGAAGTCCTCCGCAACCTCAAAGTTGAATTCATATGGTTCGGCTACATGGGAGTTGACGACACAGACGGGCATTTGATGGTCAACGAACGTTACTTGAACACAGGTGATAAGACAGATATTTACTTGGATGTCGTCCACGAGCTATGCCACGTTAAACAGCACCTGGATGGAAAGGAGCTTTTTGACAGCCAATATGATTATGTGGACCGACCAACGGAAATTGAAGCTTACCGTTACACAGTTAAAGAAGCCAAGCGCCTAGGACTGAATGGCGAACGGATTCTCAAATACCTGAAGACGGAATGGATGAGTGGCGAAGACCTGAAACGCTTGGTAAAAAACCTGAACATAAATCTTGAAGAAAACAAGGAATCATAGTCTGGGACGAGCTCATAAAAGTCAAGCCTGAACAAAGAAGCACGCTCAGAGTTGAACAAATGCCTTTAAAGAACATTTCAGTCTTTCAGGACGAATAGCCTTGAAGGATGCTTAACTCAGAATTAGCCGACAACTCACGCGTGAATAGCTGTTGGGTTTTGGAATAATATTTAATCCCACACACACAAACAACTGACGGATGGGAATGAGGTTTTTTCGGCTGTTACATGCATTGGCAAATTTAGAATTCCTCCGAGAACAGAAGAAAAAGAGACTAACTATTACGAGCGCTATTCCCATTTGTCGTCTGTTTGTTTAAACTGCATCTGAACCACGCGGCAGTCCTCGCACCAAATCCTGCGCATCTTCGAAACATATGTGCCCTGGTACGCCGCTCTTTTTTTGGCGTGGTGGCAAGTACAAGGGAGTTGAAAATTGAGTGTTGCTCCTTTATTTTGAAAGGTAAAGGCTTTACGTTTAAAGCCTACATTTAAAATTCATATCCAAACTATTTCAAATAGTTATCAAGATTTGTTTCTCCTACCTTAAGCTCAGGAAACGTCGCAATCAGTTGCTTTGCTAATTCAGCTAGTATCTTTTTAACTCCCTCTGTTTTTTCAACATCAATCTTGGGATAAAGCCTAACGACAACTCCATCATCTCTTCCAGATATCATTGCAAGAAAAACAGTCTTCTTGTCAACATCAATAGCTAATGAATCGATAAGTATCACATTTTTTTC
>Ga0315289_10006133_pt1 | contig 17693 bp, 17 predicted proteins | sample YL17G11_40_MG_FD_203452 | JGI IMG/M metagenome (GOLD analysis project Ga0315289, IMG submission 203452) | Sediment microbial communities from Yellowstone Lake, YNP, Wyoming, USA - YL17G11_40 | ecosystem: Environmental > Aquatic > Freshwater > Lake > Sediment | place: USA: Wyoming | collected... | reverse complement strand
TCCGCGGCCATGGGCCGCAGGTGCAGCTCGTCGCAGCGCTCGGGGGTCAGCGCCAGGCAGATCAGCCCCCGGCCGTGAACGGCCATGAAGTTGACCGCCTCCGGCGTGATCTTCTCGGCGGCGATGGTCAGGTCGCCTTCGTTCTCCCGGTCCTCGTCGTCCACCACGACCAGCATGCGGCCGGCGCGGAGTTCCGCGAGGGCCGCGGGGAGGGAAGCGAATGGCATAATATACCTATTCACCCAGCATAGAGGATCGGTAGTGCGCCTTCATCTGCCTCCCAGGCCCTCCCAGGAGGAGGGCAAGCACCTGCTGGCCCAGTTCGGGTTCGCCGCCTTTGTGGGTCTGCTGCTGCTGCTGAACCTGCTGGGGATCTTCAAGACGGTCCTGGGGATCGACACGGCCGCCATGCTGACCCTGGTGGCGGGCTACCGCATTTTCCACAACGCCATCTCGGCGCTGATGGAAAAGAAGATCTCGGCGGACTTGGCCATTTGCATCGCGGCGGTGGCGGCCCTGGTGATCGGGGAGTACCTGGCCGCGGCGGAAGCCATGTTCATCATGCTGATCGGGGAGGGCCTGGAGGGCTACGCCGCGGGGCGTACCGAGGCGGCGATCCATGGCTTCGTCGAGCAGCTTCCGCGACGCGCGCGCCTGGTGCGCGATGGCGCGGAAGTCGAGGTGGACGCCGCGGCGCTCCAGCCGGGGGACCTGATCGAGGTGCGGGCCGGGGAGAGGATTCCGGCCGACGGCCTGATCCAGCAGGGCGCTTCATCGATTGATGAGAGCACCATCACCGGCGAGGCGCTGCCACGGGACAAGCAGGCCGGCGACGAGGTATTCTCCGGCACTTTGAACGGGCATGGCCTACTGCGGGTTGTGGTTACCCGCGCCGGAGAGGAGACCACGCTGGCGCGGGTGATCCGGCTGGTCGAGGAGGCTCGGGAAAAGCGCGCGCCCATCGAGCGGCTGGCGGACCGCTGGGCGCGGTACTTCCTGCCGGCGGTGCTGGTGGCGGCCGCGCTCACGCTGTACTTCACGCGGGACTGGCTGCGCACGGTCTCCGTGCTGATCGTGGCTTGCCCCTGCGCCCTCATCCTGGCCACGCCCGCGGCTATGGTGGCCGCCATCGGCGGCCTGGCCCGGCGCGGCATCCTGGTGCGCGGCGGGGCCGTTCTCCAGCAGGCGGCCAAGGTCGATGCGGTGGTGTTCGACAAGACCGGGACGGTGACCGAAGGGCGCTTTGCCATCATCAAGCTGATCGCCCTGGGAGGTGAGGAGGCAAGCCTCCTGGCGCTGGCGGCGGCGGCCGAGCGCGGCTCGGATCACATGCTGGCGCGGGTGATCGTCGAGGAGGCCCGCCAGCGGGGCCTGGCGGTGGCGGAGCCGGAGGAGGCGCACGTGCTGCCGGGGCGCGGCGCCGTCTGCACGCTGGCCGGGCGCACCATCCGCGCCGGGAGCGCCGCGTTCCTGGCCGAGCACGGCGTCACGGGGGCCGAGCCGCTGCTCGAGGAGGCCGACCGTTACGGCGCCACGGCGGTGCTGGTGGCCGAGGACGACCGCCTGGCGGGCGCCATCCTGCTGCGCGACCGCATCCGGGAGGGCATCCGCGAGGCCGTCCACGAGCTCGAGCGGTTGGGCGTCGCGCAACAGGTGATGCTCACGGGGGACCGCCGCCGGGCGGCGGAGGCCGTGGCGCGCGAGATCGGCATTCCCGAGGTCGAGGCCGAGCTGCTCCCCGAGCAGAAGCTGGAGCGCATCCGCGGCCTGGCGTCGCGGGGGCGCACGGTGGCCATGGTGGGCGACGGCATCAACGACGCGCCCGCGCTGGCGGCGGCGCACGTGGGGGTGGCGGTGGCGGGCGCGAGCGACATCACCGCCGAGGCCGCCGACGTCGTCTACCTGCCGCGCTCGCTCGAGCGGCTGCCCAAGCTGTTCGAGGTGAGCCGCCGCGGGGTGGCGGTGGCCTGGCAGAACCTCATCGTCTTTGCTGTGCTGCTGAATCTGATCGGGGTGCTGGCGGCGGCCACCGGGAAGTTGGGGCCGCTGGCGGCGGCGGTGGCCCACCAAGCTGGTGCGCTGCTGGTGATGCTGAACTCGCTGCGGCTCCTGCGCGTCGAGCGGCGGCCGCGGGGGACAGGCGGTTTCGCCGGTCGCCTTGCTTCTGCCTGGGGCCAGGTCCGGCGGCTGGCCTCCGCGATCGACCCCAAGGCGGCCTTCAACGTCCTGGTGGCGCGCCGGCGCGAGTTGGCCGGGCCGGCCGCCATCGCTGCGGTGAGCCTGGTGTTCCTGGGCGGGTTCTACACGCTCGGGCCCGACGAAGCCGGCCTGATCGAGCTATTCGGCCAGAAGCAGCTCCCCTGCCGCGGCCCGGGCCTGCACTACAAGCTGCCGTGGCCCGTCGAGCGGCTCGTGCGCATCCAGGCCGAGCGCGTGCGGGTCGTGGAGGTGGGGTTCCGCTCGAGCGTCTTCAACCCGGAGCTCGAGCCGGCGGCCTACGAGTGGAACGTGCAGCACCGGGCGGGGCGGTTCCAGCGCAAGCCCGAGGAGTCGCTGATGCTGACCGGGGATCAGAACATGATCGAGGTCAACGCCACGGTGCACTATCAACTGGCGCGGCCGGACGACTACGTGTATCGCCAGTTGGAGGGCGAGACGACGGTGCGCGCGGCGGCCGAGTCGGTCTTGCAGTCGATCGTGACCGGGAGCGCGATTGACGACCTTCTGACCGCGGGCCGCCAAGCCATCGAGCAGCGGGCTCGCGAGGCGCTGCAGCGGCGGCTGGACCGTTACGAGGCCGGCGTGCGCGTGTTGCGGGTGAAGCTGCTGGATGTGCACCCGTCGCTGGAGGTGGTGGACGCCTTCCGCGACGTCTCGGGCGCCTTCGAGGAGAAGAACCGCCTCATCAACGAGGCCGAAGCCTACCGCAACGAGCAGGTGGCCCTGGCGCGGGGCAACGCCGAGGCGCGCCTGCTCAACGCGGCCGGCTACTCGGCCGGCAAGAAGAATCGGGCGGCGGGGGATTCCTCACGTTTCGTGCAGGCGGAACGGGCGTTTCGCGAGGCGCCGGGCCCCACCGAGACCCGCCTGTACCTGGAAACCATCGAGCAGATCCTGCCGGGCAAGCGCAAGCTGATTGTGGACGTCTCGAAAGGACGCCGCCACCTGGTGCTGCTCGAGGAGGGCGTCGAGATTGCCCCGCCGGCGGCGCCGCTGATTACGCCGCCGCGTCCTTTCCCGCCGGGGGAGGAGAGATGAAACTGACCAAGACACACTACCGGGTGGCTGCCGGGGCGGGCTTCCTGCTGCTGCTGTGGCTGACCTTTTTCGCGGTGCGCGAGACCGAGTTCGTGCTGATCACGCAGTTCGGCAAGCCCGTGCGCACCGTGACCTCGGCCGGCCTCCAGGCCAAGTGGTTCTTCCAGACCGCCACCTACTTCGACCGGCGGCTGAGGATCTACAATCCCCGGCCGTCGGAGTTCCTGAGCCGCGACAAGAAGAACCTGCTGATGGAAAGCTACGTGGCCTGGAGGATCGAGGATCCCAAGCGCTTCGTCGAGACGGTGGGCGACGCGGTGGCGGCCGAGATGCGGCTGCACGACATCGTGTGGGCGGGCCTGTCGGCGCTGGTGGGCACCCACGATTTCGAGAGCATCGTCACGGTGGGCGCCGAGAAGCTGCATGCGCAGGAGATCTTCGACGAGCTGACCCAGGCCACCGACCGCGCGGCGCTGGCGCAGTACGGGCTGCGGGTGGTGGACGTGCGCATCAAGCGGCTGAACCTTCCCGAGCAGAACAAGCAGAGCGTCTACGCGCGCATGCGGGCCGAGCGCGAGCGCATCGCCCGGCAGTACCGCGCCGAGGGCGAGGAGCAGGCCCTGCGCATCCGCGCCGACGCCGACCGCCAGAGAGAGGAGCTCCTCTCGGCGGCTTACAAGGAGGCCGAGAAGACCCGCGGCGAGGGCGACGCCGAATCCACGCGCGTTTACAGCCAGGCCTACTCGCGCAACCCGCGCTTCTACAAGCTGCTGCGCACCCTGGAAGCCTATAAGAAGATTCTCGATGACAAGACGACCGCCATCCTCAGCACCGACTCCGAGCTGCTGAAGGTGCTCATGCGGGGGGAGAGCGGGGTGCAATGAACCTGCTGGAAACCGCCGCCCAGCCCCCCGAGCCGCCAGCGCCCGCGGGCGCCCGCTGGTGGACGCCGCGGCGCATCGCGCTCGGCGTGCTGGCCCTGTGGCTGCTCACCAGCATCTACATGGTTCCGGCCGACCAGCAGGCGGTCGAGACGCGCTTCGGAGCGATGATCGCGCCCCGCGTCCTGCCGGGCCTTCACATTTCGCTGCCTTGGCCCATCGACCGGGTGACCAAGCTGAAGGTGCAGCAGTTCCAGCGCCTGGTGGTGGGCGGCGATATCTCCGACAGCGTGCTGGGCCGCACGCAGCCGCTGGTTTCCCAGTTCCTCACCGGCGACCAGAACATCATATACCTGCGGGTGGTGGTGCAGTACTCGGTGGGGGCGCCGGTGGACTACCTGTTCCAGGCGCAGGACGTGGCCCGGGCGACGGGCGCGGCGGTCGAGGCCGAGCTGGCGCGGCGCGTGGGCCGCCGCAGCGTGGACGCCGTGCTGACCACCGAGAAGGCCGCCATCCAGGAGGAGGTGCGCGGCGCCGCCCAGCAGCGCCTCAACGATTACCGCTTGGGGGTGCGCATCTCGACGGTCAATATCGAGAGCGTGGCGCCGCCGCCCGAGGCCGCCGACGCCTTCCGCGACGTGGCCAGCGCGCGGGCCGACTCCTCCCGCATCGTCAACGAGGCCCAGGGGTACTCGAACGACGTGATTCCCAAGGCGCGCGGCGAGGCCCAGCAACTGCTCGAAGCCGCCGCGGCGTTCAAGCAGCGCAAGATCAACGAGGCCCTGGGCGACGCCGCCCGCTTCAACCAGGTGGCCGCGGAGTACGCCCGCGCCGGCGAGGTCAACGGCCGCCGGCTGTACCTCGAGACCATGGAGCAGGTTCTGCCCAAGATCAAGAAGCTGATCGTGGACCAGAGCGGCAACCTGGATCTGACCATCATCCGCAAGGGCGCCGAGCCGCCCGCTCCGAAATGACCCCGCAACGTAAAGCCCAACTGGTGACCGTGCTGGTGCTGGCGGCGGCCCTGGCCGTGGTCGCGGTGCGGCGCGCCGGCTGGAATCCCCGCGACTGGCTCTCCGGCTGGGGACCGAAGAGCGAGGCCGGCCCGCAGGAGGTTGTCTACGCCATGCTCGATGCGGCGCGCGAGGGCAACCCGCGGAAGTACCTGGCCGCGCACACCGGGCAGATGGAGGCGGCGCTCAAGCAGGCCATCGCAGAGAAGGGCGAGGCGGCCTTCGCGGCCTACCTCAAGCAGTTCAACGCGCCCATCAAGGGCATCGCCATCCTGGAGCCGCAGGTGCTAACTGACCGCGAGGTGAAACTGCGCGTCGAGTACGTCTACCAGGACCGCAACGAGGCTCAGATCATGTACCTGGAGAAGGTCTCCGGCGCCTGGAGGATCGCCCGCGTCGAGTCCACCGAGCGCGTGAAGACGCTGATCCCGTATGGAACGCCGGTGCAGTAGGGGGTTTACGCCTGCGCGCCCAGCGCGCTTTCAAGCGGGATCTCGATGGCCGGGTTCTCCGTGCGCAGCACATCGCAGGCCCAGCCGGCGGGGTTCTGTTGCGAGTAGCAGAGCGCCTGTTTCTCTTCCGGGTCGATCAGCCAGACCCACTCGGCGCCGAAGTCGAGGTACTCGCGGATCTTGGGTTGCATCCGCACCATGCGGTCTTCCGCGGAGAGGATCTCGATGACCAGGAACGGGGGGACGGTAGGGATGCGCTCGCCGATGTAGCCCGCGCGCCACACGGCAATGTCCGCCACGCGGTAGCGGCGCGGCCTGGTCTGGATTCGGATCTCGGGCATAACCTGGATGCCCAGTTGCGATTCCATTTGAGTGAGCAGGTACATCAAGATCTTCTGCACAATGCTGTGCGGCATCTCGCCCATGTTCCGCGCCACGATCTCGCCGTCGAGGTATTCGCAATCCGCGCCGTCGAAGCTGGTGTGCAGGTACTCCTCGACGTCCATCAGAACCTTGGTTGTCATGAGGTCCTCACTTCGGATTATACGCGCACTCTGAGACTACACTGAAATCAGATGCAGCCGCAAACCCCTGATCCCACCTTGCGGCCCTCGCCCATTCCGGGCATCACCTGGAATGTGTTCCTGCTGGGCCTGGTGAGCCTGTGCACGGACGCCTCCAGCGAGATGATCTACCCGCTGATCCCGCTGTTCCTGACGCAGACGCTGCGGGCGCCGGTGGCGGTGGTGGGGCTGATCGAGGGCCTGGCGGAAGCCACGGCCAGCATCTTCAAAGGGCTCTCCGGGTGGTTCTCCGACCGGGTGGGCCGGCGGCGGCCCCTGGTGATCGGGGGTTACGCCCTGGCGGCGGTGACCAAGCCGCTGCTGGCGCTCGCCGGCGGCTGGCCGCTGGTGCTCGCCACCCGCGTGCTGGACCGGATCGGGAAGGGCCTGCGCGGGGCGCCCCGCGACGCGCTCATCGCGGATTCCAGCCCCGGCGAATTGCGGGGCCGGGCCTTCGGGTTTCACCGCAGCACCGATCAGATCGGCGCGGTGGCCGGGCCGCTGCTGGCGCTGCCGCTGCTGGCGGCGTTTCACTACAACTACCGGGCGCTGTTTGTGGTGGCGTTCCTTCCCGCGGCGCTGGGAGTCGCGCTACTGGGCGCGGTGCGGGAGACCGGGCCGGGCGCCAGGAGCGGCGCGCCGCAGGAGGGCTTCCGCTGGCTGGGGGCCGCGCCGGTGTTCCGCCGCTTCCTGGGCGTCGCGCTGCTGTTTGCCCTGGGCAACTCCTCGGACGTGTTCCTGATCCTGCGGGCGCAGCAACTGGGGCTGGGCGCCGCCAGGATCGTGCTGCTGTTCGCCTCCTTTAACCTGCTCTACGTGTTCTCGGCCTATCCGGCGGGGCAACTCTCCGACCGGCTCGGAAGGAAGCGCGTGGTGGCGGCGGGTTGGGGCCTGTTCGCGGCGGTGTACCTGGGGTTCGCACTGGCGCCGGCCTCGGGCTGGTTGTGGGTTCTGTTCCCCGTGTACGGCGTCTACATGGGATTGACCGACGGCGTGGCGCGCGCCTTCATCGTGGACCTGGTTCCGCAGCAGAACCGCGCCACGGCGCTCGGGATTCACGCGATGGCGGTGGGCTTGGCGACTTTCCTGGCCAGCGCCGTGGCCGGCCTGCTGTGGCAGAAGCTCGGCCCGCCGGCTCCGTTCTTCTATGGCGCGGCCCTGGCCGCCGTGGCGGCGCTGCGGCTGGCGCTCATCCGCTATCCGAGCTCAGCTCGAGCACCGCGACCGTGATGTCATCGCCCTGCGGGGCGCCTTCGGTGAAGCTCTGGACGGTTGCCACCAGTGCGTCGTGCAACTCCCGGCCGGGCAGGCCGGCGTGCGCGCGCACGGTCTGCCGCAGCCTTTTCAGGGTGAAGAACTCGCCCTCAGGGTTGCGGACCTCGGGCAGCCCGTCGGTGTAGATGACCAGCTTGTCGCCCGGCTCCAGGTGTGTTTCCAGAGCCTGGTAGACGGCCTCCTCGAGCATGCCCAGCGGCGTGCCGGTGGCCGCCAGGTCTGCGAGTTTCCCGTCCGGGCGGACCCGCAGGGCCGGCGGGTGGCCGGCGTTGACCCAGCGCAGCAGGCCGCTCGATTCCAGCGCGCAGTAGAAGGCGGTGACGTACTGCTCCCCCTGCGTGCGATCGAGCAGGAAGCGGTTCACGCGCGCCATCATCTCTTCCATGGACAGCCGGGTGTAGGGCGCGGCCAGGAACATGCCCTCGAGCAGCGCGGCCAGCAGGGCCGAGCCCACCCCCTTGCCGGAGACGTCGGCCACCACCGCCGTCCAGCAGGAGGGACTGGCTTGCCGGACATCGAGCAGATCGCCGGCGACCTCGAGCGAGGGAATGTAGGAGCCGGCGGCGCGGAACCAGCCGGTGGCGGGCCAGAAGCGCGGCAGCAGGCTCTCCTGGATCCGCCGGGCGATGCGCAGTTCCTCCGCCATGCGCTGGCGCGCCCACTGCTGCTCGAGCAGGCGGGCATTCTCGAGCACGGTCGAAGCCTGCAGGGCCAGCGTGGTCAGCAACTCGCGGCTGCCCGCGGGCAGCTCGGCGGGGCTGGCGCGCGAGTCCATGTACAGCAGGCCCACGGTGTCGTCGGCGGGGGAGAGCACGCTGGTGTCCTGGGCGCCGCCGGCGCGGATCCGCACCAGGGGCACGGCCACCACGCTGCGCAGTTCCAGGTCCGCCACGCTGAGCTCGCCGCCGCCCGTGAGGTCGAAGCTCATCGAGAGGAATTCCTTGCGCCGCTCGAGGGCGCGCAGCAGCAGGCGCGTGGGGAGCCGCAGATCGCTCTCGGCCAGCGGCCCCGCGCGGCTGCGCGCCACCCGCACGGCCAGGTCTTCTCCCTGGCGGAGGAGAAGGAAGCCGCGCTCGCAGCCGGTCACCTCGAGGGCGGCTTGCACCACCGTCTCGAGCACCTCGTCGGTCGTGAGCGCGGTCTGCAAGGCCCGGGTCACCTCGAGAGTCGCCCGCAAGCGGGCCAGGCCGGAGCTGACCTCGGCGGGCATGCGTTCTTCCGGGCAGAAGACGAGCTGGTAGGAATCCTCGAACCCGAACTCGATGCGGTCCGAGTTTACGAGCTGGCGCCTGGAGACGCGCTCGCCGTTGACCCAGACGCCGTAGCTGGATTTCAGGTCCTCGAGGAAGTAGTCGCCGCCTTCGCGCACGATGCGGGCGTGGCGCCGCGAGATGCGGCTGTCGCGCAGCACCAGATGGTTCCCGCCGGTCCGTCCGATCAGGAAGGGCGCCGCCTGGACGGGGACCCGAGTGCGGTCCCCGGACGGGTGGATCACCAGCAGCATGGCGGGCGGCGGTGCAGCGCCCGCCCCCGGGGCGCTCATTATTTCCTCCGCCGGGCGGGCGGCCGGGGCAGGGGCGCCAGGGCGGCCGCCTCCTCCATCTCCCGCACCCGCAGGGCCTGGCAGTGAGCGCAATAGCCACCCACCTCGGTGCGCGCCACCACGATCTGAAAGCCGAAGTGGGTTTCGATCTGGCGCCGCAGCTTGCGCAGCGGTTCCCCGAAAAACTCCTCGACCTTGCCGCAGCGCAGGCAGACCATGTGGGCGTGCTCCTGCTTGAGGCGGGTCTCGTAGAAGTGCTGATCGCCCTCGTAGTGCATCAGGTCGAGCTCGTCCACCAACTGCCCCTGCTTGAGCATCTTGAGGGTGCGGTAAACGGTGACCCGGTTGATCTTGGGGTCGCGCTCCTGGGCCAGGCGGTAGAGCTGCTCGGCGTCCAGGTGACGCCCGGAGCGGTCGATGAGCTCCCGCAGGATGCGGCGCTGCCGGGTGAGGCGCATTCCGGTCTTCTTCAGCGTTTCCTGGGTGTACTCGTCCGCCATCGCCGCCCGCTTTCTCAAACGATAGCATGGGGCTGCGGGCAAGAGCGGGGACAGCCACCAATCCCCCCCACGGGAATTGGCGACAGCCCCCGTTTTTGCCCTGTCTGTCCCCTTGGTCTTGACGCATAATGGGGGAACATGACGGAAGCGGCGTGCGCGAGGTGCGGGGGATCCGGGTGGATCATCGTCGAGCGGGAGGGCGTCTCGGGCGCGGAGCACTGCGGGTGCGCGGCGCCGGCGCGGGCCCGCACGCTGCTGGGGGGCGCCGGGATCCCGCCGCTATACGCCCAGGCCGCCCTGGACAATTTCGACGCCCAGCAGAAAGACCACCCGCTGGCCTACCGGGCGCTCTCCAAGGCCATGGTGGACGTGCTGACTTACGCCAACCAGTTCCCCGACGTCCCCAAGCCCGGCCTGCTGCTGATGGGAGAGTCGGGCACGGGCAAGACGCACCTGGCGGTGGCGGCGCTCAGGATGCTCATCTTGCGGGGCTTCGCCGGCGTCTTCTTCGACTACCAGAACCTGCTGGACCGCATCCGCGCCGGCTACGACGCGACGGCCGGCGCCAGCGACCGCGAGGCGTACCGCGCGGCGATGGAAGCCGAGATCCTGCTGCTGGACGACCTGGGGGCGCACCGGGTGCTGGAATGGATCGAGGACACGGTCACCTCGATCGTGACCTACCGCTGCAACCACAAAAAGGCGCTGATCGCCACCACCAACCTGCCGGACCCGGCGGCTGGAGACACGGTGGTGCAGCGCATCCCCGGCGCGGCCCAGGTGGAATACCGGGTGACGCTGGGCGAGCGCATCGGCGAGCGGGCGCGCTCCCGGCTCTTCGAGATGTGTACGGTGATCCGCATCTGGGGCGTGGGCGACTACCGGATGCGCAAGGCCAGGTGACTCATGCGGGTAACTCTACTGATTCTGCTGGCGGTGGCGCTGGCGGCGCCGCAAGCGGGGCCGCTCGAAATCCAGATCCTTTACGACAACACCGCGGCTGAAACCGGCCTGACCGCCGACTGGGGATTCGCCGCCCTGGTGACCTACGGCGGGCGCCGCATCCTGTTTGACACCGGGACCAAGGCCGATCTGTTCGTGGGGAACCTCCAGAAGCTGGGCCTCGAGCCAGCCTCGATCGAGCAGGTGGTAATCTCCCACGCGCACGGAGATCACACCGGCGGCCTCGAGCGCCTGATGCCGCTCAACCCCCGCCTGGTGGTGCATGGGCCGGGGAAGGCCGGGGCCTTCCAGGTCGCGCCCGGCATTTACTCCACCGGGATCATTCAGGGCCTGGTGGCGGAACAGGCCCTGGTCATCGAGACTCCGAAGGGCCTGGTGATCCTGACCGGGTGCAGCCACCCCGGGGTGGTCAAGATGGTCGAGGTAGCCGTCGAGCAGAGGGGCAAGAACTCCGTGCGGCTGCTGCTGGGCGGGTTCCACATGCTGCAACAGAAGGCTGACGAGATCCATGATGCCATCTCCAGCCTGAAGCGGCTGAACGTAGCCGCGGCCGTGGCGACTCACTGCTCGGGCGAACTGGCGCAGAAGCTGTTCCGCGAGGCCTTCGGCCCCGGACCCGGCGCGGGCGCCGGGCGGCGCATCGTGCTCGAGTAGGCCGCGGTCCTACGCCGGCGGCTGGAAGGGCTCGTCGGCGCTGCCGCCGTAAATGGAGGGCACCTTGGCGCCCATCGCGCGCAGGTAGGTCGAGATCTGCCCGCGGTGGTGGATCGTGTGCATCAGCAGGAACGACAGGTAGGTGACGGCCGGCTGGTTCATGACGCCAAAAAAAGAAATCGGCTTCAAGAGCTGCTCGTCAGTGAAGGCCTTGGCCGCGGAGATGAGCGGGCCCATCTGGCTGTCGTAGTGGCTGACCAAGTCCGCCACGCTGGCGATCTCGGCGGGCAGCGTGGGCTGTTCCATGGCGAACTCGCCGCGGGCGACCCCTTGAATAAACCAGAGGTCACTCAAGACGGTATGCCAGGCCAGCTCGAGAGCGGTCTTGGCCACAGGATGGGGCCGGTAGTCCTTCTTGTCTTCCGGGATGGCGGCCAGCACCTTCTTGGTGGTGCCGAACTCGTCCTCGATCTGCGCCATCAGGTAATTCAGCAGAAAGCGGGCTTGCTGGGCTTCCATAGGAACCTCCTGTCAGAGACCGCCGGCCAACAGCTTGATACGCCGGGTCACTCAATCATACCGGAGTGGACTGCCGTCCTGCTGGCCGACCGCGGGCCGTAATCCGTCCGTAGCCGGGCCGGGGATCTCTGCGGCAGGGGCCGACAGCCGCGTGGGCTGGGAGGGGAGTGTGAACCCCGCCGGGGTGGGTCGAGCCTGGGCAGCGCACCCAAGGGGTGCAGAATTGCACGGCGTTCTGGCATGAGTCTCCAAGCGAGGCGTTCCCCGGCCGAAGGCGACTTCCTCTTCGAGATTGATCCGGAGCCGCTGGAGGAGTGCGTGACGGCAACGTGCCGGCCCAGCAGGAGCCGCTGCGGCTGGCCAAACGGGCTTTTGCCGCGCTGGGGGAAGAGATTCTGGCCACGCCGGAAGAGCGCTGGCAACCCTGCCGTAATCCGCACGTAGCGAGGGGCTGCCTCCCTGAGACGCCCAGTGGCGTGGCGCGCGGGTTCCTGGGGTTATCACCGGCCAGGTGAGCCAGCCGGGGGCGGGGGCCCAGAGGGCGCCCCGGCTCAGGGGAGCCGCCCTACTGCGGGCCGTGGCAGGGCGGACGCCCGCGTCCGCGTCCGGCCCCCCGGCCGGACAAGTTCTTACGTACGGATCACGGGCCAGGAACGGGGCTTCCGCCCGGAGTCCGGATTCGGGTATAGTAGTAGCCGGTACCGGGATACCGGGATCCTTGCACGGAGGCATACTGCATGAACCGTAGGTACTTCCTAATGACATCGGCCGGTGTGGCGGGCGCCGCGGGCGCCAGCACCCTGGCCAGTCCCAACGACACAGTGCGGGTGGCCTGCGTCGGCATCCGCGGCCAGGGCGGTTCGCACATCGGCCAGTACTCCCGCATGCCCAACGTCGAAATCGCGGCCCTGTGCGACGTGGACGAGAGCGTCCTCAACAAGCGCCTGGACGAAGTCGAGAAGCGCGGCAAGAAGCGCCCCGCCGCCTTCACCGACGTTCGCAAGCTGCTCGAGGACAAGACCATCGACGCGGTCTCGATCGCCACGCCCAACCACTGGCATACGCTCATGACCATCTGGGCCTGCCAGGCGGGCAAGGACGTTTACGTCGAGAAGCCTTGCACGCACAACATCTTCGAGTCGCGGCAGATCGTGGCCGCGGCCCGCAAGTACAACCGGGTGGTGGCGCACGGCGCCAACAGCCGCTCCGGCCCGGCCATTATCGAGGCCATGCAGAAGATGAAGGAAGGGCTGATCGGCGACGTTTACCACGCCCGCGGCCTGTGCTACAAGTGGCGCGACACCATTAAGCGCACGCCGGTCGAGCCCGTGCCCGCGGGCGTGCACTACGACCTGTGGCTGGGTCCGGCGCCCAAGCGGGAGTACATGCGCAACCGCTTCCACTACAACTGGCACTGGTTCTGGGACTACGGCAACGGCGACTTCGGCAACCAGGGCATCCACGAGCTGGACATCTGCTCGTGGGGCTTCGGCAACAAGTACCCGGTGAAGGTCACCGCCCTGGGCGGGCACTTCATGTTCGACGACGACCAGGAGACGCCCAACACGCTCACCGTGCTCTACGAGTTCGACGGGGGCGGCAAGCGCAGAATGATGTCCTTCGAGACGCGGCACTGGATCACCAACCACGAGGCGAGCATCGGCGGCGAGAAGCCCGGCGGCACCGTTGGCAACATCTTCTACGGGTCCAACGGCTACCTGGCCATCGACGGCTACAACAAGTACTGGACCTGCCTGGGCCGCGAGCAGCAGGCCGGGCCGGCCCGCACCCAGGGCGGCAACAACTGGGCCAACTTCATCGAGGTGGTGCGCAGCCGCAAGATGGAGGACCTGAACGCCAAGATCGAGGACGCGGCCGTCTCCTGCACGCTGATGCACCTGGGCAACATCGCTTACCGGGTCGGGCGCGTGCTGCGCGTGGATCCGAACACCGGCGACATCCTCGGGGACCACGAAGCCAAGAAGCTGTCCACCCGGGCGTACAGAAAGCCCTTCGTAGTACCCGAGAAGGTCTGATTCCGAAAATCGGGGACGGGCCTGCCTGTCCCCGATTTTCCAGGTCTCCAACATGAATCCGCTTGCTTATCTGGGCGAGCAACTCGAGGCCTGGCGACAGGCCGGCACCTACCAGACGTTGCGCGAGCTCCAGACGGCCTGCGGGCCGGTGTGCCGGTTCGACGGCCGCGAGGTCATCAACCTGGCCTCGAACAACTACCTGGGTCTGGCCAACCACCCCAAGCTGGTCGAGGCGGCCGTCGAGGCCACGCGGCGTTTCGGCGTGGGTTCCGGCGCCGTGCGCACCATCGCCGGGACGATGAGCCTGCACCTGGAGCTGGAGCGCCGCATCGCGGCCTTCAAGCGCGTCGAGGCCGCGGTGGTCTTCCAGTCGGGTTTCGCCGCCAACGCCGGCACGGTAGCCGCCATCCTCGGCCCCGACGATCACATCATCTCCGACCAGCTCAACCACGCCAGCATCATCGACGGCTGCCGGGTGTCGAAGGCCAAGATCCACGTCTTCCCGCACAAGGACGCGGCGGCGGCCGAGCGCGTTCTGGCGGAACTGGCGAGCGCCCCGGGGAAGAAGCTGCTCATCAGCGACGGCGTTTTCTCGATGGACGGCGACATCGCGCCGCTGCCGGACCTGGTGGCGGTGGCGCGCCGGCACGGCGCCATAATGATGCTCGACGACGCCCACGCCTCCGGTGTGCTGGGTCGCAACGGGCGGGGCACGGTGGATCATTTCGGCCTGCACGGGCAGGTGGACGTCCAGGTGGGGACGCTCTCGAAAGCCATCGGCGCGCTGGGCGGCTATGTCTGCGGCAGCCGCGTGCTGATCGAGTTCCTCTACCACCGCGCCCGGCCGTTCCTGTTCTCGACCTCGCATCCGCCCGCGGTGGCGGCCACCTGCCTGGCGGCCTTCGACCTGCTCGAGCGGGAGCCCGAGCGGATCGAGAGCCTGTGGGCCAACACCCGGTACTTCCAGAGCGCGCTGGCCGGCGCGGGGTTCAACACCGGGATGAGCGAGACGCCCATCACGCCCATCATGGTGGGCGAGGCGGCCCTGGCGCACGCCTTCTCGAAGGCGCTCTTCGAGGCAGGGGTCCTCGCCACCGGGATCGGCTATCCGACCGTTCCCCAGGGCAAGGCGCGCGTAAGAACCATCGTCACCGCCACCCACACCCGCGAGCAGCTCGACCGCGCGCTCGAGATCCTCACCCGCGTGGCGCGGCAAATGGGGATTGCGTAGCCTGTCCCCGAGTTTGTGCCCCTCGCAGCCTAAGCGACTTCCCACCTCCCGATAGGTGGTTTCGCGCGCTCAAGGCGCCCGCCCACGTCGATATGCCTTATCAGGAGGTTTCGGTGTTATGAAGTTTCTCTGGAGACTGAAGATTTGGAAGGACACCCGGGGTCAGGATCTGATCGAGTACGCGCTGATGGCCGGCTTCGTGGCCGTGGCGGCCGGCGCGTTGATGCCTGGGGTTTCCACTAGCGTCAGCACCATTTTCAGCAAAATCCAGTCCGTGCTCACCGCAGCGGGAGGCTAGGACAACGGCTGGTCTTGCCGGGGCGGGCCGGAGTCGTGTCGGGCCGCCCCACTTTTCTTTCCGGCGCTCAGTGGCCACCGGCCCGTTCGAGCGGGCTGACCAGGTTGCCCTGGGCGTCGAAGGGCCACTCCTGAGGCCCGGCGAGAATCTCCAGTGCGGGGTTGTGCTCGAGTTGCGGCCGCAGGTTCTCGGTGAACACCAGCAGCCCCAGTTCCAGGGTGTTGCGGATCCAACCGAAGGTCACGTCTTGGGCGTCCAGCCTGCCTACCGTGGGCGCGACGGCTTCCAGGCACTCCCGGTCGCTCGGGTAATGAATAGGGATGCGGATGGCTTCGGGGTTCGAGGCTGTCAGCGAGTTGATGTACGTCGGCGCCCGCTCCATCTTGGGGAGGATCCGCGCGTTGATCACATCGGCCAAGCCCACCCCGACGGCGTTGCCGTAAGTTAGCGTGCTGACGTCGCGCACGAAGATCCGCTCGATGCGCGGTGCGTTGGCGTACGGGTTGCGCTCGGCTTCCACGGTGCGGTTGATGACCTTGGTGTCCATGCCCGCGCCGCTCACGTCCTTGCCCAGCTCGTCCACGATGAGGATGTCCAGCTCCGGCACCGGGATGCGCCCGGCCCAGGACTTGACCATCTCGAGCAGTTCCTCCTCGCGGCGCTCCATGTTCTCGACCGGGACGGCCTCCAGCCAGCCGGTGTTGTGGTTGGCGTCCTCGAGGATGGCCAGCCCGCCCAGAATCCTGCCCGATTTGAGCACCTGCCGGCCCACGCTGCGGATCACCGCCTCGAGGCCCATCCGGTAGGCGTAGGTGTGGTAGCGCTGCGCGCCGGCGAACTTGCCCAGCCCAATGGCCAGCATCTTGAAGAGGCCGCTTTCGAGCTGGCCCACGAAGTTGGTGTGCCACTTGACCCGGCCCACCAGCATGACGCCGTCGCTCTCGTAAGCGTGCCGGTCGAGGAAGGCCTCGATGCCCTCGGGCGTGCTGCCCAGGGGCGCCACCTCGAGCGAGCTGACCACCGGGCAGCCCAGTGCGGCCTCGTGAACGCCGTAGTGCGCCAGGACGTCGGCCTGGCCCTCGGCGGTCGCGGCCCCGTGCCCGCCCATGGCGGGGAAAATGAAGGGTCGCATGCCCTGGTCCGTCCAGTAATCCACCACGGCCTTGACGATGGTGGCGATGTTGGTGATGCCGCGGCTGCCTACGCCGATGGCCACCCGGGCGCCCGGCTTGAGCCTGCTCGAGAAGCCGGCGCCGGCCAGGGTGCGGCGGACCTCCGCGGGGATGTCCTTGAGGCTGCGATCGGGAAAGTGCTGACGCACCAACAGGATGCGAGAGAACTTCATTTACACATTATACCATCGGGCCATCGGACCATTGATGGGCGAAGGCCGGCGGTCAGGTGTATCTGGAGCAACTCCCACCCAGCGCAGCGGCCGCGTCCCGACGATCGGTTCCGTAGGCGGCTGGGGCGCGGCGCCGCCGCTCGCCAAGACGCCAGTCGGAAAGAAGTTCGGGCACTTCTGGGCCGTGCTAACGTGAAGGGGTAGAAGGGCGGGCAGCCGGATGGATGTCCCATGGGCAAGGCAAGGCTGGGGCAAGCTCTGCTGCGCTGCGCTGGTGATGGCGGCGGGCCTGCGCGGCAGCCAGCCCGCCAACACCGTCACCTTCGACAACCGTTCCGGCGAGCACGCCCTGGTGAAGCTGACGGGGCCCAGCCCCCAGACCGTCGAGGTCGCACAGGGCAGCTCCGCCACGGTGAACGTGGCAGCCGGTAAATACTACCTCTTAGTGCGCTATGGCACGAAGCCCCAGCGCTACAGGTACGCTCAGGGCGATTCCTTCACCGTGACCGAGACGCCCACCCAGCGCTCCGCGGTGACTATCACCTTGTACCCGGTGGCGCACGGCAACTACGCCACCCGGCCCATCTCGCAGCGGGAGTTCGAGGCCGCGGGCCTGGCTCCGAAACGGTCCACTACGAAGCCGTCCAAGAGCGCCCGGACTGCGGCCAGGCCTCGGAAGTCAACGCCGAAACAGCGACGGTAGCGTCCCCCGGCCGCTCCAGGCCGCCCGCCCCGCGGCGCCAAGGTCCGTGAACGCCTGTACCAGCACCACGGGCACAGCCGCTTTGGTCTCGGGTCTGGCCTCCAGGATCACGATTGCGGAGCGCACGAAGGCGAACTTCTTCGCGATCTCGTCCACCACGCTCAATTGCACGGTGTAGCGGCCCGGGGCCAGCGACTGAAGCGGCACGCTCAGCTCGATGGGCGTCTTGGTGCCGGAGACCTTGCTGATGCGCGCCGGCTGGGTGGAGAAGGTCTGCACGTTGTCGCGGAAGAACTGGAGGCTGGCCAGCAGGCTGGGGGCGGGCGCGCCCTCCTGCCGGCCCGTATCGTAAGCTTCGGCGTAGACGAACAGATTCTGGTCCCGGCGAAATACGCGCGTGACGCTGGGGATCAGCTTCTCGCCTTCCTGGATGAGCGGATGCGCCCGCAGGGTCTTGTG
>Ga0315289_10006131_pt1 | contig 17700 bp, 12 predicted proteins | sample YL17G11_40_MG_FD_203452 | JGI IMG/M metagenome (GOLD analysis project Ga0315289, IMG submission 203452) | Sediment microbial communities from Yellowstone Lake, YNP, Wyoming, USA - YL17G11_40 | ecosystem: Environmental > Aquatic > Freshwater > Lake > Sediment | place: USA: Wyoming | collected... | reverse complement strand
CCCAAAATCTCGCTATGAAACTCTTAATGGTCTCTGGAACCGTCTCCAGCACGAGACAGAAGAGACATTTCCTCACCTGCCCCATATCGTCGAAGCTCCCCCAAAGCCAGCTGAAACTGAACCAGCCTTACAGCAACCACCCTCATCAAATAAAACTTACCCTCGTCAAGCAGGTCAACCCTCTGATCACAAGCTGAGTCCGACTAAACCGGTAACTCAGCCCGCTGCCCTATCAGCTCCCACCACAGTGCTGCCCGGCGTTGGAGCAAAGCATGCTCAGACTTTGGCTCGCTTGGGAATACATTCCTTGGGTGATATGCTTTATAACTTCCCTCGCCGTTATGATGATTACACCCAGCTTAAGCCAATCCAGCGGTTGGCATATGGCGAGGAAGTCACAGTGATTGGTACGGTAGATTCGGTCAGCACCCGCCCTATCCGCGGTGGTCGCTATCAGATTACAGAAGCCGTCATCACCGATGGAACGGGTTTCCTGCGCGTCACTTGGTTTAACCAACCCTGGATAGGCAAACGTCTGCTCGAGGATGCCCAAATCGTTCTATCCGGGAAAATCGACCAATATCTCGGTCGACCTGTAATGAATAGTCCTGAATGGGAGCCATTGGAACAGCAAAACCTGCATACCAATCGTATCGTTCCAGTCTATCCACTTACCTCCAAAATCACCCAGCGCTGGTTGCGTCGAACGATGTATGAAGTGGTTACACATTGGGCTCCCAGAGTTGCAGATCCGCTCCCTGAGAAACTGCGGCAATCGGCAGAACTGATGGATCTTTCCACCGCGCTACTTCAAGCCCATTTCCCATCTACAGCAGATCAGCTCAGAGCCGCGCGTCACCGTCTGGCATTTGATGAGATCCTGATGCTCCAATTGGGTGTAATGAGCCAAAAAAGGAATTGGCAAAATCGCTCTGCCAGTGTATATGATACACCCGATGATTGGTTAGAATCCCAGGTCGCCAGGTTGCCCTTCCAGCTGACCACTGCCCAGCAAAATGCTTTACACGATGTCAGGTCCGATCTTGCTTCGGGGCGTCCAATGAACCGGTTACTTCAGGGAGATGTAGGCTCAGGGAAAACAGTGATCGCTGCCCTTGGAATTGCCATGCTGGCGCGCCATGATGCCCAATCTGCCTTGCTTGCGCCAACCAGCATCCTGGCAGAGCAGCATTATAAAAGTATGCTTGGCTTGCTGGGAGGAAACGGTGCCAAATCCATTGACTCCGCTGATGAAATCCCATACCCGCTTAAGCCAGAACAAATTCGTTTGCTGCTTGGATCAACCCCCGAAACTGAAAAACAGGAAACCCGCGAAGCTCTGGCTAATGGCTCGATCAAGCTGGTAGTAGGCACCCACGCCCTATTGGAAGATCCGGTAGTTTTCGCCAATCTGCAGCTTGCTGTAATTGATGAACAGCATCGTTTCGGGGTTGATCAACGCGCTATCCTGCGTTCCAAAGGTGAAAATCCTCACCTGCTGGTGATGACCGCCACCCCCATCCCGCGCTCTTTAGCACTCACTGTGTACGGTGACCTTGACTTGTCTGTAATGGATGAAATGCCCCCAGGGCGGCAACCCATCCAAACCCATGTTTTTTATCCACGCGAACGGGAGCGCGCCTACGTCTTTATTCGCAGCCAGATTGATCAGGGACATCAGGGTTTCATTATCTATCCTTTGGTTGAGGAAAGCGAAACCAGCGAGGCATTGGCAGCAGTTGAAGAACAATCACGCCTGCAAAAAGAAGTGTTCCCCAATTACAAGGTGGGCTTGCTTCACGGGCGCATGAAGCCTGACGAAAAAGATGCCACCATGTCCAGTTTCTGCAGCGGAGAGATACATATCCTGGTTTCAACCTCCGTGGTTGAAGTCGGGGTGGACGTCCCCAATGCAACCGTAATGCTTATTGAAGGTGCCAACCGCTTTGGATTATCCCAATTGCACCAGTTCCGTGGCCGGGTTGGCCGAAGCCAATACCAATCCTACTGTATTCTCATTCCTGATACGCCTGATGCGGCTGAGAATGAGCGCCTCTCTGCCATGGTTGAAACCAATAACGGATTTATTCTGGCACAACGCGATCTCGAACAACGCGGCCCCGGTGAATTCCTCGGCACGCGTCAATCAGGTTACTCAGAGCTACGCCTGGCTAATCTCACCGATATCCACCTGATCGAAAAGGCTCGGCGCCATGCTCAATCTATATTTGAGACTGATCCAGACCTGAAATCTCCCGATCATCACCTTCTCGCCCAATCCTTAAAACGTTTTTGGAGTCTCGGTCAGGGAGATATCAGTTAATATAATTTCATCTATCATATACAAGGAGAATGTATTAACCAGATGACAGTTAAAGCTCTCTTTCCTGGTACTTTCGACCCAATCCATTATGGTCACTTGGATATTGCCCGACGTGCTGCCTGCCTTTTTGATGAGGTAGTGATTGCCGTGTACGATAGACCAATGAAATCACTTATCTTCCCGCCAGAAGACCGCATTAATCTGGTTCGTCTGACGATCATGGATGACCCAAAGATGTCTGTCGTCGGGTATAGCGGGTTGACTGTTGATTTCTGCCATAAAATTGGTGCTCAAGTCATCGTGCGTGGGTTGCGGGTATTTTCCGACTTCGAATATGAATTCCGCATGGCTTTGGCGAACCATAGGCTGGCACCAGATATAGAAGTTATCTCGCTGATTACTAATGAAGAGCATACCTTCTTATCATCGTCTACTGTCCGTGAGATCGCTGCGCTAAATGGCGATATTAGCAGTATGGTTCCACCCCATGTTGAAAAAGCTCTCAAACACCGCCTGCAAGAATTGGGAGAAAGTGACCAGATCGTACCACCCACTTCAATGCGTGATTAAGGCTAAAAGTATATTGCATCCTTGAAGATGTTGACGTTTTTAAGATTTCGTTGTAACCTATGCATGAATCTTGCAACACTGCTTCTAATCCTCATAGGTTAGATATTTGTTTTCGATTTATGGGGAAATGAATAGATTGGGTAAGCTGGAGGACACTTATGGATATCCTGCAAATGATTGATCGCCTGGAGGAGCTCTTAAACGAGAGTCGCCCTCTTCCCTTTACCCATAATGTCATCGTCGATGAAGACCGAATGCTAGACTTAATCGACCAGATGCGTGTCTCTATCCCCGAGGAAGTAAAAAAAGCACAGCAATTATTAGCTCAAAGAGATCGCTTGATTGCCCAAGCTCAAGAAGAAGCCAATCGAACCGTCAACCTTGCTCGTGATAGAAGTAGTGAGCTTGTGGAGAGAGACCAGGTCGTCCAGGCCGCATATACTCAGGCTGAACAAATCAAAGCTCAAGCTCAAACCGACGGCGAAGCCATCCGTAGGGAAGCTGATGAATATGTTCTAGAAACATTACGCAACCTTGAGATGGAAATGGAACGCGCTATCAACCAGGTGCGTAATGGCATTCGCACACTTCAAGAAGAAAAACCAAAAGAAGAAGAATAAGTTAGATGGCCTTAAATAGCTAGTGAGTGGCTTGTTCTTTGCCACTCACTAGTTTTTAAATCTGTTTCTACCCCCATCCCTGCCTCTCCCATAAAGCCGCCCTATATAGGAGAGGCAGAGATGTGTTTCAGACCAGCTCATCCCCTCAAACACTGGTCCCGGGAATTTTCATAATTGCATTATAGCCTCCCACCGTTACACAAACGTCACCAATCACGTCACAGATATTGCTTTTTCCACATTTCTTAAGTAAAATTAATCCTGGACTAATCAATGTCACGCTTATATATCTCCTTACTGGGCACCCCTCAAATCCTCGTTGATGGTTTCCCGATAAAAATTTCCACAGCTCGCACAATCCCTTTGATTGCCTATCTGGCTATCACTGGAAAAAGCCAGACTCGTGAAATCTTGGCTAGCTTGCTCTGGACCGATAGCACTCAGAAGAAAGCTCTAGCTGCCTTACGCACCACCCTATGGAGATTGAAAGTTGCTGGGTTGGAAAATTGGATCACACTGGATCGAAACAAAATCGATTTAAATCACCATGGAAATATTGAAATTGATGTGGTAAATTTCAAGACGATCCTCGACAAATGTAACTCCCACGGACATCCACCCTCTCAAATCTGTCTGTATTGCACCCCCTCTCTAACTGAAGCAGTCGAGCTTTATCACGGCGATTTCATGTCGGGTTTCAATATCTCTAAAGCACCCACTTTTGACGACTGGCGCATGCAGCAAAGTGAAATGCTACAAACTCTGCAGCTCAACGCCCTTGAGCGTCTGGTTAGGTGTCACCGCACCTTTGGTAATTTTAATCTCGCTATCCATTATGCCCGAATTTGGCTCAACCTCGACCGCCTGAATGAAAACGCCCATTTCCAACTGTTGCAGCTTTATTCAATTACCGGGCAGCGAACAGCTGGCATCTCTTTCTATAAACATTATAAGGAAGTCCTTTCACGCGAGTTGGGAATTGAGCCTGCAGAAGAAATGACCTCGTTATATAAGCTGATTCAGAACGGGCAATCAGCTCCTGCCTCAAAGCAAAGAGTCAAAACCCCTGTTTTCCTCATTGCAGATTTTGAAAAATCTGCTCTATATTGGGCAAACGCAGGTTCTAAAAAGAACGCTATCCTTTACACTTATACCAATATTGTCAAAGAGACAGCCCGTCGATTCGGTGGTCTTATTCTCCAAAAATCTGACGAGAGTATTACTCTACTCTTTGAAGATGGCCAACCGTTGCATTGCGCTGTCACCATTCACCTGAAATTGAAGAATACTGTTTGGGGAGAACCTGGTCCTCCGAGTATTCGCATGGTTTTATATTCGACCAGCATCGAAGGAGATAGTGCCAGTAATTTCGCTATGCTCACGCAGACTGCTTCTTCGCTTTTATCGATCAGCTGGGGCGGGCAGATAGTCTTTTCAGATCAAACATTAAGATTACTCGATATACCTGTTGGATCACAGGTGAAAGATTTGGGTTTCCATTTCCTCAATAATATCGAAGGGTCGATTCATGTTTATGAATTGATTCACCCACATCTTCCCTCTGCAGAACATCCACCTTTACAATCGAGTACCCAGCAGCTGATTAATTTTCCCATACTATCTCCGGCTTTTTTTGGCCGCGAGCAGGAATTGGAAGAACTCGCTCACCTGTTCACGTCTCCTGACTATCGCATCATTTCCTTGGTTGGCCCGGGTGGGATTGGTAAGACCCGTCTGGCGGTTCAGTTTGCCTCTCAAGTAGCTCAATACTTTTCAGATGGTGTCTATTTCACCTCCTTTGCCTACATACAAGATCCAGATTTTATCCCTATCCTGCTAGCAGAAGCCTTAAAATTTAGCTTTTATGGATCGACAAATCAAACCGAGCAGTTGGGGAAATATTTACACCGAATGAAAGCCCTACTCGTTATTGATAATTTTGAGCACATGCGAATTGAAGGCGCCAAACTCCTGGCAATACTGCTTGCCAAGACCCATCACCTGAAAATTCTTATCACTTCACGTGAACGGTTAAATATGATTGCTGAAACGATCTTGGAGGTTCATGGATTACCAGTTCCTCCCACAGCCACGGATGAATATGCAGAGACCTATAGCTCTATTAAGCTTTTCGTCCATAATGCTCAAAAAAATTTCCCAAGATTTTCTTACCAAAATAATAAAGAAGCGATCACTCGTATATGCCAGCTTGTGGATGGTATTCCGTTAGGCATCCTGCTGGCTTCTTCATGGGTAAGGGTTTTTAGCTGTCCTGAGATTGCCTCAGAGATTAATAAAAATATCGATTTTCTCTCGACCACTGCTCCAGATATAGATACTCGCCATCGTAGTCTGAGTGCTGTGTTTGATAATTCCTGGAATTTACTATCAGAAGAAGAACGCCGAATCTTACGCCGACTATCAATTTTCCAAGCCGCGTTTACCACCCATGCTGCCCAGGAAGTATGTGACGCAACGCAGCTCCTCCTCGCAGTATTTGCGGACAAATCGCTGCTCTTTCACCGCCAAGACAATCGGTATGAAATGCTTTCGACATTCCATCAATATGCCTCAGGCAAGTTAGAAGAAGACCAGGATGAGCTCGCTACCACCCAGTTAAAATTCTGCGATTATTACACCAATTTTTGTCTTCAAAAACACCAGGAGATTAACACACCAACCCAACATGTCGCGTTAGCTGACATGACTTCGGAAATAGAGAATATCCGAACCGCATGGAACTGGATGATTGATTCTGACCTTTGGGAAAATATATCCAAAATAAAAGAACCGTTGCTTGCTTACTTCGCCATGACCGGAAATTCCATTCAGGGAAAGGAATTATATCGACTTGCCTTACTCAAGTTGAATAAATTGAACGATCCCAGGCTGGATCTGGTCCGCGCTTCCATGCAGCAACTATCTGCCTGGATGACGATCAAGAATGGTTTTATTTCCGAGGGTATACAAGGATTGACCGAATGTATCGAGACATTCCGTTTGTATAATTCTTCATGGGACATCGCCATGTCTTTGATGTTTTTGACTGAAGCATACCGTAATACAGGCAATCTACGTCAGGCGAAAAATCACATTGAGGATGCACTAAAAATATTGCGCGGAGATGACATTCCAAAGTCAAATTATGTCGTCGCCTTCACCGCGCATTGTCAATCAGTCCTTGGTACGATATTAATGGAATTGGGTGATTTGGTGCAGGCTCGCTTACAGCTTGACGCAAGCTTAGCTACCCACAATAGAATTGGTACATATTATGGGACCATTCATCCCCTAAGGGGCCTCGCCAAGCTTGCCTATATTCAGGGAGAATTCATCCAGGCCAGGGATTTATTATTGCTGGCCATGGAAACAGCTACAAAAATCTACGATCGGCACGGCATGGCGCTTATCCATAATAACCTCGGAGCCGTATACGAAGAGATTGTGAATATTTCAGAATCTTATCATCACATATCATCTGCTTTAAAACTGTGCAGAGAAACAGGCGATCGCCGTCTCACCGGTGTCATCTTAAACAACCTTGCTTACCACCAATTGAGATACCTTCATCAGCCTGCAGAGGCTATCCGGATATATCATGAAAGTATTGAGATATTTTCTGAGCTTGGTGATTTTCGCGGAATAACATTTACCTCCTACGATGTAAGCAAGGCATACCTCAAGGTGGGATTAGTGGATGAAGCCTGGAATTATTGTTTACGTTCTTTACATACTGCCATGACCTTGGACAGCACTCCTCTGATATTGCATGCCTTGCATGGGTTTGCCAACTTGTTCGCCCAAACCAAGGAACAAGAGCGTGGGTTGCGATTATGCTACCTGATCATAAACCATCCTCAGGTCGAATCCGATACACAAAAAAGGGCGATCGTTTCTAGGGCTGAGCTTGAAACCTATCTTCCTCCTGAAATTATCCAATCCGCCCATAACTGGGGAGATCCAGCTAATCTCCAGGATGCCATAGACCAAATCCTGACCGATAGTAAATCTCAAAGAGTATAATCTTCACCTACTCTTAGAAATTACAAATTCCTGGATGGCCTCCCTGCTCCCGCGCATCCTCGGCCTTGCCATAATTCGTATATTCGTGGGCATTATTCGTCGATGGTCCTCATCCACCCATAGAACCATATCTTTGTCTACTCGATTGGTAATTATTTCGAAATTATATTATTTATAATTTTTTCCTTCCATTGACACATCTTCTAAACCGAGCTAGAATCATACCGACCGGTCGGTATTAATAAGACATTAAAAGAGCAAAAATAAAGGAGCTAAATTGCAACAACGTAGCGAAGAAACCCGCAATCACATCCTTGAAGCCGCTACTCAGCTTTTCTCAAAAACCGGCTATGACGCTACTGGTGTGGCTGAGATTTGCCAGGCGGCTGGAGTGAGTAAGGGTGCTTTTTACCACCACTTCCCCACTAAACAGGCTGTTTTCATTGAGCTCCTCAACGCTTACCTGAACGGCATCGAGTCTGGTTTCAACCTGATGCGCCAGGAGATACATGATGTTCCACAGGTGATCCTCCAGATGGCAGAGTTAGTCGGTTCACTTTTCCAGACTGCTGATATCCATCTACCCATTTTTCTGGAATTCTGGACTCAAGCTAATCACGACCCACATGTATGGGAAGCCGCCATCGCCCCTTATCGCCGCTATCAATCCTATTTCGCTGAAATGATCCAGGAAGGTATCAACGAAGGTTCCTTACAGCCAGTGGATGCACAGTTGGCAGCTCGCGTGCTGGTCTCACTAGCCGTTGGAATGCTCATGCAGTCGCTATTCGACCCTCAAATCACCAACTGGCAAAGTGAAGCCAGACAAAGCATGGAATTACTCATGAACGGTATTGCAAGGAGAATAGAATGAATTTGGTTACCGGTGCCAGCGGGCACATTGGAAATGTCCTCGTCCGCCTTCTGCTTGAGCGAGGCGAAAAAATCCGCGCCATGATCATGCCGGGAGAAGATCCTTCGCCGTTGAATGGTCTGGATGTTGAGATCATCGAGGCCGATGTCCTTGACTATCAGTCACTGCTCAAAGCTTTTGATCATACGGATGTCGTTTACCACCTCGCTGGCATCATCTCCATTCTGCCTGGCAAAGACCACATGCTTCAGGCAGTGAATGTCATTGGAACCCGCAATGTTATCCAGGCTGCTCGTAGTTCCGGTGTCCGTCGCCTGGTTTACACCAGCTCCATCCATGCGCTTAGACGTGTGCCTGACGGAGTTTTGATTGATGAATCCGTTCCATTCGATATTGAACATTCCATCAGCAGCTATGATTCATCCAAGGCAAGCGCCTCAATGGAAATTTTGAACGCTGTTCACCAAGGAATGGACGCAGTCATTGTCTGCCCTACCGGCGTGATAGGTCCATACGACTTCCGGCGCTCTGAGATGGGTCAGCTTATTCTGGATTGTGTCGAACAGAAACCCATGCTCTATGTGGATGGAGCCTACGACTTCGTCGATGTACGTGATGTTGCTCAGGGTCTCATCCTGGCAGGCGATAAAGGCAGGTGCGGCGAGAGTTATATCCTATCCGGTGAGCGGATCGCGGTGCTGGATATCATTAAAATCGTTCAGGAAATCCTTGGCACGCGTCTCTTCAGCCTTAAAATTCCACTCTCCCTGGCACGCTTAACGGCTAATATCACCCCTCTATACTATCGCCTGACGCATGCGAAACCGCGCTTTACATCCTACTCTTTGGCAACTATCACCTCGAACTCATTTATTAGTCATGCCAAAGCTCATCTTGAGCTGGGTTATCTTCCCCGCCCCTTGCGAGAGTCTTTAACCGATACAGTGAAGTGGTTCTTGAAATTTAAGAGATTAAGTAAAAATCCAGGTGTATAGGGATCTCTAGCTCCCCAAAGGTCGTCTAAATTGCCCAAAACTCACCAACCTGTGTGGTTTAATAAAATCGCAGTGATCACTGGCGCCTCCAGCGGTATCGGTGCTGCCACATCCCGCAAGCTCGCCAGACAGGGTCTCCATGTGATCCTGATTGCCCGGCGGCAGGATCGCCTTGAACGCCTCGCGGATGAGATCCGTCTCTCCGGTGGTCATGCAGAGATCATCTCAGCTGACCTGTCCCAGGAAGCCGAACGCCAGCGCGTATATGCTCAGGTGGAAGCCGAGTATAGGCAGGTTGATGTGCTGGTCAACAATGCCGGTTTGGGTTGGTATGGCTTTGGTACCGATATGCCATGGTCGATTGCCTCCGAAATATTACAAGTCAATGTTGCTGCTGCGGTTCATTTCACATTGCTTTTCCTTAATAAGATGCGCTCCCTTGGCTCCGGGCATATCATCAACATTGGCTCCATATCTGGCAGCCTGCCCAGCCAGGGAGTGGCTGTATATGGCGCCACCAAATCCTTCCTGGATAACTTTACCACTGCTTTATATCGTGAGCTGACCGGCACTCATCTTCATGTCAGTGTCGTGCGTGCCGGACCTGTCCTGACAGATTTCAGTGATACTGCTGCCAACCTCGAAGGCGGTTTCCATATCCCAACCGAGCGTATGGGTGTGACTGCTGAATCTGTCGCAAATCATGTCTGGAGGCTGCTCGAGCATCCCCGTCGGGTAATCTATGTACCAGGGTGGCTGGGGATCACGCCGTACATCGAAAATACCTTTGGTTGGCTCATCGATAGGTTGGGTCCCCTCCTTCTACGCGCCCAATCTCGAACGAAGTGAATCTCACATACCATCTTTTTACAAACATGGCTGAATACTATAATTCAATGAGCATTGATTGGCAGATATTCACGCGATATTAATATCCGTTTAAACCATTATATATTCCTTAACTAATATAATATTAAAAATATATCCCGATGAATCTGGCCTCGATTGGAAATTGCAATCAAGGGAGAAAATGCCTTTTATAAGCAGGTATATAGATCGATTATGGTCAGGGATGGTTTGAGCTAAAATAAATTGACTTCTGGTTCACTTCCGCGGAGTATATGCAATCCGGCAGGCAAACCAGGAGGAGTCGCTAATGGCAGATCAAATTGTAATTACAGTAAATGGGAAACCGCACACCGTCCAGGCAGCTCCCGAAACTCCTTTGTTGTACGTTCTGCGCAACGAGTTAGGCTTGCATGCTCCGCAGTTTGGTTGCGGGCTGGAACAATGTGGCGCCTGCATGGTGATTTATGGCAGGGAAGCGAAGCAATCCTGCAAGATGACCGTAGCCGACGTCGGGCAGATGCCCATCATCACGCTGGAAGGGCTGATGGAAGACGGTCAGTTGCACCCGGTGCAGGAAGCGTTTATCGAGGAACAGGCAGCCCAATGTGGCTTTTGCACGAACGGAATGATCATCGCAGCCGCCGCCCTTTTGATTAAATACCATCATCCGAATGAGCAGGTCATTCGGCAAGCCCTTGACGGTAACCTTTGCCGCTGTGGATCACATGTGCGCATCCTGCGTGCCGTACAGCGGGCAGCAGAATTAATGTGGGGACCGGGTGAATAATGTCAGAACAAACCACACAAGATAACAAGAAAGAACCAAATCAATCTTCATCAGGCAAAGCAGAATCATTTTGGGGTGATTTAACCTCCTGGTTGGACGATTGGTTGAGAATCGAACCAGATGGATCGATCACTGCCTTCAGCGGCAAGGTGGAGCTGGGCACTGGCGTGCGCACTGCTCTTGCCCAGATTGTGGCAGAGGAGCTGGATGTGCCTTTTGAGCGCGTGCACATGGTCATGGGTGATACCGCCCGTACGCCGGATGAGGGGTACACAGCCGGTAGCATGACGATTAATTCCAGTGGCGGTGCTTTGCGCCAGGCCGCCGCAGAAGCCCGGCAGACCCTTCTGGAACTGGCCGCCGAAAAACTGGACGCTTACCTGGTCGATCTGGTTGTAAACCAGGGGGTGATTTCGGTTTTGCGAGATCCTGAACGGGCTGTTTCCTATGCCGAGCTGATGGGTGGCAAGCTCTTCGAACGTAATGTTACAGATAGTGCCCCGTTGAAATCTCCTTCGGACTACCGCCTGGTTGGCACCTCGGTGCCGCGGGTGGACATCCCGCAGAAATTTACCGGCCAGCAAAGCTTTATCCAGGATTTGCAGGTGCCCGGTATGTTGCATGCCCGCTTGGTGCGTCCACCTAGTAGTACTGCGAAATTGGTTTCGATGGATGAAAGCTCGATCAAGGACGTGCCAGGGGTGGTCAAGGTTGTGCAGCGCGGTAATTTTATCGGCATTGTTGCCGAACGAGAGGAGCAGGCTATTCTCGCCGCTCAACAGCTGAAAGTGGAATGGTTCGAAATATCTTCCATGCCGCCCATGGCGGATTTGTACACATATCTGCGCTCACAGCCAACTGAGGATAATGTCCTGATCGATGATGGGGATGTTGAAGCAGTTATCGCAGGGTCACCCCATCAATTACGTGCCGAGTACCACCAACCATACCACGCTCACGCCTCGATAGGTCCGTCATGCGCAGTGGCGGATGTGACCAATGATCAAATCACAGTCTGGTGCAGCACTCCTGGACCTTACCCGCTGCGTAACGCTTTGGCTCAGTTAATCAGCATTCCGGAGGAAAAAATACACCTCATCCACGTGGAAGGCGCAGGCAGTTATGGGCAGAATGGCTCTGACGATGCTGCGGCTGATGCTGTTATCCTGTCTCAAGAGATAGGCAAACCTGTGCGATTGCAGTGGTCACGCCAGGATGAGTTCGTCTGGGAACCGAAAGCACCCGCCATGGTGATGGAAGCACATGCTGGGCTTGATATGCAAGGCAGTATCACAGCCTGGGATTATCACGTCTGGTCGCCCTCACATGTCGCCCGGGCTCGCTTCGCTGGCCAATTGGTGACGGCCCAGCTACTTGCCGGTCAACCTTTCCCGGCTGGTCGCTTCTCTTTCGGAGCCGAACGCAATGCTCCGACCAATTACACCTTCCCGCGTCAGCGGGTGACGGTCCACTACCTTTCCAATACCCCCTTGCGCGCCTCGTCGATGCGCAGTCTGGGTGGAGCCGAAAATACCCTGGCCAATGAATCTTTTATGGATGAGTTAGCTGTCGCAGCTGGAGTGGACTCTTTGGAATTTCGCCTGCGTTACCTGGACGACCCGCGCGCCCGGGAGGTTTTGCAGGCAGCGGCTGAAAAAGCAAGATGGCAAGCTCACCCTTCACCGCTGGTCAGGCAAGAAGCACCGGTACAGGGACGCGGTGTAGCCTTCGCCCGTTACGAAAACGAGGAAGCCCTGGTAGCCTGCATAGCTTACGTGCAGGTGGATCCTGCCAGTGGTGAGGTAAGGGTAAAGCGCATCGTGCTCGCCCACGACTGTGGTCTGATCATTAATCCCGATGGCTTAAAAAACCAGATTGAGGGTAATGTGATTCAATCCTTGAGCCGAGCCCTCAAGGAAGAAGTGCAGTTCGATGAATCACGCATCCGAAGTGTGGATTGGGAGACTTACCCAATCCTGAAGTTTTCTGAAGTACCCGAGGTGGAAATCGTGCTCATCAACCGTCCTGAGCAGCCAGCGCTGGGAGCTGGTGAACCTTCGACGGTCACCACTGGCGCTGCCGTCGCCAATGCCATCTTCGACGCCGCTGGTATCCGGCTTCGCCAGATCCCTTTCACCCCCGAGAGGGTCAAGGCAGCTTTAGCAGTCGAGTAGCTTCCAATGATGCGCTAGAACGACCTGACTGCATTTTACTGATCTCACATTTTGCCTCTTGACAAACTAGAACATATGTGCTATTATCATAACGTGCCCTGGTATAGATCACTTCCTACCAGGGTGCGTTGCTTAAAATAAGGTTCGTTTCGATTCGTATTATTTAGGTTCGATTAGCAAAAATGCTTGTCCCATAATAAAGCCATACATTGCGGTATACTCATCCTGCCTTCACCGGAGAATATTCGACCGTTCAAACGTTCCAACCTACTAACGTTCAAACGTTCTAACGTTTAAACGTGCTAAACTGAATGCCTATATATACTTCCACCCTATCTCCCCTCGATATCACCGGTCCCGCATCAGGCTATCTTCTGTTGGGTTTTGGTTTCCTTGCCTTGCTCGTCGTCAACCTGCTCGTGGCGTTAATTGAGGGTGTCGTTCTGACCCTGCTTGCCTGGAATCCATTTCGTGCCTCCCTGACTGTTTCCTTCATTATGAACATTATCTCTGGCATCATTAATGGCATACTCCTGATCTTGCTTCAGCGAACTCCATTTGTCTGGCTACCAATTTCCTTTGTCTTGTCCCTTCTGATTGAGGGATTTGTAATGACTTACTTCAAGCGTGATACCTTCCGCCAAAACAGCCTGTTTGTTTTGCTAGCTAACCTTGCCAGCTATATCCTCCTCATCCTGCCTGCCTATTATTTTGGCACCCGCCCATAAATATGGGGTTATTTCATTCTGGTCATCTGGCAGGATATTGTTCTCGAAGATATCGGGGTACAATAATGCTGACTGTTCGAGAATCGTTCCTGTTGGAATAATACATGGTCGAATTTTGCCCAAAATGCAACGCCCAGCTTCCTCCGGGTCTGGAAAAATGCCCCAACTGTGGTCACCGTTTACGGTCCAAGCGCAAGGATGAATATACTTTGCGGGACATTTTCTTGTTAAGCATTTCCACCCTGGGTATTTTGCTTTTGCCTGTGCTTATCGTTATTGGTATCGTCTGGTTGATAATCTCTCGATTGAAATAATCACAGTCATCTCAACAACAAAGGAGATACCAACAATGAACTACGACCTTACTGATGAACAACGCATGTGGCGTAACACCGTACATGATTTCGTCGCACGTGAAGTAAAACCCAAAGCTCACGAAGTGGACGAGACCGCTGAATTCAATTGGCCTGCCGTACGCAAGATGGGCCCTTTGGGATTGCTCGGTCTGAACATCCCCGAAGAGTATGGTGGCCCGGGGGTGGATGCGGTCAGTGCTGCGATTGCTATTGAAGAGCTTGGCTGGGGTTGTGGCAGTACCGCCCTTGCGATTGCTGCTCACAACGGCTTGGGCACTTCTCCCATTGTGCTTTTTGGTACTGAAGAGCAAAAGAACCAATACTTGCCCAGGGCAGCCTCTGGAAAAAGCAAACTTGCTTCATTGGCCCTAACCGAGTCAGGTGCCGGTTCAGATCTTCAGGGGGGTGTTCGTACCCGTGCTGAGCATGTTGGTGATGAATGGATCATCAATGGTTCCAAGGCCTGGTGTACCAATGCCAGTATCGCTGATTACATCATCACCCTTGTTCGTACCGACCCGACAGGTGGACCCCACTCCCTGAGCATGATCATTGTTCCAATCGATAGCTCCGGGTTGCACATCGCACCTGCTGAAAAGAAAATGGGGCTCAAAGGCTCTCCCACCCATGCTGTTACCTATGAAAACGTACACCTTCCATATAGTTACCTTCTGGGCCCAGAAGGTCGTGGTCTCCAACAAACCCTTATCACGCTGGATGGTGGGCGCATTAGCATTGGTGCCCTGTCGGTCGGCCTTGCCCAATCCGCCATGGAAGATGCCATTCGTTACGCCAAAGAACGCCAAACCTTTGGTAAACCGATTGCTGAGCACCAGGCCATCCAGTGGATGTTGGCAGACGCCGCGACTGAGATCCAGGCAGCTCGCTTGATGATCTATTATGCCGCCTGGCTGAAAGATCAAAAACGACCGTTCACCAAGGAAGCCTCTATGGGAAAGTTGTTTGCCACCGAGATGGCTGAGCGTGTTTGTCGCAACGCTATTCAAATTCATGGTGGTTATGGTTACAGCCGCGAATATCCAGTCGAGCTAACCTATCGCGATGCCCGCCTGATGACCATTGGCGAAGGCACCAGTGAAGTCCAGCGCATGGTCATCGCCCGCAAACTACTTGCCGAGCATTGAAAGATAGGCTAGGAATTTTTAGCCAACTTCTGATGTCACTTCCGCGTTATATCCGCAACATTGTCATTCTGCTTGCGACGCTCATCCTGGTGAGTTTAGCTCTCATCCTGGGTCTACGCAAAACTGTCACCTTGAGCGTTAATGGCGAGGCGCACCTCATTACATCTTATGCTTTCAAAGTGAGTGACTTGTTACGTTCACAGGAGATTCCCCTCTCGCCACTGGACAAGTTATCCCCTTCCCAGGATTCTTGGTTGAAGAATGGAGCGACGGTGACCCTGCTGCGCGCCGTCCCGGTGCAGATCCTGGCTGACGGAGTGATCCATTCCGTTTATAGCTCCGAGCGAACTCCCTCTGGCATACTCAAACTAGCCGGGGTGAATTTACTACCTGGTGACCTGCTCCTCTCGAATGGTCAACCAGCGGACCCCAATCAATCATTCCCACTCGATATCCAATCCATCTCCCTACAGGTAAGTCGTTCAGTAAGTTTTACACTCACCGTGGACGGTCAGACCCGTTCTTTGGCTTCAACCGCTCCAACTCTTGGTTCAGCATTATGGGTTGCCGGTTACACCCTCTTCACCGCTGATAATTTGTTCCCGCCTCCTGATACATCTCTTTCTCCAGGATTGGTCGCAACATTGACCCATTCCCGCCAGGTGACTATTCAAACTCAAGCTGGTGATGTGAGGATTCGTACCGCCGCCCATACCGTTGGAGAAGCCTTGGAAGCTGCCCATCTTTCCCCCCAAGGTCTTGATTACAGCATTCCTACCCCTGAGGATCCTGTTCCCTCAAATGGAATGATGCGTCTGATCCGGGTAACGGAGCAGGTGTTGGTTGATCAGACCCCCTTGCCATTTGAGACCGAATACCAACCTGTTTTAGATTTGGACCTCGATAGCCAATCCATACTCCAACCCGGTGAGTACGGACTGACCGCCCAGCGTGTGCGCGTTCGCTATGAGGATGGTCAGGAAGCTTCTCGCCAGGTGGAAAGCCAGTGGGTTGCCCGACAGCCGCAGCCGCGCATCATAGGCTATGGCACTCTGGTCGTCATGAAAACCACAGCTGTAGATGGAGTACAGATCCAGTACTGGCGTACATTAAACATGTACGCCACCTCCTACCATCCCTCAGAGGTCGGGGATACAACCGCTTCAGGATTACCCCTCAAAAAAGGTGTCGCTGCAGTCGATAAAAGCATTGTCCCATTCTTCACCCAAATGTATGTGCCGGGATATGGAGAGGCCATCGCCGCAGATACTGGAGGTGGGGTAATCGGGCGTTGGATCGACCTTGGATATAGTGACGATGATTACGTCCCATGGCATGAGTGGGTTACCGTCTACTTTCCTTGGCCTCCACCGGATAACATTGTGTGGATCATTCCTTGAACCTGCCTATATTGGATATCCCACATCTGCTTCGCCAATACGGATTACGTCCCAAAAAATCTTTGGGGCAGAATTTCCTTCTCGACGAAACTGCCCTTCACCAGGTGGTTGAGGCAGCCGGGGTTACCCCACAGGATGTCGTTTTGGAGATCGGTCCTGGTTTAGGTAGCCTCACCCGCCATCTGGCAGCCAACGCCCATCAGGTCGTGGCTGTTGAGGTGGATGCAAGCCTGATTCCCATCCTTAAACAGGTCGTCAGTCAATTTTCGAACGTCCAGGTAGTTGAAGGGGATATCCTAACCTTGGATCCTGTCCAGCTGGTTCCACAGGCGGAATACCTGGTGGTTGCCAACATCCCCTACTACATCACCTCTGCCCTCATCCGTCATCTGCTGGAATCCGGTTCACCTCCACGCCGCTTGGTTCTCACCGTCCAACAGGAGGTCGCTAGGCGCATCTGCGCTACGCCAGGCGATATGAGCCTGCTTGCCCTAAGTGTGCAAGTCTATGGGCATCCAGATGTCATTGCACATATCCCAGCGAGTGCTTTTTATCCTCCACCAAAAGTGGATTCCACGATCATTCGCATCGATAGCTTCCCCACACCGGTTATTCCATCGCACGAGCTGGAGTCATTTTTCCAGCTAATAAAAGCAGGGTTCAGTCAAAAACGTAAAACATTGCGCAACGCCCTTGCGGGTGGACTTCATTTATCGCCCCCTGTGGTCGAAGCAATGTTAAACCAGGCCCACATCGATCCTATGCGCAGGGCAGAAACCCTGAGTCTCCCGGAATGGCACGATCTGACAGAAGTATTTCGCGCTAAATTTTCCCCCACTCATTGATATGGATTATC
>Ga0315289_10006130_pt1 | contig 17703 bp, 16 predicted proteins | sample YL17G11_40_MG_FD_203452 | JGI IMG/M metagenome (GOLD analysis project Ga0315289, IMG submission 203452) | Sediment microbial communities from Yellowstone Lake, YNP, Wyoming, USA - YL17G11_40 | ecosystem: Environmental > Aquatic > Freshwater > Lake > Sediment | place: USA: Wyoming | collected... | reverse complement strand
CAACGAGCGGGCGAACGTCGACATCGTGCGCATGATACTCCGCGAGCTGGGAAAGTCGGAATCGCTGATCGAGTTCGTGAAAGACAGGCCCGGCCACGACCGAAGGTACTCGCTGGACTGCACGAAGCTTAAAAAGTACGGGTGGGCGCCGAAAATAAATCTGAACGACGGCATTAAAGAAACAGTCAGATGGTACAAGGAGAATGAATGGTAGTGGAAAGCTGCATGAACAAGGAATTCGAGGAACGGGTCAGGAAGGAGATAGACGGCAAGCGCATACTCGTCACCGGCGGGACGGGCAGCTTTGGGCACGAGATAACTTCATCGCTCGTCCAGTTCGCGCCGAAGGAGATATTGCTTTTCAGCAACGACGAGAATCAGCAGTACCGCATGTCCGTCGAGTACGAAATGCGCAAAGACTTGGTGAAGTTCGTGCAGGGCGACGTCAGGGACTATATGCGCGTCCTGGACGCCACGCGCGGCGTGGACATCGTTGTGCACGCTGCGGCGCTGAAGCATGTGCACATGTGCGAGAACCATCCGTTCGACGCTGTGCAGACCAACATAGTCGGTGCGTACAACGTCAAGATGGCAAGCATACGCAACGGCGTGAAGAAGGTCATAGCAATCGGCACGGACAAGGCGGTCAAGCCCGTTAATGTTATGGGAATGACGAAGGCCTTGCAAGAAAGGATAATGCTTTCGAACTACGTCAGGAACAACGATACCAAGTTCGTGTGCGTCAGGTACGGCAACGTCGTAGGCAGTCGCGGCAGCGTTATCCCGTTCTTCTACGAGAGGATAAAGAATGGGCTGCCACTGCCAATAACGGACGCGAAGATGACGAGATTCATGCTCACCCTCCCGGAGACGCTCGAGCTAACGTACCAGGCGCTCATGGAGACGAAGGACAACGAGGTCTTCGTCAAGAAGATGCCCGCGTGCCTTTTGACAGACCTTGCGAAAGTCATGGGCAAGGAGCTCGGCAAGGACGACAACTACCCAATCGAGGTCGTCGGCATCCGCCCGGGCGAGAAGATACACGAGACCCTCGTTTCGGAAGAGGAGATGAGGAGGTCCGTCGAAACGGAAGGGAACTACATAATCTACCCGTTCGGCAAGCTCAAGGAGCCGAAGACTTTTAGCGGCTTGGAAGAATACACGTCGGCAAACACGAGGCGTATGGACCGAGCAGAGCTGAAGGAGCTGCTGAACAAGACCGGCTGGCTTTCCGGGAAGCCTAGAGTGTTTTGATGGCTTAAGAATCTGGCCAAACGCGCGGTGTCTGATCCAAATGTCGATTCTGATAACTGGCGGGACCGGAAAACTCGGGAAGGAGCTTGCGGGTGTGTTCCCCAGTGCGCTCACCCCAGACAGAAATGAACTGGACATAACCGACAGGAAGTCCGTCTTCGACTACGTAAAGAGCAAACGTCCAGATATGATTATCCACACGGCCGCGTTCACGGACGTGGCACGCTCCGAGAGCGAGCCCGAGATTGCATGGAAGACGAACGTCACCGGCACCGAGAACTTGGTCGACGCTTGCGTCGCGCATGCGCCCAGCGTGCGCTTCGTATATATCAGCACTGCTTGCGTGTTCGACGGCGTGAAGGGCATGTTCACCGAGAGCGACCTGCCGCACCCGAAGAACTTTTACTCTCTCACGAAGCTGCTCGGCGAGTTCGTCGTGAAGAAGATGCCCGTGCATACCATCGTCCGCACGAACTTCGTCGTGAAGGAACCGTGGCCGTACCAGCGTGCGTTCACAGACAGGTACGGCACGTACCTTTTCGCCGAGGATGTCGCGCGCGGCATAAAGGAGATGGTGGAATCTGGCATAAGCGGGACAGTGCATCTGGCCGGGGACAAAAGGATGAGCATGTTCGAGCTTGCGAAAATCACAACACCCGGCATACAGCCGATGACTCTCAAAGATTACAAAGGCCCCAGCCTGACCGTCGACATGTCGTTGGGCACGGACAGGTGGAAAAGATACAGGATAAGCGCGTGATGGTGCCGCCGGTCATTTCCCCAGGAATTTCCATATCCTGACAGGCGCCAAGCCATTGGCTTTGTTGCTGTTTATTATCCGGAGCGCCTCGCGGTCCGATAGCTTCGCGTTTTTCTTTTCATCGACCCTTTTCTGGAGTATCCTTCTCCACTCGCCAGCCGCCTGGAAGAACGCCACATCATCGAGGAACCTCCTGCTTCTGTAGCTTGTTTTGAAAGCCGATCTGAGAAGCACGAAAGGAAGGAAGGCAAAATGCGCGAGCAGTATCATGGGATCGGAAAAGTTGGACCACGTGAATATGAAACGCGCTTTCAGCTCCTGCAGTTGCAGCGTTTCTACCGAGAAATTTTTGGAAAGCGTGGCGCGATGCTTGTGATAGAAAACGGCCTTCGGATCGTATATGCAGACCCATCCGCGCTTGTAGGCCCTGTAGGACAGGTCCACTTCCTCCCAGTAGAACGGCGAGTACAACTCGTCGAAACCGCCCAGTCGGAAGAACTTTTTCCTGTCTATCGCAGACGCCCCGCCGAGCGCAAAAAACGTTGTCACAGGTTCTTTGAACTCGTTCCTATCCGGTTCGTTCATGTTCGGCTGCGTCTGCACCACAGTGCCAAGCACGAAATCGCATCCGAGGAACTCGGTCTGTATGGTCTTCTTGTCCCATTTCAGCAGTTTTGGCGACACGCCGAAAACTTTTGGGTCTTTGAAGTGGTCAATCATATATAGAAGCGAGTCTTCCTTAATCATTATGTCGTTGTTGATGAAAGCCAATATGTCTCCTTTGGCCTTCTTAGCGCCAATATTGCCTGCTTTTACGAATCCCATGTTCTCCTTTAATCTTACCATTCTCACTTTCGGGAACTTCAATTTTAAAAACTGAACACTACCATCGATACTTCCATTATCTACAACAATTATTTCGTACTTCTTTTTAACGTATTCGGCGGCGGCGATAACAGAAGGCAAGCATTTTCTAAGCAAATCCTTGCCGTTCCAATTGGCAATGATTATACTCAGTTTCATGGATAGAAGTTGACTTATTATCCTTAATATATTTAAACATCGAAACAACTTTTAAATGTACGAAAACAGCGCGTGCGGCAAAACGCCCGCAACGGTCGTATTTTATCAATGAAGCGGTGAATACATGTTAAAAGCGGCTAGAAAGTTTGGCAGGTACGATGCGCTATGATAATTAAAGAGCATGTTTTCAATCCCAAGTACTCGCCGAAATGGCAGGAGACGCCTTTCTTGCCGGTGCCAACGTTGCGCAACCTTAAGATGGTAGCGAACTTCATCCTAGCCAAGCTCGAGTACAGGCTGCTCCGCACCAAGCTGATAAGCTATCCGTACTTCGCGCTCATAGACCCGTCTAGCGTATGCACCCTTCACTGTCCGCTGTGCCCCACCGGCTTGGGCGACATGTCCAGGCCGCGCATGTTCATGAAGTTCGACGAATACAAGAAGATAATCGACCAGATAGGCGACTACCTTCTCAGCATAGTTTTCACGCACTGGGGCGAGCCGTTCCTAAACAAGGAACTCATGCGCATAATAGACTACACGAAGCATGTGAAGCGCGTGCCGTTCACCAGCGTGGACACTAACCTGAACGTCGGCTTTTCCGACAAGGACATAGAAGACCTAGTCAGGTCGGATCTTGATTTGATGCTCATTTCTGTAGACGGCGCTACGCAGGAAACATATGAGAAGTACAGGCGTGGCGGAAAGCTGCAGGTGGTGATAGACAACTCAAAACTCATACTCGAAAAGAGGAAGGAACTCGGCAAGGACAGGCCGTTCGTTGTCTGGCAGTTCCTCGTGATGAAGCAGAACGAGCACGAACTTGACAAGGTGCTGCAGCTGGCTAAGGAGACCGGCGTGGACGCGCTGCGCATATCGGCTGCGCAGGTATGGGTAAGCGATGCCGACAAGCCGTTTAAGGAAAGCTATGAGGCGAGCACGGAATATATGGTGGACCTTGGCAGCGAATACAGCATCTATACGGCCGATGGCAAGCGCAAGCGCTCCCTCGCCGTGTGCCAGTGGCTATGGAAGGGCGTTGTTATAAATTCCGATTCCGGAGTGCATCCTTGCTGTGTTTTGTTTTCGAAGAAGTATGACTTTGGCGACGTGCTGAAGGTGCGGAACTTCAGGGAAATATGGAATAATAAGTGCTATCAGGATGCAAGGCGTGCCGTGAAAGACCCGGCGTACGCGAAGAAGCTTTTCGACGAGAAGAGCGGAAACGTCTGTGTGTCATGTACTACACGGCAATCGGGCAGGTTGAGTGAATAGAGAAGTTGGTAAGAACCATAGAAGTGAAGACATGTTAAAATCCATTAGGAGGTTTGGGAATAACCTACGCGAGCATGTTCCCAAGATAAGGTGCGCGCTAAATTCGTTGTTCTTCTACTACTACTTTCTGAAGAACCCGAAGCGCCCATGCTCCGACCTGCTAGAGTTCAACCTCTACATAGAGACGACCAACTTCTGCAACTACAAGTGCGCGATGTGCGAGGCCAGTAATGGTATGGAGAGGAAGAGGGGCTTCATGGATTTCGGACTTTACAAAAAGGTGATTGACGATGCGGCGGATATCGGAATCCGAAACATCATTCCTAACGTCTGGGGCGAACCCCTATTGCACCCTAAATTCGTGGAAATGGTGCAGTACGCGAAGGACAAGGGATTTTTCGTGGAGTTCACGACCAACGGCTACTTGCTGGACGAGGCGATGGGCAGAAAATTGCTGAAGACGGGCGTGGACAGCATAATAATTTCTTTCCATGGACTCACGCCCGAAGGGTACAAGAGAATCCATGGCGTTGACGGATTCCACAAGGTCATTGGTAACGTGAAGGCCTTTTGCAAAATGAAGAGGGAAGCGGGACTGACTGTTCCAAAGGTGGCCGTCCATCCAATCATAACGAACGACAATTTCAAGAACGTCCACAAGGTCTTCCCGATTTTCAACGGGATAGTCGACGACATCAAAATCCTAAGTTGCGCGTTCCATCCAGGGAGCAACACGAATGATCTCAGGCTTGTGAGAGTGCCAGTTCAGAGGAGGAACCCGTGCATTGAGCTGTTCACGACGCTAGCGGTGTCGTGGGACGGCAAGGTCGGCCTCTGCCACAGGGACCGCGAGTTCAAGCTCATGCTCGGAGACGCGAAGGAAGGGTTGCTCAAGCTTTTCAATTCGGAGAAGACGAGACGCTACAGGCGGCTGCACATGTTCGGACAGTTCGACAGGATGCCCGTGTGCGCAAAATGTGTGGACTATAATGTTGATGAAGACTCGATACCTTCTACCTTGCGGCGTAAGATAATTAATGGAGACTTGAAAAATCTATCGAAAAATGAAATAGAATTTTTAGAATCCAATGGCAGGTGTGTTTAATTAAATCGAAAAAACGTGGAAGGCAGACCGAATCCAAGAGAGAGCCGTTGGTTTCGATAATCATCCTCAACTGGAACGGCATACGGCATCTTGGGAAGCGCATGCTGAAAGAGTGCCTCGGTTCTGTGTTGTGCCAGGCATACAGGAATTACGAGGTGATATTCGTCGATAACGGGTCAACGGACGGCTCTGCCGAGTTCGTCGGCAGGAATTTCCCTAAGGTCAAGATTATGGAGTTGGACAAGAATTATGGGGTCGCCGAAGGCAACGACCGAGGCCTTCGCATCGCGAAAGGCGAATACATAGTTTTCCTGAACAACGACACAAAAGTGTCGCCAGACTGGCTTTCGGGATTGGTCGAAGTCGCGAACAGTTCTGACGACGTCGGCATATGCGGCTCGAAACTGCTGGGCCAGGTGCCGGGCAGGGCCGTAGGCGAGGGGCGTATGAACCTCTTGGTCATGTGCGACGTGACGAGCAGGCACGCGACGACAACAGAATGTTTCTGCGTGGGCGGCTCGTCGATGCTTGTGAAGAGGGAAGTGCTTGACCGCCTCGGCCAGTGTTTCGATCCCGAATTCTTCGCGTACTTCGAGGAAGTCGATTTGTGCTGGCGTGCAAAGCTCGCGGGTTACAAGGTTATGTACGTGCCGGCATCCGAGGTCGTGCACAAAGGCGGCGCTACATCCAACCCGAGGGCTGGACAAAGGTCGTCGATGGAGTTCTACCATCTGATGAAGTTCAACCATTTCAGGAACAAGATATGGACAGTCCGAAAGAATACGCGCTTCCCGCTGACACAGCTATTGATGGTTCCCGTGGCCGCGACGACACTTTTGCAAATAATGCGCATGATGCTTTCGCGCGACTGGGAATACGGTATTACCGTTATGAAATACATGTTCTCCGAGAAGCGCAAGTCCGCCGGGATTGAAAAAATCCCACTGAAGAAACAGCTTTCAGTTTTGTTGCACTAGGCGGGTACGACTCATATCAGATTCGCTAGTGCGATGGCTACGAACGCAGCTTCTATTACTATTAGGATTATACTGACCTGCTTTTCGGTCATCGGCTTGATGTTCATTATTATGTGCGTTATGGAATAGATTTTCCTTCCGTACGGCGGATCGAGCTTGCCGTCTGGACGCAGCTTGCCAAGACAACTTGCCTTCAGCTTGGACCTGAGCTTCAGCAGCAGTTCGATTATGAACGGTATCATGACTATCAGCCCGACCTTTTCCATGTTGCCGACTATGACGCCCGATGCCACGACCGCACCCAGCAGGTACGTCAGGCTGTCACCAGGCAGGAACTTGGTCGGATACCAGTTGTACTTTATGAACCCGGCCACGGCAGCGAACGCGGTGAGGAATATGGCAGCGGCGAAATTACCCCTCATTAGTGCGAAAACACCGAGGCCCAACAGGTAAGCCATGCCCATGCCGCTCTCGGAGCCGTTGAAGCCTGCGAGCAGGTTCACGGCGTTGCTAGCGCAGACAACCCCAATCGGTATTAAAAGCAGCGGGTAGAGTATTCCGAAGTCAACAGGCCCGATGAGAGGTATCGACATGATGGTCTCGCCCGCGTTGACCACCATCAGCGGCACCGCGGCCGGCAGCGTCAGCAGCGGCTTGGCCCACTGCGGGAACCCGACGCGTATGTCCAAACCTTCTTTCGTGAGCACGGCGTGCGCTTTCACGTTGAGGTCATCCAGAAATCCAACGAACATTATTATAAGAACGCTCGAGATGACGGCAAGCATATCGGTCATGTGCGGCATGGGGCCCTCGAGGAACGTGGTCAGGCCTATGTATGACAGCAGCCCCGCAAGCAGTCCTAAGGCAACGCACGTGCCTCCGCTGGTCGGCAGCTTCGGACGGTCGCGCTTGTGCAAATCAAGACCCACAATGCCGCCAGCGCGCAGGAACTGCATGAAGTACGGCGCTATCAGTAATGTTGTGAAGAATGCGACTGCCAACGAGAGCAGCAGTATCATCATGCAACCACGCATTCCGCGCAGCTAAGCGCTACTTCAATATACTATCTCATAAACTATATTTCCGTCGCATCCGCCCTGCTGGATGCACTGTTCGAGCGACGGCCCGTTCTCGTAGACCTTCTTGAAATGGTCCGGATTCGCCTCCAGCAGCCGCACGTAGCTGATCGGGTACGACTCGGACAGCGACTGGTCGCTGAGGCTGAACTTTTGCACGAATATGTGCGTGATGCCCACAGCCTTCGTCACTTCGAGTATGTGCGTCACGTTGTTGCTAAGGGCCATGTCGGCCAGGCTCGCCACGACGTTCCGCTGGCAGCTGTACGCCGTGCGATATGTCCAGACCGTGGAGATGACTAAGTCCTGCGGCGTGTTTGCTTTTATCCAGTCGCATGCTTCGAAGAACAACGGCGAGAACTGCTTCACCTGGTACATGGCGGCGATTTTGGCGGCCGCGACCGTCCATCCGAGGTACAGCACGGCCGCGAACACCACGAGTGCCAGGTATTTCTGGTATTTCTTCAGGAACAGGTAAGACTCGTTCAGGAAGCACGCGGCCACTAGCGCGATTATTGGCGCCCATATAAGCGAGTACCTCGCCGTGTCTTCTGCGCGCGCCGTTATGCCCCCCGAGAGGAAAAGGAATGCATATATAGCAATCATCGCCAGAGACATGAAGTCCATGGGTTCTATCTGCGGCAGGGTGACGCCCTCAGACCAAGCCTTACTAATAGGTGTGGTTAAAAACATCAGCCCGCCCGCGAATGCGATTATTATCAGCCATACGTTGCCATACGCGAAGTCCAGATAGCTCACTACGCCTATGCTGAAGACCGACGACTCCGTTCCGGTCTGCACCGTCCGGCCCGCGTAGCTGTACTGCGCCGTGAACACGTTTGTGTTAACGTTGCAGCCGGCCGTGCTGAATACGTTCGACAATATCGGGAACGAGTAGCACAGCGGAGTGCCGTAGCTGGCATAGTTGCGGATAAGTAAAGTCGAAGGCAACAGTGCCATTAGCAAAACTGCCAGCCAGTACTTCCGTACAAGCTCCAACGGCCTCCCGCCCTTTAGCAGTTCGTAGGACAGAAACACCGCGACGACGATGTAAGCGGCCGCGCCGACAACATTCGTAAGGAACGCCAGCGCGCCGAACGCCCCCGCGGCCAGCATGTGCAGCTTCCTGCCGGTGGACATCGCCATAGCGAGGGTGACGATGAACATCGACATGAAGAAAATCGTGAGCAATTGTGTATAGAATATGAGTGCGTACGTAACGACGGACGGGAACGTCGCAAGCAGCACGCCCGCCAGGAAACCTACGCGCTCGCCATAGAAGCGCTTAGCGCCGAGGTAGAGCGCGAGCCCGCCCAGCACGGACACGAACGGTGTAAGCAGCCGCGGTATTACCTCACTGAATCCAAACAACCAGAAGAAACCGGCTTCGAGTATGTTCCAGAACGGCGGCCTGTCGAACCCGGCCTTGCCGGCCAGGCTCTGCGTGAACGGTGTCCACACCGGGTACTCGACGTTCTGGCCGATCCACTGCGCCATCCTGGTGTGGAAGCCCTCGTCGCCGAAGGAGATGGGCGTTGAGAAGCTGACCTGCAGCTCCATGAAAAGCAGTATGCCTAGGAATGCCAGCAGCACGATGGTCTCGGGCTTCTTTATCTCGATCGTAACTTCGCCTTCAGCCAATTCCAACAGCCCCGTTCGTCCACGAACGCTCAAATAAACTTTGTAGCCAACGGTTTAATATCTTAATCCCCCTCCCGGTTGAAAAAGGCGATGCCGCGTTCAGTCGATCAGTTCCTTTACCACGCCAGTGAACCAAGCTATGTTGCGCAGCATCGCGAACACGGGCAGCGTGAGCGCCTGCCACTTGCCCGTGCGCACGTATATCCGCAGCGCCACTGGAACGCTGAACAGAAGGCTGGTTTCGACGAACATGCGCAGGCTGAAGTACTGCTCAAAAATCTGGCCGTGCTTGTGCTTGTGCGTGACGCGGTAACCCGAGTGCTCTACGCGGCGCTGGAACCATTTCTTCAGCGTGTCGTTCGTGTGGTGATGGTACACCTGCACAGTGTTGGTGTGAAATATGCGGAAACCGGTTGCGGTCAGCTTGCGCGAGAAATCCCAGTCCTCGCCGATTGCTTCCTTGACGCTGTAATCCGTGAATCCGCCCGCAGCGTCGTACGCCGCCTTTCGCACGCCCAGGCACGTGGTCGCGGCGATGTCTACGAACTTCTCGCCCATCGCAAGGAAGCGGTCCTCGTACTCCAGCCCAGTGGCTATGCCGACGAGGTTTCCGCTGTTCGGCACTAGCGGCATCCCGGATATCGCGTCCGCGCCAATCGCCTCGAACATGCGCACTAGCGTTGCTATGGCATCGGGCCTGACCGTGCAGTCCGAGTCCAGGAAAAACAGTATCTTGCCGCGTGCACGTTTCACGCCCGCATTTCGCTTCTCGCCCGCGCCCCCGAAGTTCGGGTCGTACACGGTCTTGACGCGCTTGTCCGAGTCCTTCCATCGCACGCGGTCGCTTACGAGTATCATCTCTATGTTTTTGTACGGCTGCTTCTTCAACGAGTCGACGCATGCCTGCACCTGCCCGACATTCTCGCGGAAAGGAATTATTACAGAAACGAGTTCTCCATCCGCCTTCATCTCCACACCTTTCTTTTTAATTCCACAACGAGCTTTAAAAAGGTTAAAAGTGTTAAAAAGATTAATGCTTTTTGCATACGAGGGATAACGTATGAAAGTCGTAATACTGTGCGGCGGGAAGGGTACGCGCATGATGCCCACTACGGAGGAACTGCCGAAGCCGCTGATACACATAGGCGACCGCCCGATACTGTGGTACATAATGAAGCTTTATGCCAAGCACGGCCACAAGGACTTCATACTGCTGACGGGGTTCAAGGCGGGCATGATAGAGGAGTACTTCGGCAACCCAGCGAACGTCGAGCCGGACTGGAAGATAACTTTTATGGACACGGGCGTGGACGCGAGCAAGGGCGAAAGGTTGATGAAGCTGAACGGACTGATAACCGATGAAAATTTTTTGCTCGCGTACGGGGACGACCTTTGCAACGTGAACATCAACGACGTCATCTGGCTGCATGAGAAGAACAAGAAGGCCGTGACGCTTACGGCAGTGCGCCTCGCGTCGAACTTCGGCATCGTGGACATAAACGAGGACGGCACAATCAAACAATTCCGCGAGAAGCCGATACTGGACTACTGGATAAGCGGTGGCTACATCGTGGCCAGCAGCAAAATCATAGACATGCTCAAGCCTGGCATGGACGAGACGGACGTTTTCGAGGAACTCGCCGCCCAGGGCCAGGTACAGGCGCTGAAGCACTATGGGTTCTGGAAGGCACTGAACACAATTAAGGACATGCAAGAGCTTAACGAGATGTGTAAAAGTGGAGAACTGCAGAAGCATCTTGGTATATATTGATTACCGATATGTTATTTAACGATGCTACTTTTTTGATGCTATGACAACCATCCTCTCCTGTAGCGACTTCGGTAACATGTAGTGTAAGAATATCCTAAATGGCCTCAGCATGATGTAACGCAAATCATTTCTATCTTGATTGCTGTATGGGAGAAAGAAAAATTTGATAATACACAGTTCTTTCGAGACGAGTTTCTGAAGGGAGTTTGTTGTCTGCAAAGAACAGTGAGATAAGTTCTCATATGTTTTAAACAGCCTGTTAATAAGACTTTTTCTGTTGTTTGTTGTGAGATACAAAACACCCTTTTTTTTGAGTATACGGCTTATTTCTTTTATGAATTGTTCGGGATTGTGCAGGTGTTCCAGTACCTCTCTGCATATGATTAAATCAATAGAAGCATCTTCAAATGGATATGGTGTATTTTCCAAATTCCAAATAATGTCTACACCTGGCTTTTTACTGATGTCTAATCCTATAGAATTTGGATATTTCCTACTCCCACACCCAAAATCGAGTATTTTTACATTACTACTTTCAACAACTCTCTTATCGGATATTAATTCCCGTAGTTTGGTATAATGCGCCATTCCACCCATGCAACCATTCTCCACAGGCATTCTATTAAGGATACAACCATTGGATGCTATGAATATTCTCATTTTATATTTTAGTAAAGTAATCTATGTACCACTCTATAGTTTTTTTCAGTCCATAAATAATCACTTGGAACGATGTTTATTTAAATCCCTGTAGATTTTCTCGAACCCCCCATAGAAGTTGTCCCATGTGTGCTTCCGTGCAAGCGCCGCATTCTTCTTTCCATCAGCCGCAGCCTTTCTCGGGTCGTCCAAATACGAACGAATCGCGTCAGCCAGCGCTTTCGCGTCCTTCGGCCTGACCTTCGGTCCGACCTGGCCTATGCCGACTGTGGAAACGATCGGACAGCCGCACGCCATAGCCTCCAGAATCGCAAGGCCGAATCCCTCGTTCAGCGACGCACACACAACCATGCCTGCGCACCTGTATGCGGCCACGAGTTCCTTTTGGTCAACAGCGCCGAGCCATTGCACGTTTTCCAAGCTTTCCATCTTGCGTTCGAACCTGCCGACTATTTTGAAATTCACATCATGCAGAAGCTTCGCAGCCTCAAGCACATACTTCAACCCCTTCGTCCTTATTGCCGGCTCGTCCATGACTATGCTTCCGACAAAAAGAACGCTCCCGTCGCGCTTCACTGCCGCGGGCGAGGGCGAGAACGTCTTCAAATCAACGCCCGGTGTCACCATTCCCACCTTTTTCGCGTCTATGCCCATTGCAACGCCCATGCGTTTGGAAAACTCGTTCTGGAAAACGTACGCGTCAAAACGCCGTGTAAGCATCAGGCGCTCCATAATTTCGAACAGCCGTCCGACAAACGGCCCGCGTATATCGCGCCAGTAGCTGCCGAATATGTGGTGCACCCAGCAGCACGCAGGCTTGCCCATCAGCCGCGCTGCGATGTACGACGGCAGGCACATGTTTCCGCTGCTCGTCTGTATCACGTCAGCCCCTCGCCCGTGCTCTAGCGCGGCCGGCAAACCCGCAAAGTTCATCAGATAACGGTTCACGGGAACGCGAACCGTGCGGATGCCATCGTAGCTTCTTATTCTGGGGTTGCCGCTCGTGACAACTTCGACCGAATGCCCTCGCGACACTAGCCACTTCGTGAGCCTCAGCACAAGCTTCTCCCCTCCGCCCGCGATGTCGGGCGGGAACAGTTCATGCGTAATCAGGATCCTCATGGGTATGAACCACTGGAAATTTGTTTTAGGGTTTTCTGCAGTGTATGCTTAAGGTCTGCGCGATTGGCGCCAACGGGGTTTTGATCAAAAATTTGTCGATTTCGTCCAATAGCAAATAGTTCTTGTTGAAAAATTCACCTAGGCGGTTGTTGATCCTGTTCGCTTGTGCCGGTATCAAAAATTCGTTTTTGATATCGATGTCCGCGAATCCATTTTTGAGCAACAGTCGCCTCACTTCCTTCTTCGTGTACCTCACATCATGGCGATAAATGCTTTTCCCGCCGATGCGCCCCATGATCCTTGCGATGACCACTTCGGAGAACCCGTATTTGTTCGGCAGGTCGAAGATGAAGTTGTGCCCTCCCTTCTTGAGGACGCGGAACGTCTCGGCCATGAATTTTTCGTCGTCCTTCACGTGCTCCATGACTCCGAACGAAACGACCGCAAAAAATTCGCCATCCCCGAAGGGAAGTTTTTTTACGTCGCATTTCACATAGCTGCAGCCGCGCGACTTGAACCTTTCCCAAATGTCCGAGCTCTCTATCTTATCGGACCCAACTATCTTCAGGTCCGGCCTTAGTGCCTTCAGCATGGCGGGTACCTGCCCGTAACCGCAGCCAACCTCCAGGACCTTCGTCCCCATGGGCAGCACGGCGGCAAGTTCGTTCACGCGGGTTATGTACCTCAGCCAGTTCAAACTGCTCGTGAAATGGTAGAAATAGCCGGAGTTGTCATCCGAGTACTCCAAAAATATTTTCTTTATATTGTTCAGCTTGTTGGCGCGCAACAGGGTCCACCCCGATTGTTGATTTGAATTAAGTAGCGAAGATATAAAAGCGTACTAGTATTATAAATTTAAAAGAAATTCAAAAGGCGGTTTGATGAGGTCGATCTCTGCTTCTCTGATCGTAATCGCGGCGCTCCTGACTACTATGTACCTCGCAATTTATGTCCGCTCTGGTACGCTCAGTTCCCCAACTGTTCTCGACTATGACCCGTGGTGGTTTTTCAGGCACGCCAAGGAAATAGTCGAGAACGGGATGGTGGCCCCGAAATGGGATGGGCTCACCTATTTTCCCCCAGGCAGCCCGTACGAGAGGTTCATGGGATGGTCCTATACGTTGGCTTATTTCTACAAATTTTTGGGAGCGGCAATTGGCCTGACATTAACAGACGTTGCGAAGTGGTCTACGCCCATAGCGGCCGCCCTTACAGTAATACCCGCATTCCTTTTAGGCCGTTCGTTATCGAACAATTGGGGAGGTATCTGCACAGCCATTTTCGGCGTGCTGACGCCAGCAATTATAGGGGTTTCGATGGCAGGATATTGCGATACCGATATGGTGGTCGTATTTTATTCGTTCCTTTCGGTCTATTCTATATTAATTGCGATGAACAAAAAAGTTTCAATAAGGTCGCTGCCGTATTTTATCTTTGCAATACTAGTCAATTTGGCCTTTGTTTTCACGTGGGGGTACGGCTGGATAATACTGCTTTTTTTCGCAGCCTTTATACCGGCACTTTTAATCTTTCGGGCAGTAGAAAATATGCTTCACCAGCGCAGCTTTAAATTAAACATGGCTGAATTGAAAGCCGAAACACAGACAATACTCCCGCTGCTCATAATACTGGTTGTAACCAACGTGGTCGGCCAGATCTTGGGGTTTGGAAATATAATAGTAATAACTGGGATGGGCGTGGAATTCACCAGGGGAGAAATACTTTTGGTCAACATGTCTGTCGCCGAGCTTCAAAAGATAAGCATATTCACGCGAGAAGGATTGCAGTCGATAGTGGACCGCACCGGCCTCGCCCCACTGCTGTTTACTTTCTTATTGCCAGTGCTCGCACTTTACAAAATCTACAAGAAGGAGAAAATCGGTTTCGCTGAGATTTTCCTTTTCTTATGGGCTGCCACCACAGTTGTGCTAATAGCACAAGGTGTTAGGTTCTCACTGATATTTTCGACCGCAGCCGCAACGGCGGCAGGGTATGCTGTCGGCAATGTTCCGAAATATTTAACGCAAAAAACACTGCAATTGACATTCTTCGGATTGACATGCGCACTGGTTTTAATTTTCGTCTCTAACGCGATATCGGCCGGATACAGCGCTGGCGACATGGAGATAAGCCAAAACTGGTACGGGATGCTGGACTGGATTAATGCGAATACCGACCAAAAGTCACTCCTGGTCACGTGGTGGGACCCGGGGCACATACTTGCAGGTTATACTGGCCGGAGGGTAATGGCGGACGGCGCCCATTGCGGGGTGGGCGTGTGCATACCATACAATAACAACATACGGATTCAAGACATGGGAAGAGCGTTTTCAACAGACGACGAGCAGGAGGCCGTATCCATCTTAGCAAAATACAGACAGCTCTCTCCTGCTGGCTGCGAGGAAGCCAGGCAGGCATACGGCAGCATAATGCCGGCCGACGCGTGCGACGCGGTGCCCGAGATGTACGTCATCGCCAGCTCAGACCTGATAGGCAAGTACTACTGGCTCACGTACTTCGGCACGGGCAATGGACGCAACTTCATACAGATGTCCAGGACCAGCGTCGACCAGTCGCAGGGCGTGGTATCGTTCGGCGGCGGCGCAATCTCACTGGCGTACAAGGACGGCTCGTGGATTCCGGTGCTGAACATGCCCGACCAGGGCATACGCAACACGGTCATAAGCAGCTTAGTCTACTTCGAGAACGGCCAGGAGAAACGGATGTCGTTCAACGAGACGAACATGATCGACGGCATGTTGTGGGTCGACCCGAGCTACAGCACGGTGATATTCATGGACGCGGCAACGCGCGATTCGATATTCACGCGCATGTTCTTCTTCAACGGCGAGGGCCTGCAGCACTTCCAGCTCGTCTACCAGAATAGCGAGATACGGCTGTACAAGGTCGTTTGGTAGCCGCGGCCTGCGCGGCAGTGCGCACGTAAGACTTTTATTGTGGCCGCACAAAGGTTATTCAAAGGTGCTAACGTGGAATTCCCTGTGCTACCGTTCGAGCGCATAATCAAGAAGGCAGGCGCGCGCCGCGTTTCGTTCGGAGCGGCCGAGGAGCTAGCGAAGGTAATGGAGAACAAAATAGTCAAGATTGCCGAGGAGGCTGCCGCTCTCGCGAAGCACGCGGGACGCAAGACAGTCATCGCGGACGACGTCCGGCTTGCGAGAAGGAAGTTCGAGTGAGCCCGGAACAGCCGCGCAACAACATTCTTTAATCTCTAACCTTATGTATAATTTTATGGCGCCGCTGGACGATGTTCTTTCGAGGCTGGCCGCCAGTTCGAAGCTCAGCCTGCAGGAACTCGAAACGCGCGTGAGAGCGAAGCAGGACGAGCTTCACGGCCTCGTGAGCGCGGAAGGAGCGGCGCACCTCGTGGCGAAGGAACTGGGTGTCAACTTGCTGACGAACGGGAAGCGCAAACTGGACATAAAGAACATAATCGCTGGCATGCGCAGCGTCGCAGTCGCGGGCCGCGTGTTCCGCATATCGAACATACGCGACTTCAAGAAGAGCAACGGCTCGGACGGACGGGTTGCGAACTTGCACGTCGGCGACCGCACGGGGTTCATAGTCCTGCCTTTGTGGAACGACCAGGTAAAGCTCGTGGAAGAGGAGGCGGTCAAGCTGGGCGACGTTGTGCAGGTGACAGGCGCGTTCGCGAACGAGAACAGATGGGGCGACATAGAGCTGTCGTTGGGCAGGTTCGGCCAGGTTTTCAGCATAACCGACGAGGTCGAGAGCTCGGGCATGTCTGCGGAATTCCCGGACGCTGTGGAGTTGGAAAAGAACTTCCTCGGCGCAAGGACGGAGCGCGTTCCGATAAAGAGCATATCGCCTGGTGTTTTTGAAATCAAGGCAGCCGTCATCGACGTTATCAAAAGCAACTTTATCTTCAATGTTTGCCCCGTTTGCGGCAAGAAGGCGTACGTGGGCGCGACCGGCAGGTTCGAATGCAGCGAGCATGGCCAAGTGGAGGCGGAGCCGGCGATGGTGGTGTCGCTTCTGGCGGACGATGGCACTGGCGTGCTGCGCGTCGCCGCGTTCCGCGAAACGGCCGAGCAGCTTGCGACCACCACGGCAAGTGAGTTAAGCAAATTAAGCCCCGACGAGAGATACAAGATTGTCAGCGGAAGCATGGTCGGCAAGGAATACATAATCCACGGCCGCGTAAAGAAGAATGCTAGGTCCGGCGAGCTTGAGATGATAGTGGACTCGGCGAAAAGCGTAAATGCTTCAGAAGAGAGCGAAAGATTAGCGTCTTTGCTGAAAATGAAGCTTGGTTGAACTGGAAGGTGAGCGCATGCCAAAGAGGAGCAAGCCCGAAGAGGTAGAAGAGATTGCAGAGGCGGAAGAACCCGCAACGGAAGAAGTAGAAATTTCAGAGGCCGTAAAAAAGGAGGATTATTCTGGTTCTGTCGGAAAAAACGTCGACCTCGAGGAGATTCCCGGAGTCGGCAAGAAGATAGCCGAGAAGCTGGCAGAGGTTGGTTATACCGATCTTATGACCATAGCGGTCACGTCACCCGTCGAGCTAGCGGCAATCGTGGAGATAGGCGAGGGACAGGCGAGGAAGATAATAAACTCCGTGCGCGAGATGCTGCAGATAGGCTTCGAGTCTGCGGACAAGATAATGGAGCGCAAGCTCGCGGCCATAAAGATTAAGACAGGCGTGGATTCGCTGGACAAGCTCCTGGGCGGAGGCGTGGAGACGCAGGCAATAACAGAGGCGTACGGCCAGTTCGCGAGCGGCAAGTCGCAGTTCGGATTCCAGCTCGCGGTGAACGTGCAGCTTCCGAAGGACAAAGGCGGGCTTGGCAAGAACTGCCTGTTCATCGACACGGAGAACACGTTCTCACCTAGCAGGATAGTGTCCATAGCAAAGGCACGGGGCATGGATCCGGACCAAGTGCTGAAGAACATTTTCGTTGCGCGCGCATTCAACAGCGAGCACCAGATATTTTTAATCGAAAAGGCCGCAGAACTGATCGAAGAGAAGAACATCGGGCTTATCGTCATCGACAGCC
>Ga0315289_10006128_pt1 | contig 17704 bp, 12 predicted proteins | sample YL17G11_40_MG_FD_203452 | JGI IMG/M metagenome (GOLD analysis project Ga0315289, IMG submission 203452) | Sediment microbial communities from Yellowstone Lake, YNP, Wyoming, USA - YL17G11_40 | ecosystem: Environmental > Aquatic > Freshwater > Lake > Sediment | place: USA: Wyoming | collected... | reverse complement strand
TCGCCGGGTCGACTTCCTGCAAGGGGGCCGGATTGGGCGAACTGTTGTACGAGAAAACCAGGGCATAGTTGGACCGGTGGAAGGTGATCCAAGGTTTGCCGGAGCGCGTCTCCTTGTCCAGATGCCACAGCTCGGTGAAGTAGGAGAGTTTTTGCGGATCGCGGGGCGCGGCCGAAAGCCCGCCCGTGAAGACAGCCGCCAGCGCGATCAGGGCAAGCTTTCGCTTGATCGAAACCTCTTTTGCTGCTGACAAACAGAACCTGCCTTTCACCCCAAAGGCAGGCCTTGGGGGAAGAACGGGAAGCCTATTATCCTTGCTAGCTACACTTATAGGTTCTCATCAGGAGATAAGTCAAGCGTTTCATTCGGCCTTAAGAGCGCCCGGAGGGAATTCGAACCTCTGCCTCATCGTACCCGTTCCGTCAGCTTCCGAAACCGATCGTAAGTCTCATCGAAGTCGGCGAGGGCGTCGGCGAACCAAGTCCTGAGCTTGGCCATCTCACCGGTCCATACGATGGGGGCGACCGATTTGCCTTTAGCGTTGGGTACGGCCAAGGCCACCCGATCCGTTTGTCCTCCCTGCTGCAGGACGATACAATCGCGTCCTTTTTTGTCTTTGCGCCACTCCGTGCTGCTCCCATTGTTAGCGACACGGCTCGCCCCACATCTGTGGTCTCCCGAGCCTATGAACTGCACGCCCGAGCGCGAGACGATGATCGAGCCGTCGCACTGGCCGATGACATGGAAGTGGACCCCGGAAAATGCGAGGGCCGGGTAGTAGTTCTCGACAGTCGTAAAAACGATCCTCGATGTCCCTTCTTCGGATACGAATTCCAGGGCCGGTTTGCCGTTGAAGATCGTGGGAGTCTGACCTTTAAGGGAAACCAGGGCCACGAAAAACACGGCGACGAAAACTATGACGTTCCGCATGGTGTCACCTCCCGATGAGAAAGCCAAGGCCTGCGACCGCCCCTAGGCCTATCGCTGCCGCCCCTCATGCAATGAGGATATTCCCAGCTTGGACTCGTGTCAATACGGCGGCCCCCCAACAAGATTCAGAATCAGTGAATTGAAGGAAGTGCCCCAGGCCTCGCTCGAACAGGCGACATACCGCCTTCGGCAGTGCTGGCATAGCCGGCATCGATCGGAAATGAACTTCGAGGGCCGAACGGACGAGGAACCGTTCCAGGTTCTCGGCTATCAGCCCCGCTCCAGGCGATGTCCCTTCTGTTTAATTTAGGTCCGCTTGGCCTTTTCGAGGAGCCGGGCGGGAATACGGTTCTCGCCTCCCTCCCAATCCCACAGCACTCCCATCACCCACCATCGCCCGCCGTCGAACCACAGCTGGATGCTGTTGATCCCCCGCGCGAAGGGAGCCTGATCCAATCCCCGGGTGCTGGCGTAAGCGCTGACGACATGGGCCCACCGGCCGAACCGAAAGACCTCCCGGCCGGTCTCGTATTCGTAGAAATCCTCGCCCGAGAGCCGGGGCTTGGCGTACTCGATGAACTGCGAAGAAACTCGTCATCGTCCTCATCTCGGGAATTCTCGTTTTCGCAATGGGATCTGTACAAGCCCGGCCCGAAGCGGCGCAGGCTAAGGCGATGGTCAAGATCAGCGGTCGGGTGACGGATTTTGAAGGGCGGCCGGTCCAAGGGGCGGCCGTAGAGCTCAAGAACTCCCGCTTCGAGAACGCCACCGAAGGCGTGTCGGACAAAGACGGCCGCTATGCCCTCACGGTCCCGAGAGGGACCTACATGGCCCTGGCCGCGGTCAAGGATTACCAGGTCAAGTCCCTTGAGTACTGGGCGTGGAACGTTCCGGCCGAACAGGACCTTGTGATCAATCCTCGTTTCGACCGGCTCGAAGTGTACGGGATCAACGCCTGGCGTCCGCAGGGCGGGTATCCTTCCTATCAGATCTATTTCCGGCCCATGAGCCTGACGAGGACCATAAAGGCCGTCCAGGATGCGGGCGGCATGGATAATCTGGGCAAGCTCAAGGTGATCGACATCGCCCCGGAACTCACGGCCGATGACATCCAGGTCACCATCGACGGCCATGAGGTCAGGGTGCTCCAGCTGGACAAGGTGCGCGAGGCGTCTGGCCCGAACCAATATCTGTTCGGCTACCTCATCCAAGTCCCGCTACCCGAAAAGAAGCCCGGAACGGAGCCTTTCCCGATCACGATCACGTTGACCGACAGGGCGACCGGCGAAAAGGGAGAGGGGTGCCTGTATTTCCGGCCGGCGTGTTTACTCTGACGCTCCTTTAGCTCAGCAGCTCACTCAGCCCAGCCAAGGCTTAATTGTCATTGATCAGCGCATGGCCCCCTGGGGCCATTCCCGTCCATGCGCCGCATCACGCCCGCGTCACACGGCGGTCACAGAATATTCATAAAATTGCCTAATCCTGCTTATTTGCGCTCAAAGGGGGAAGCCGATTCATATGGGGAAAATATAGCGTGCTCAGTACACCTTCTTTAGAAATATCCTAACTCCACAAGCCATGGCCCTTATCGGCCAAATCAAGTCGGTCATCGGAACCGTTGAAGGGGTGGCCTGTCAATTGTCCAAGTCCCAACCGATTTCTTCGATATTAATCATTTTACGCAAATCATCTTTATCATTTTGACCTTGCGAAAACCACCTGACCGTTTTTGATAACCATATATGGGGATTCGAAATTGCCAATGTCTTCGAGTGGATTCTTGTCAAGAATAACAAGGTTTGCCAGCATTCCGGGAGAGATCGAGCCGTATCTATCATCGACGCCCAGCCATTTCGCCGGATAAATGGTCGCACCTCTTATGATCTCTAGTTCTGAGAGCCCGCGATCCCTTAACAACTTCATCTCGGTAAATAGGAGCGAAGGACTGGGGCCGTCATGGCCGACGAGGATCTTAACCTTGTTCTTTATGAATTCCTTGGTGAAGATGTCTTCCGGGCCATATATACAGAGGGTGGGACAGATATAGACATTGTTTTCGAGCATCTTATCGATCAGGCGCTGGAGTTTCTCCATTGAAATTGATTCAAATCCAAGCTTAATGACCTTTTCTATGAATGATTCGCGCGCGGCCTCTTCAACATTTTCCGACATGAGCCGATCGTGCTCCTTTTTGAGTTCGTCCTTCAAAACAACAGGCCACGGAGCGACACCATGCTCGATTGAGGTGACGCCCAAATCAATCGCCGTGTCCATGGGGATGCCATGGAACAGATACCTCCCTGGATCATGCACCACTCTAAGCCCGAGTTTTTTCGCAACGACCAAAATGTATTTGTAGACATCCAAATCCATTTTGCCATACGTTTTAATCATGCAAGCGCCCTTCCCGGCGAATTCTAAAAGGACTCTGGCCACATCTTCTTTCGTGCTAATTCCCATCTGCAATCCCGGGAGGATTTTATTTTTTTTAATATAAAAAAGAGGCGGCTTTTCAAGCATGGAGCCGGAATAGAACATCTTCGGCCCCAGGATCTCGCCACTTGAAATCCTCTTGTCCATTTGTCTCAGAACGTCGATGGGGCCGCCTAAATCGCGCACCTGCGTAATGCCGTTGAATACGAAAGCCCGGAGCTCCGCAATCATTTCTTCTTCGTTTCTTGTCGTTAAGAAAGCCAGATGTGTATGGCATTCAAAAAGCCCGGGGAATGCGAATCTTCCACTCAGGTCTATTCTTTGTACCCCTTTTTTAGGCGCGTCCATTCTCCCCACGGCTTTGATTTGCGTTCCCTCAATCAAGATGTCTTGCTCAAGCGTCAAAACCCCTCGGGATACGTCGAAAACATGAACGTTTGAGAGAACAATATGACTGTCTTCAGAAATCATAACCTTGCGCTTTAGTTCTGGATCGATCGCACCCGAGGGAAGATTCACCCCGATGAGGAAAAAGACAATGAGAAGTCTAATACTTATCCGCAAAGGCTACTCCTCTCCAAAGTCCCTTGCCTTACCCTTAGTAAACGATATCATTCTTAGAGAGATACGGTCAATTATGATGAAGGGGCTGTCCTTTAGCTAGGACTTTAGTGATTCAGGCTGAAAGGACGGGAAACCTTTATGGCTGAAAACCCGGGGAAAACTTGGCGTGCCTGAGAGGATTCGAACCTCCGACCTTTGGATCCGGAGTCCAACGGTCTAAATGCCAAATATTGGTATCGCAGATTTCCGGGCAGGTTATCCCCGGCCTTTTCCTTAAATAGGGGGTAACGGGTCAGTTAGCCAACCAGGGCTCGCTTAGGAGCCATCTAAGGGCTAAAATCAGCAAGCAGGCCACCCCGCCGTGTCACAAATATGTCACAGATTGTGTGTAAACTCGCCGAATCTTGGCTAACGGTGCTTAAAGGGAAACGAATGTCGATTTGGGGAAAATCAGGGTAAAACAGGATCCTAAGGCAAGCAGGGCCACGGGGATTCGAACCCCGGTCTGATGGCTGAGAACCATCTGCTTGCCCTTCTTCATTGGCGTATTCCGCTCCGTTTTATCGGATACCGTATATCTTGACAAGCGGGCGCACAAAACCGATACTGGTGAAGCTGGTACTAGGCTAGGGGGTCTAGGAAATATCCTTTCGATTCAAGGGCCGCGTTTCTTGAAGAACGCCGGGCCATGCGAATTCGGAGGAGGGTCCATGTGTAAGAAATTGTTCTTTGGTATTCTTCTTTGTGTTCTTTTCTTCCGCCCCGGCTGGGCCGGAAACGATGAACGGGGATGGACCTGGCAATACCCAAGCCCCCCGGGGAATACACTCCGGGCGGTCTGTCTTTCGCCGGAGGTGTGGATCGCCGTCGGAGACCACGGCACCATCGCCCGCACCTCGGATGAAGGCGTATCCTGGAGTTTTGTCGCCAACCCCTTCTCCCAACACATCCAGGGGGTGTGCCACTTGGGGAAAGGCCGTTGGCAGGCAGTCGGAAGAGAGGGGCTCATTATTGCGAGCGAGGACGGCGGCCTGACCTGGAGCCAGCGCCGGACGGACAGCCGGGCCGACCTGTTCGGCGTCGCCTTCGGCACGGCAGAGATCGGAGCAGCCGTCGGTTCGGCCGGAACCGTGCTCTGGTCCGAGGATGGCGGGCTTTCCTGGACTCCAAGGGAAAGCGGGATCAGATCCGATCTCCGCGCCGTTGCTTTTCTCTCGGCTGAGAAGGCCGTCGCCGTGGGCAAGGGCGGCGTCATCCTCAAGACTGGAGACTCGGGAAAATCCTGGGTCCAGAAGAAAGCGGGCATGGACCTCTATGCCGTTCAATTCACGGATGAAAACAACGGATACGCCGCAGGAGGGAATGTCGGCTACATCAAGAACAGGCAGCTTGTCGTCCGCACAACGGACAGAGGAGAGAGCTGGCAGCCGCAACGGAAGTCGTGGGGGCCGGTGCTCTACGGCCTAGCCTTGGCTGGCCAGGACGGCCCTCTAGCTTGCGGTCAGAAAGGAGCGCTCGTCGGCCGCGGCGACGGCGGCCGCGGCTGGGCGCCGCTCAAAAGCCCGACCAAACACTTTCTATCCTCCCTCGCGCTCTCCGGCGACAAAGGCGTGGCCGTTGGAAGCTACGGCACCATCCTCCGCACGGAGGACGGGGGGAGAACCTGGACCTCTCCGTTGCCGGATAAGCAGAAATCGCTGGGCTCCATCAGCTTCAGCGGCCCCGGATACGGACTGGCCGCCGGAGGGGAGAGACTCGTTCTCTGGACGACCAACGGCGGCCGGATCTGGACCAACTCAAAAACCTTCCCGGGCCTCTATGTGGGGAGCGCCTGCCTCCTGAATGCCCAAACGGCCGTCGCCGTGGGCGCCGGAGGGGTCATCTTCCGCACATCGGACGCGGGGGCTACGTGGGAGCAGATTCAAACGGGCCTGGACTGGGGATTCAACCGGATGATGTTCGTGGACGAGAGCCGGGGTCTCGCCTTCAGCTACGCCGCTATCCTGGCCACCGAAGACGGCGGGAAAACATGGACGAGGCGCCCCCTGCCCCCCGACGCGGGGAGTTGCGTGTTGTTCAATGCCGCAACTTGCGACAAAATCCGTTGGCTCGCGGTCGGCGGTCAAGGATTGATCGCGGCGAGCGAAGACGGCGGCCGGACGTGGAAGCGGCAGCCGAGCGGAACCAAGAGGATGCTGTTCGGCATCGCCTGGAGCGACCCCCGGACGGCCACGGCCGTGGGGTACGGCGGCCTGATCCTCCAGTCCGTGGACGGCGGCGCCTGGACCGAGCGGGAAAGTGGCACGACGCGGCGACTGTCCGCGGTCGGCTTCGTCAATCCTTCGACCGGTTTTGCCGTCGGTGAATTCGGCACGATCCTCAGGACGGACGACGGCGGCCGGACGTGGAAACCCGAGAACAGCCATACGCTCAATCACCTCAACAACCTCGTCTGCGCCGACGGCGGGGTCTATGTGGTCGGATGGAATTCCACCATCCTCCACCTGCAGGTCGAAAATTCCGGCGGAGGCGGTAACTAACATGGTCAAAGCCACGACACTTCAAGAACCGACTCAGGCGCGCGAGAGAATACAGGCCATAGATATCCTCCGGGGCTTCGCACTTCTGGGCATCATCACGATCAACTTTTCCGGGTCGGAAGTCGCCCGGACCGGGGTCCTCGACGACACCGTCCGACGCCTCATCGATTTCCTCGTTAGCTCGAAATTCTACACGACGTTCTCCTTCCTTTTCGGCCTCGGATTCGCGCTTCAACTCCTGCGGGCCCGTGCGAGGAAAAGCCGGATCGTTCCGGTCTACATCCGGAGAATGGCCGTCCTGTACGCCATCGGACTGGTTCACGCCATCATCATCTGGACGGGGGATGTCCTCCTGTACTACGCCGTCATGGGTTTATTCCTAATTCTCTTTCGCAACCTGCCGGGCAAGGTCATCTTAATTTTCGCGCTATTGGCCCTCGCCTTCTCCTTCTGGACCTACCTGCCGAGCGGCCCGCCGGCCAGGCTCGACGCGTATATACCCGCCAGGCACAACCCCGAACTTCAACAGCAGAGGGTTCTTGAGCGCAACCTCAACTATCTCAAGGTCCAGGAAGCCGCGCAGAACCTTCAATGGTCCCTCCACTCCGGGACTTTTTTTCAGGCCATCGCGGGCCGGTTCCAATTCTATAAAGCGCGGGCTGCTTTCCTATTCTCGTATTTTTGGGCCGACGCCTTCTGCATGTTCCTTCTGGGGCTCTACGCGGGGAAGCGGGGCATTTTTCACGATCTCGCCGGCCGCCGAAAGTTTCTGCGAAGGGTGATGTGGACGGCGCTGCCCTTGGCTCTTGTTCTCAACCTCTATTATGCCTACGGCGCGAAGATCTTCGGGAGTCTCTTCCAGAAGATGCCGGATTGGGGGGGTGGCTTGATATACAACCTTGCGGGTCCGGCAGGCTCGCTATTCTATATCTCCGCCATTCTCCTCCTGCTCACCAAGAGCGGGCGCTGGATGCGACGGCTGGGGTTTTTCCGCTGGGTCGGACGCATGCCCCTGACGAACTACCTCATGCAGTCCGTCGTCGGCACAGTGGTTTATTATCATTACGGCCTGGGGCTGTTGAACAGTATCGGCTTCCTGCCTGGGCTCACGCTGACCCTGGCCGTTTTCGCGCTTCAGATTCCCTTGAGTTGGTGGTGGCTCCAGAGATTCCAGTTCGGTCCGGTCGAGTGGGTCTGGCGGTCCTTAACTTATGGCAAACCTCAGCCCATGAGGATCCCCAGGCTGAAGCCGGCCGAAGCGATCTAGCGCGGCTATTCCCGACGTCAGGGATTTCATCGCTGAATACTGGTCCGGACATAGGGAATCGAACCCACACCCGAGTCGCCCCGGACGGGATTTTGAGTCCAAAGGCCGATTTCCGCTTAACCATAGCGTCTATCGTGAATCAGGGGAGCGACCGGGCAACCGGCCTTCCCGAGGGCCTCATCCTCTGCGGTGAGAACGCAGCTATAACGTCGCGGGGGCCCTAATAATAATCGTTGCCTTTGACATACATAGCGCCCATAATAGATTGAAAGGGGTGATGCTCATAAAATCAAGGAGATATTCCCATGAAAATTCATTGGGGATGGGGTCTCGGGCCGGGGCTCATAGTCATGTTCTTCGCGGCCTGCAGTGCCGGCGGGGACGGCGACGGCAATCCCCCGCCCGCGGGCGATAAATATTACGTCTACGTGACGAATGCAGGTGAGAGCACCGTTTCCGCCTTCACCATGAATGCCACAACAGGCGTACTGACGAAGGTCGCCGGCTCGCCTTTCGCCTCGGGGACAACTCCATTTGATGTGGCGGTTGCCCCTGCAGGGAAATTCGCTTATGTGACGCATAGGGTTAGTCCCGACAACAACGTCTCCGCCTTTACCATCGATGCCACGACGGGCGCGCTGACGGCGGTTCCTGGCTCGCCGTTCGACGCGGGTGAAGACGCAGTTGATGTGGCGATTGACCCTTCAGGGAAGTTCGCATATATAACGGACAGGGTTTCGGACTATGTCTACGCCTTTACCATCGATGCCACGACGGGCGCACTGACGGCGGTTCCTGGCTCGCCGTTTGCCACGGATATAGGGCCGTTTGGGGTGGCGGTTGATCCTTCAGGGAAGTTCGTTTATGTGGCGAATCTCAATTACACCAATGTCTACGCCAGCACCGTCTCCGCCTTTACCATCGATGCCACGACGGGCGCGCTGACGGCGGTTCCCGGCTCGCCGTTCGCCGCAGGGAAAAAAGCGCTAGAGGTGGCGGTTCACCCTTCAGGTAAGTTCGTCTATGTAACGGATTCCTATTCCGACAATGTCTTGGCTTACACTATTAATGCCACGACGGGGGCACTGACGGAAGTTGCCGGCTCGCCGTTCGCCGCGGGAGAAGGCGTATGGGCAGTGGCGGTTGACCCTTCAGGGAAGTTCGCCTATGTGACGAACGCCGATTCCAACAACATCTCCGCCCATGCTATCGATGCCACGACGGGCGCGCTGACGGCGGTTGTCGGCTCGCCGTTCTCCTCAGGCATTGGTCCACGTGGACCATATGGGGTGGCGGTTGACCCTTCAGGTAAGTTCGTCTATGCAGCGAATTCGGATAAAAAATACGTCACCGCCTTTACCATCGATGCCACGACGGGGGCACTGACGGAAGTTGCCGGCCCGCCTTTCATAACAGGGGTTAGCCCATTTAGCGTGGTGGTTGTCCGCATCAAGCAGCCGTGATAGTCCGAAAAGGCATCGAGCGGCTATAAGAGGCCATACGCAGCCTAACCAGAGTCTATCGTGGTCCGGGGAGCGTCCGGGCAGCCGGCCTCCCCGAGGGCATCTTTATCAGTTGCCCTTCAGTCCGGCCAGCCGCTTCTTGAGAGCCTTTCTGACCAAGATGCTCTAGCAAGCTCATGTATGTTCTTTATCAAGGGCTTGCTAGGAGAGCTTCTCATTTTTTGTCGGCGGGAGATAACTTCTCTCGCCAGGCTGCCGCTTGTTCAGGTTTATCCCATTTACCATAGAACTTGATCATATATTCAATCAAATCGCGCTTTTTTCGTTCAGAGGTCCCGACGCTCTCTAACAGGCCGTTTGTCCCTTTCAGGAGAAGAGGTTCTGCTTCTTCTTTCTTGTTCTGACCGGCAAGAGATTCGCCGAGAGTTTCTATGGCAGAGGAAATAGCCTCGGTTTTTGGCTCAAGCTCCTTTTGGAAGTTGACGACGGCCTCCCGTAGTAAAGGTTCCGCTTCCGCATACCGTCCCTGCCTGTCCAGGGTATCTCCCAGACCGACAAGTGTATATGCGATATCAGTGCCTTCCTCAGATAATATGATTCGTTGCCCCGTAAGGGCCTTCCGATAATAGCGTTCGGCTTCTATTAAACTTCCTTGATCCTTAAAAAACTCAGCCATATAGTAATATGATGAAAGCGTATCGGGATGATCCTCTCCCAGCACACGGCGCTTTTTCTCTAATGATTCGCGCAAAAGCGGCTCGGCTTCTTGCAGTTTGTCCTGATTGAGATACAAGCAGCCTAAATTGGCAATCATAGTTAATGTTTTTGGGTGATCTTCTCCATGTATGCTCCGGCTGGCTTTAATCGCATCCCTGTAGCATTTTTCTGCGTCAGCCAGTTTGCCTTGTGTTTGAAGAACGGCACCAAGGTTACTGATGGAGGCCAGTGTAGAGATGTGGTTTTCTCCCAGGACCCGACGTCTGCTATCTAGTACCTCGCGAAGGTATCTTTCAGCCTCGATAAACTTGTCCTGGGCAAAGAGGAGAGCGCCATAATTATTTATTGAATTGATCGTTTGCGGATCGTCTTTCCCCAAAACTCTGATCATTCCTGTCATGGCTTCAAGAAGATAGGGCTCTGCTTTTTCGTTTTTACCTTGAGCATACAACAGAGTTCCCATTCTGCCGAAAGAATGTAGGGTTTCGGGATCGTCGTTTCCTAGGGTTCGACGGTTAATACTCAATGATCTTTCGTAAAGCGGGAGGGACTCGGTATAGAGCCCAAGATACCAGTAAACATTTCCCATGACGGCCATTAGCCGTGCTTGAATTTTAGGCTGGCTGGCTAACTCTTTCTCGATCCTTTCCGCCGCCTTGTCAAGGATTTCTCTGGCCTTGATGCTATTGCCTCTTGCCTCACTCGGGTCTGACACTTTAAATAACCCGGTTAAGAATTCTGTGACTTGCCGGGAAGCTTCAGCCTCTTGGTTCGCCCTGTCCCGCTCGCGGGCGACGCGGCGGGCCTGGATTGCCGTCGACACGGAGAAAGCGACTAAGAGAATCGCCAGGGCCGCGGCCATCCCAACGCCGACCCTGTGGCGGCGGACAAACTTCTTAGTTTTGTAGAGGGTGCTCGGTGGGCGGGCAACGATCGGCTGATGGTGAAGGTACCGGTCGATGTCAGCCGCCAGCTCCGAGGGCGATCCGTAGCGCCGCGTGCGGTCCTTCTCCAGCGCTTTCATCGTGATCCAGTCAAGGTCGCCCCTGATTTGCCGAACGAGCGCTGGGCTCTCCGTCCGCCTGTTCTGAGCCTGTGTCGTCGACGTGTCTCCCATAGTGCTCAGTTTGGTGCTCGGCTTCGGGGGGTCTTCCTCCCTGATTTTCCGCCGGATCTCGTCGAAGCCGGCACGCCTCAGCTCCTTGGGATCAAAGGGAAGGGCCCCCACGAGGAGTTCGTACAAAATGGCGCCCAGCGAGTAAACGTCGGTCCTTGTGTCGATGTTCTGGCCCGTCATCTCCGCCTGCTCGGGGCTCATGTACTCGGGCGTCCCAATCAACACCCCGAGCTCGGTATACATAGTCCTCTCGGTCAGGCTTTGGGCCGTCGCTTTTGCCACGCCGAAGTCGATGATCTTGGGCAGAGCCACCCCGTCCTTGATGGCGACCAGGATATTGGAGGGCTTGAGGTCGCGGTGGATGATCGCCTTCTGATGGGCGTGCTGGACCCCTTCGCAGATGTGTTTGAAGAGCTCCAGGCGCTCCTGAGTCGTTAGGCGGTTCTTGTCGCAATGGGCGGTGATGGGGATGCCCTGGACGTATTCCATGATGAAATAAGGGCGCCCGTCGCTCGTCTCCCCGGCGTCGAATACCTTGGCAATGGCCGGGTGGTCCATCATGGCCAAGGCCTGCCGCTCGGACTCGAACCGGGTGATGACCTGCCTCGTGTCCATGCCCGCCTTGATGAGCTTCAGGGCTACACGCCGGTGGATCGGCTTGTGCTGTTCAGCGACCCAGACTTCGCCCATTCCGCCCTCGCCGATCTTCTGGAGCAGATGATAGGGGCCAATGGTTTGAGCAGTCCCGCCAGTTGAAGCCAAGGTTATTGTCTTTTCGGAAGACTCCTTCTTGTCCATAACGTCCCCCTAAAGAGAATTGTCGGGTTGGAGTTCGGGCACCTTATTCTGGCCCGTTTTCCCTCTTCTTTTGTTTGGCAAAAGAATAACGCCGTTAGGAAGGGAAGTCAACGGGAGGCGCTTATTCCTCGTCGAGTACCCATTATCGGGAAATGCTCTTTCTTATGGGGAAATGTGGCGTGCCTGAGAGGATTCGAACCTGCGACCTTTGGATCCGGAGGGCGAGGGTAGGCATTGCGATGTGGCAGATAATAAAATATTTAGGCACGCCTATTTGGCAGACTGTAGCGGAATTGTGTCTGTCCTAACACAGCTTTTCATAATAAAACTCAAACTATATCTGGACCATTTTTATGGGATGAGGTCCATAGCGTCTATCGTGGTCCGGGGAGCGTCCGGGCAACCGGCCTCCCCGAGGGCCACGCCTCGGATCTCAGTTGCTCCAGATTCTGTCACCGTGACTTTGCTCGCGTTTCCGTACTTGAAGTTCACCTGCCCGTACGTGGAGTTTACGACCAATTCTTGACCGTCAATGTAGAGGCCTCGAAGACTCGCCAAAGCAAAGCCTGGACGGTCTTCTCGGCCTGAGCGACGGGGCCAGCGGAAGCCGGCCCCGTCGTCAATCGCGATTGCTGTTGTGCGCTATCTTACGGCATTCAGGGCATTGATCCGCCCCCTGCCGGAGTACGGGTCTGCGCCGGGCTTGAGGATGTCATCGGATGTCTGCTGGATGATGGCGATGAGCTGTGCAGGGGACAGCCTGCCGTACTTGCCTACAATAAGCGCTGCTACCCCGCAGACGTGAGGCACCGCCATGGATGTGCCGGCCGCAAAATAATAGCCGGTGGCACTCCCGGGGCTAAGGACCATGTCATAGGGATAATAGGCGGCATTCGCGAAATCGCCCCCGGGCGCCGCCACGTTGATGACCGACTGGCCGAAGTTCGTGTACGAGGCGGGCCGGTCGAAGTTCGCGAGCCCGTACGGACCTGTCGCCGCGACCGCCATGCCGTTGCCTGACTGGGCCGGGATCGACCAGAGCCTACTGTTGAGGTTGACGCCCTCATTGCCCGCCGAGCTGACGCACAGGGTGCCCGCCGCAGTGGCGTAGTTGATGGCGCGGTTGAGGGAGGCGATCAGAGGGCCCGCTCCTCCGCCGCCAGCGTTGATGCGGTCGAAGGTTGCGCCCAGGCTCATGTTGATCACGTCGGCTCGGACGGCCGGGCCCGAGGCGTAGATGATCCCCTGGACAATCCACGAGAACGCCCCGCTCCCGGTTTGGCGCAGCACCTTCACCGCAACGATCTCGGCCATGGGGGCGACACCTTGAATACCAAGGTTATTGATCGGCGCCGCAATGATCCCGGCGACGTGGGTGCCGTGGTTGAACCCGGCAACGGTCGGGACCAGGCCTTCGCCGGGAACGAACGAAACGCTCAAGGGAACGTTGAGGTTGGGGGCGATGTCCGGGTGGCCACTCCAAATCCCCGAGTCGAGCACAGCCACTCGTGCTCGCATCACGCCCGAGCCCAAAACCCCGCTGGCGGCCGTTTGATCGGCATTGATCTGGCGGATGTTCCATTGGTAGCCCCAATAGGGCTCTGAGTTCACGCCCGTGGCCTGCAAATCGGATTCGGTGGCCTCGATGAACTGCTCGTTGTTGATCCACGGCACCTCGACGTCCTCGGCGGCCTGCTGAACTCGGACATCCTTCACGATGAGGGTTAGGAAGTCCGGGTTGTAGGACGATGCCAGAACGACTCCGATCTCCGGGATCTTGGCCGTGATCGTGCCCCCCGCATAGGCGACCACGTCATCCAGATCGGCGCTTCCCCGGCCCTGGGCCTTCGCCACGATCAGGAAATCGCGTGGGGCGGCCCCGGCGAGCGCCACGCCCGCTGTCAGCACAAGAACGACCACCATAACCTTCAAGAACTTGCTCATCCCTCCTCCTTTCGGCCACCGGCTTCTCCGGCAGCCCTTCTCCGTTCGTTGATTGGAAAAACAGAAATCTAAAGAGACGCCTCTGGCGTTTTCTAGGACATTGGTCATTAGCCCTCCCCCTATTTCGTACACTTATTGTGACGCTTGCCATCATCCGTTGTCAAGGGGAAAATGCACATGTTCCGGAAGGTCAAGAGTAGGGGGAGAGGATTGGCACCTCTGTCCTGGCGCTGGGGGGATGGCGGGTCGGGGGCAGGTCACTTTTGGAGAAAGCCCCACCTCACCTCAAGCCGATCATCGAGACGGCTCTTTGGACTGGGATGCGGCTTGGCGAGATTCTCAGCCTCCAAGTGGACTGATGTCCGGATCTCGGCCCGAGTGCCCGAGGTCGTCGTCCTAGTTGATGGAGTCGATATCCACACGGATCATGCGGATCTCCCCCTCCCTTTATGATTTGCCCCCTGATCAGGCCCAAATGCCTAAATTTGGTATCGCATATTTCCGAGCAGGTTATCCCCGGCCTTTTCCTTGAATTGGGGAGTACGGGTCGGTTAGCGGCCAAGGCTCGCTTAGGGTCCATCTAATGACCCAGATCAGCATGCAGACCACCCCGCCATGTCACACCGGTGTCACAGATCGTGAGTAAACTCGCCTAATCTTGGCTAAAGGTGGTGGTCGTCACGAAACTCTAATTCATTATATATGTGTAACTTACGAGCGCTAAACTCTCGCTTTTCCTAACCACTGCTAACTCACTTAATATCAACAACATAAAGGGGTATTTTCCGGCTTGGAAGCGCGTTTTTGGTGCCTTTTGGAACCAATAATCCGGCTAGTTAGGAACAACGACTTTCATGACAGGCGCATTTTTGTGCTCTGCATCATCTTTTGAAATGAATACCTTAGTTCTCCTAACCGGTGTCTTTTTGATACCCTCGATACGACCGATTATCGCCGACCGTCACGAAACTCGAGGGGCTCATGAAAAATGTTCCTCTTTTCAAGGCCGAAGACCTCCCTCCGAGAGCCCGTTATGAAAAGCTCTTCGAAAATCTGCCTCCGCTTCCGGACCTTTTGAAGGCGACGGGGCGCCCTCCTTTTTCCAGGGACGCTATTCTGCGAGCTCTTATCTACAAAAACCTTCGAGGTCTTCCATCGTTAACCGACCTTGTCTTTGAACTTGAGAACAACCCTGTCATGGCTGAGGTTCTTGGCTTTCGCCCAGGCCGGCCAGCTCCCTCCAAAGAGCGGTTCTCTCAATTCCTGAGAACTTTATCTTATGTCGATCTTCAAGCCGTTCGTCTCACTCTCGTGCGCTGTCTCATCCAGGAAGGTGTGATCACGGGAAAGCACCTGGCTCTGGACTCCTGTTCGATCAAAGCTAACGTCAAGGAAAATAATTTTAAAGCCTCGGCTCAAAACCGGTTCGATAAGACACGTCAACTCCCGGGCGATCCCGATGCCAGGCTGGGTGTTCTCATCCATTACCCTCAAGCGTTTCAAACGAAAATCGCTTGGTTCTGGGGATATAGAAATCATATTCTGAATGACGTAGTCTCGGAACTTCCTCTTCATGAGAAGACTCTTCCGGCAAACCATGACGAAAAAAGACAGGCCGTTCCGCTTCTCCGGGAGGCCCAAGAATCTCTCTCCCTCTCCGCAGAATGTGTCATCGGGGATGCCAACTACGATACCGAAGAGATCCTTTCCTATATCTTCTTCGAGATGAAAGCTGAACCCATTATTCCCCGAAACCGCCGATACGCTCCCCCAACTTCCTTCACCATCAAGAAAGGAATCGTCTTTTGTCCCGGCCTCCTGGAAATGCACAGAAGGGGAAAGATGACCGTAAAGGGGAGAACGTATATCCAATACGCCTGTCCTCTTCACTGGGGGAAGAAGTATCGGGGGCGATATCTCCTCTGCCCGGCCGCCCATCCCAAGTTCTTCAACCAAAAGGGCTGTAACTATCTCATCCGCCTGAGCCCCAGCGTTCGTGATCAGATGGCATACGGAACGAGGCGATTCAAACTTATCTATAATCAGAGGACATCGGTGGAGCGGATCTTTTCCCGCCTTCTCGCGATCTCAATGCAGCGACCCACGGTGATCGGCTTGGCGGCGACGAAAAATCACTGCACGATCGCCCACATGACCGTGTTGCTTGTCGCCCTTACCGCTCATCGACTGGGCTACGAGGATAAAATCCGCTATGTGAAATCGTTCCTTCCCAGCTTGGTTTAAAAATGAGTTTCGTGACGTCCTACTAACGGTGCTTAAAGGGAAAACGAGAAAATCAGGGAGAAAAGGAGTGCCCCTGGCCTGACTCGAACAGGCGACCTCCGGATTAGGAATCCGCTGCTCTATCCAACTGAGCTACAGGGGCCCTCGGCGGAATGGACCTTACTATAGCCGAATCGCCCCTGGTTTTCAATTTATGCCGGCCATACCGTTCAAGCGGGCCCGCCGTTTCGCTCAGCGTTTTCGTTTCGCCCTTTTCCCCTGGCACTTGGGGCAGAAATGGCTCGACCGTCCGCCGATCCGCGTCATCCGGATCGGCGTGCCGCAGGTAACGCACGGCTCCCCTTTCCGGTCGTAAGCCCTGTGGAAGAACTGGAAATTGCCGGCGTTGCCTTCCGCGTCACGGTAATCCTGGACGGTGGAGCCCTTTTCGGCGATGGCCAACGTGAGGATCTTCTTCATGGAGTTGTAAAGCCGCTCGACCGCCTTTTTCCCGAGTGACGAGGCCGGAGTCTCCGGATGGATCCGGGCGTCGAAAAGCATCTCATCGGCGTAAATGTTGCCGATGCCGGCGACCACCGTCTGGTTGAGGAGGAGGCTCTTGATCCGGCCTTTTCTCCGACCGAGGATGGCGGCGAATTCCGTGAGCCCGACCTGGAGCGGCTCAGGCCCCAAACAGGCGAGCTCCGTGCACGCCGCCTCCGGGTCGCCTTCAAGGCAGAGCATGAACCCGAATTTCCTGACGTCGCGAAACCTCAGCTCGTTCACGCCGTCCTCGAAACGGACCACGAGGCGCGTGTGTTTGTCTCGCTCCTCTCCGGGGACCGCAAGGGAGAACTGCCCGGTCATCTTGAGGTGGAAGACGAGCGTCCGGGCGCCTTCAAATTCGATGATGAGCATCTTGCCCCGACGCCTCACCGCAAGAACGCGCCGGCCCCGCAAGGAGTCGAGCCCCTTCCTTCCGCCTCGCCGGAGCAAGGGCCGGTAGAGAAGCTCGACCCCCGCGATGAGGCGGTTACAGACTGCCGGCTCAAGCGTCCGAGCGATCGTTTCGACTTCGGGCAGTTCGGGCATGGGGATATTCTACCACCGAAGAGAAGAGCCCGAATGCCCAGGAAGGGGTCAAACCTACCTTTTACACTTTTAGGTCAAGAACGGTGTAAAAAGTATGTTTGACCCCTTCCTGAACTTGATTTACCGCCTTGATTCCATTAAGATGTGTCCCTCATGAAAATCAAGGGCATCGTCGTCATGATCCTCGGGTGGGTCGTCCCGGGTCTGGGCCACGCCATCCAAAAAAAGTACCCCAGGGCTGTCCTTTTCTTCATCTCCATCCTCGCCATGACCGGCCTCGGCCTGGCCATGGGCGGCCGCGTGTATCCATTTCAGACCGACAACCCCCTGACCATCCTGGCCTTCTTCGCCGACCTCGGCAACGGCCTCTTTTACGGCCTCTCGCGCCTCCTCGGCTGGGGCGGGGGCGAGCTCGAGCGGGCTACGTTTGAGTTTGGGACCGCCTACATCGCCGGGGCCGGGCTCCTCAATTTCCTCATCGCCCTGGACGCCTACGACATCGGTGCGGGGAAGAAGTCATGATCTTCGAAAGCCACCTCCTGTCGATGGTCGTTTACGCTTTTTTTGTATCGCTCGTCCTAGCCCTCATCCGCCGCCCGGACAAGAAGGCCCGCAT
>Ga0315289_10006127_pt1 | contig 17705 bp, 16 predicted proteins | sample YL17G11_40_MG_FD_203452 | JGI IMG/M metagenome (GOLD analysis project Ga0315289, IMG submission 203452) | Sediment microbial communities from Yellowstone Lake, YNP, Wyoming, USA - YL17G11_40 | ecosystem: Environmental > Aquatic > Freshwater > Lake > Sediment | place: USA: Wyoming | collected... | reverse complement strand
ACGAGTACTTCAAGGAATTTGGCATAAGACCAGATGTCGTAATGAGCTACCCGGCCTATCATGATCTAACACCATCTCCCATGAAGCAAGGAAGAATACGAATGATTCATCATGGCATCGTCAGCGCGTCTAGACGACCTGAACAGATGATTGAGATGATGGATCACGTGGATGAACGTTTCTCGCTAGACCTGATGCTGATGTCAGAACGGTCAGCATACTATGACAAGCTTGTTACCATGTCAAATGCGAGGAAGAACGTCAAGATCATCCCGCCTGTTCCCATGAAACAAGTCATACCATTCACAAACAGCTATGACATCGGGCTCTTCCTTTGCAGGCCAAGCACCTTCAACCTGAAGTTTACGCTACCGAACAAGCTGTTTGAATTCATCCAGGCGCGCTTGGCCGTGGCAATAGGTCCCTCTATCGAGATGAGGAGGATCGTTGAAAAATACGATTGTGGGGTTGTGGCAGCGGATTTTGAGCCTCAGTCACTGGCAGAAGCACTGAACGCACTTACACTGGAAAAAGTGGCGTACTACAAAGAACGCGCTAATGTGGCTGCTTCGGAACTGAACGTCGATGCCAATGCCCAGAAGGTCAGAGCAATGATATCAGATCTCGTTGGCAACGACCAATAGACTGGCACGGTGAACACACCGCACCGCGTTCTTGTGATTCGACAACGCAATAGAACGGAGTCTCGGACAGAACAGCAAGATGGCAATTTGCAGGGACAACATTCTTCGACCAGCACGTAGAGTGCAACAAGAATGAACGTGAAGATCTGAGTGGGGTCGGCGACGAAAAGCACGCATTTGCATGATAACATGATCTACGGACACTAACGACGCAAGGCAGAGCAATTCGCTAAAGTAGCAAGCCTAAGATGACACATGTGGTCTGTCACCGTGTCTTGTCTCCCCTGACACTGACGGATTACCCCAAGCTACGGTGGGATGACGCAGAGAGAAGTATCTTCGGCTCACGCGCATCCACGTTGCAACTAGCGCCCAGCCTTCCGCAGTAGACCTAACCGGCCGCGCCGGCTATCGCAGACGCCTTATAAGCAATCTTGATGCGCAGTTCACTGATGCTAGGCAACAGTCCTAGCGACTCGTTCAATGGTGTGATCACATGGACAAACGGTACGCAGTCATGGTTGTGACCAGAAACGGAGCTTCAACGCTCAACCCCACGCTCAGTTCGCTCTTGGGTCAGGCTACGAAACCCATCCGTGTTTGCGTCGTCAACGATGGCTCAACCGACGGCACCGCTGAGATACTCGCGCAATATCACAGTCAAAATCGCAACGTTTTCTGCACACTGAACCAGCCCGATCGAGGCTACGATATTCGACGTGTCCCCGCCAACTTGAACCTCGCCCTTGAGAAACTGAAAGCCATGAAAGAAGAGTGCGAGTACTACATGATCAGTGGCGATGACTGCGTCTATCCAACAGAGTATGCCGGCTCGATAATCTCCCGAATGACCTCTACACCGTCTGTGGTCGTGGCGAGCGGTCGACCCAAGACTGATGGAAGTATCTCCGAAGAACATTCGCCGTCAGGAAGCGGACGAATGATCAAGAGCTCCTTCTGGAATGCCATCGGACGCAGGTATCCGCTGAGAGCTGGCTGGGAGACATGGCTTCTCTACAAAGCATTGGAGAGTAGATTTCGCATAGAGCTCTACCGAGACTTGGTGTATGAGCACCTACGCCCCAGAGGATCCACCCACAGATTCACCTATTGGGGAGCGGCAATGCACAGTCTTGGGTACCACCCATTATACGCACTGGGAAGAGTAGCGAAGAATTTGATCGAGCAGAAGATCACATTGAAAGGTTCAGTCAACATGTGTGGTGGTTACTTGCAAGCCTGCCTCGGCTCCTCAGACGCATTCATGTCCGCCTTTGAGCAACCTCTTCGCGACTTTGTTCACAAACAACAAGGCCGTGAGATCGCGTCGGCTGTAAGGAGTCTCTCCGTGATACTTGTCAAGCGGCAATGAGAGTTCTGACGCCAGCTTCAACCATGATCGTTGTCGGCCTGCGTATTGTTTCCGTACGGGGTTGAGCCAACTATCTGAACCCCGAAGCTGTTGGGAGCTGAGAGGCCAGCAGGAATCCTGGGCCGTTTCGGGTGAGCCGGAGGCCATCAACAGTACGTCGGTCGCTGCTGGCTAGAATGCGATCAGCATGCGTTCACGGTTTGGTCCTAGTCGCCAAACGTCGCACGAAGTTCCTGAGAACTGGGGTAACTAATTAGTACTGCACGGCGGGGGCCTTGAAAAACGAACATGCTTCCAGCGGCAGCTGCTGAGGCACCTCCTTGTTTGACGACTTCGGCGAGATGTTGAATTGTCGCTGCACCACCGCTTGCCACAACTGGGATGGTTACAGCTCGAGACACTTGCCGGATCAGCTCCAAGTCGTATCCTTGCATCGTTCCATCTCGATCGATTGAATTCAATAGCAGTTCGCCGGCTCCCTGCTCTTCCATTTCGATTGCCAGCTTCACCGGGTGGAGTCCTGTTGCCTTCTGACCAGAGTGTGTATAGACCTCGTACTCGCCAAGTCGATTGGCCTTCACGTCAATCGATGCGACAATGCTTTGGCTACCCGCTTGATCTGCGGCCGCCTTGATGAACAGGGGGTTCTCAACCGCATAGCTGTTGACGGCAACTTTCTCGACCCCGAGGTTCAGGAGCTTTCTGATGTCCTCCAAGTGACGGACACCACCTCCGTAGCCCAGCGGCATGAAACATTCACTTGTGATCTTGGACAGCAGGTCAAAGGGCGGTCTCCTGTTCTCGACGGTTGCTGTGATGTCTAGGAAGACGAGTTCATCCACTTCTTTGTCATTGAAGATCTTGACAATGTTGATAGGATCGCCCAAGTACGTGGGATCTTTGAACTTGACCGTCTTGACCAGCCCGCGGTCCTTGAGCAGCAAACATGGAATCACGCGAGTCCTGAGCACCTAAACACGCTCCGCGAAATTCTTAAGCAGTTTCATCCCGAATTTGTGGCTCTTCTCAGGGTGGAACTGCGCCCCGAGTATGTTCTCCCGCACCACGACCGAGGCAAAATCATACCCATAGTTCGTCTCGGCCAACACGTTGCCGGCATCGGCACACGAGACGTGGTACGAATGCACAAAGTAGAACCGCGCGTCTGCTCCCAAATCAGCTAGGAGCGGGTGAGGGTGGCGTATCTGAAGCGTGTTCCATCCCATGTGTGGTATCTTCAGTTGAGGATTGGGCTCGTCGAATCTGAAGCGAACCGTTTCCGCATTCATCCAGCTCAACCCCGGCAGTTGCCCTTCCTCACTACGCCGAGTAAACAGTTGCATTCCCAAACATAGCCCCAGGATTGGTTTCTTGCGTTGCAGCACTTGCACATTGAGCAACTCGGTGAGACCGCGCTCGGTCAAATTCTTCATACCGTCGTCAAAGGCGCCGACGCCAGGCAGAATGAGCTTGTCCGCAGCCTCAATGATGGCTGGATCCGATGAGATTGCTGATGCTGCACTTACTTTTTTCAGCATGTTCGCGATCGAGCCGAGGTTGCCTACGCCATAGTCAACAATCGCAATCAGGTTTCTGCACGTCCATCCCCATTTCAAGACACTGCCTAATCCTGCTTGAATTGGTCTCGCCGTTCAAGAGGTGAGAGGCTGCGTGGGACTGCGTCTTGTGGTACATGATCTCGTCCTCGCAGTCACATGCACAACGCTAGGTGACCAACTTTCTTCTGACCCCGCGGTATGTTCTGTATGCCCGCCGCAGCAGACGATTCATCAGGCGCCGGTCATCTCGTGCGTATGATGGGTAATCATAGATGGTCTTCTTGGGCAGGGCCATTATTCTCCCGAACTCCTCTTCTGTTATACCAAACTTCTTGATCACATACTCCTTGTCGGCTTCCTGCATCTCTAGCGGGTAGGGTGGCTCCTTCAACGCTTCCAGCGCCTGTTCCCGAGTCATCTCCCCTGAGCAAATCAGACTGGAATAGTGACCTCTGCGCTTGTCATAACCGAATTTCTTAGGAAGGATGTATCCCTGAAAGAACCTCGTGTAGATGGATTCGAAGTGTTTGCCGCCATAGTACTGCCAGCCCAGTTCACTCTCAAGGATTTTGATGGCGTCCTTCTTCACGTAGTCGACATAATCCAAGATATTGACCCACTCCTGTTTCTCTCTGTACCTTAGATCCTGCCGTCTGGTCCGATATGGAAAGGTCTTTAGCGGAACGTTTCCGAATTGCCTGTGCACGCTCTCGATGTACTTCCAGTCAAAATGACCCATCGACCAAGCGGGGGCGACATGTGTCTCGGTTCGGACATTACGGCCGATGATGACGTACTTCACTCCAATCCTCTCTGCCATCTGGTACAGGAGCGAGACGATTGCGTGATCACTGGGGATCTCCGAATCCGGAGTCGACGCCTTCAAGAAGGCTAGCTGAAGGCCCTTGAATTCCTCCCAGTCCATCACGTGTGTATCCAGGTCAATGCCAAGAATCTTCAATGTCTTGTGAATATTGTTCACCGCAAGCTCGGAATCCCAACCATTGTCGAGATGCACGGCAAGCGACCTCAATCCCAACTGTTTGACTTTGTAGGCGACGAAAGTGCTGTCCACGCCGCCACTCACTCCGATGATGCAATCATACTGTTTTCCCGTGCTGTCCTTCTTGATCTTGGCCACGATCTGCTCGAGTCGTCGCTTCCCTTCCTCACCTGTGAATACTTCTCTCTTCACCATCTCATCATAGGCCCGACAGTGATTGCATACGCCGTTCTCGTCAAACTCGATCGTGGGATCCGAAGTGTCCATCACGCAACGGGTGCATATCATGTACTCTCGTCTCGTACTCATACTGTTCTTTCCTGCAGTTTTTCGGCTGCAGATCTCGCTATTGAGCCCCTAGTTCTTGATGGTCGCGTTGTTACGTATATCTTCTAAGCGTCAGACCGGCTCTGACAGAAGCTAGATAAGGATTTGCCCAAGAACCTAGCTGGTACGTCATTTGAGACAGGTTTTTGATGCTGTTTGCGAAAGGAGGTTCTGTTAACTCTTCGGCTCATGGCTTCTGAGTTAACTCATCTGTATCGACTTTCAGGATTACCGTCAGTCACGGATTCCTGTACCATCGCTTCAAGTACAGACGCGACTGCCGCGAACCTCACGGCTCTCGCTTCGCATTCACGAAGCCAGCTAGACCGTTTGCAGGTCAGGGTTTTACGCTCGGTCAAAGCAACCACATACCCAACATCGGACCACTCAGCCTTCGGGTCTAGAACCCACATACTGCCTAACGAGCGGTCTTCATCGACTGATGACCGCTCCTGTATGACACATGCCCCACGTTTAGAGATGAGACCAAAATGAAAGTAATGAGCCGACAAGTTAACAGTGCCCGAAAGGACAACCCTTATGTTGCGTTGCCAAGACGGCTGCATGCAATCTGCTCCCGAGACAAGGAACATGAGAGGAATGAGACTCGCAAAGCATTTGCCTGAACCTGCAAAGAAAGCGCTCAAATCCTCTTTCATGTTTCCGATGTATCGGCGTATGTCTATCAGACGACAGATGATGGCAGACTTCCCGTACTGCATTATCATCGGCGTGACAACCAAGTGCAACCTTCAATGCACCTACTGCCCACGATCCGTCATGGACTCAAGGAGTCTGGGAAAAGACATGGATTTTGAGCTCTTCAAAGAGACAGTCGATCAAGCAAGTAAGACTGCAGAGAATAGGACTGTCATTACGCCCGTAGGTCTTGGCGAACCACTGATGTACGACAGATACCATGATGCACTTGTCTACTTGAGAGGTAAGTGCCCCGACGTACCTATCAGCATCGATACAAACGGAACACTGCTGGACACCGAGAACTCTCGAATGCTCTGTAAATACCTCACCAACGCACATGATGTGCTTCTCGTAAGCCTAAACGCGGGCAACAGAACCTCATACGTCGCACTAAACAAGGCCGACAAATTCGACTTGGTGGTGCGAAACATACGCGGGTTCCTTGAAGCACGAAGAGAGCTGGGAAGAGGTCCGGCACTGGTGCTCCAGATTCTCGGCTCAAATCCCGCCGATGAGATCGAGGATTTCAGAGATTACTGGGGGGCGCTCATAGGTCCGAGAGATTTGGTTTCCGTGAAACCCCTCACTGATTGGGGAGGACGAGTCGAATCAGAAATCGCAAAGAAACACGCCGACGCTCTGAGAAAGACCCCCAGATATCCGTGCCTCAGCCCATTCATAATGGCGTTCGTCCATGTCGATGGTGGCGTCTATCCATGCTGTCAAGCACTCGCAGAAGGAGAAGAAAGTGATCTACTGCTTGGCAACATAGAGAAGAAATCCCTGAGAGACCTTTGTACCGGTGCTAGGATTCGAGAAATCAAGGCAGAACACCTGAAAGGAAACTGGAATGCTTTTCGCGATTGCAGAAGATGTGCAACCTACGCAAGCTATCCGAATCTGTGGTTCAAACTGTGGAACAGGTGGCTATAGTGCAGTATAGTGCAAGACCAAGTTCTCCGTGTACTTCCCTACGGTCACTAGATGAAGACACTCCGAGTCTGTTCGTATGCGAAAAAGATCGTTTTGACACTCTGCTTCGCTCAGAAGTTCAATTTCCTTTTTGGAGAACCGATATATCCGCCCTCGACAAGCGTTGTCCACTTTTTCTCTAGCTCTGTAATCTCTGCTCTTTCCGACGGAGTTAGAACTCCAGTCGCTTCGCACAACTTGCGAAGTAGCCTGATCTGCAACAATGTCGCGGGTCCTGAAGCATCCTTGACATACCCGGGCTGCAGTTTGTAGTTAAAGGGGTTAGACTCGATTGCCACCAGCGCTTCACTGCTATAGAGGGAGCTTCGCTTCAAATGCACCCATCCAATTCCCACAGCCAGAGGAACTCCGACTACCGTGGCGAGCATTGCGAACGACTCGAAACGCGGAAAGAAGTCGAGTAGTGTCGGCATGTTCCTGATTGCGAGATAGTACACGGTCACGAGCGTTGAGAAATAAGAGAGAAGGAATGTAAGGTAGGTACCATACCCCTGCCTGAAGTAGTACCACGCGCGATAGACCCATTTGATGGTCATGATGCTCCTCAGGCTCACTTCCGACTGCCCCCACGTATCGTGAGACAATGGTACAAATAAACCATCACATCGTGGACTAGTCGCCTGCGCTGCACAAGGCCAGACCTGAAAGTCGATTCCATCACCGACAGAATTGCCTTGACGATCAACATAGCACGATCCGATGTCTTGGTGGCTAAGGATCCCAACTTCATATTCTCAGATTACGTAGCCTGTCCGAATATTTGGGAAGCCGAACATGTCTCGTTGCTATGCCGGCCATGTTCTAGGTGCGAACTCAAGTCCAGGCACCCGAGTCAAGATGGAGAGCAAGTCTTCCGATAGGCACTGCAAGGAATCTACTAGCCCAGAACGAGGGGCCACACTGCCCAGTGTCTAATTCTGGATGGAAGCCGATGCCTGCCGCACCTTTCTTTCTTCAGCTTTTCCTCTTCCTTCAACAATTCAGCAGGCATAACAAAGCTATCCCTAAAGAATCGAGGGACAAAATCATAGGCATCGATGCCTGCTGGCTCCAACCAAGCTAGGATTTGCTGCACGACCCGCACGTGGCTATGATATTTTTCCACGTACTCCCGGCCCGCATACGCCAACCGCCGTCGCATATGACGATCCAGTATCACTCGACGCAACTGGTCAGTAAGTGTGTATATGCTGACGTTCACGACGGGACATTCCGCGGGAATATGAGCGAAAGAGGGACTATATCTTGACAGCACTACATTCCCAGTAGCCAGCGATTCGAGGGCTAGTGTCGCAATAGCATAGCTGAATAACTGATCGACGACAATGTCGGCTTCTGCCAGCAGCACGCGGAGCTGATCATTGGGCATTCCCTCGATCAGCCGGAATTCAAATGGGATTCCCTCCTTCTTGAGTTGGTCAACTGCCGCAAGCACGTAGCTCGTTCCTTTCGCGCCACGATCACTTGGTGCATGAAGAACCAGCGGCACTTCTCTATCAGGGATATGGAAGCGGTATTGCGATAGATCGATCGGAATGCTGGTACGCATGTAAGGGCGGGTTTGGAGCTGTCCCATGGTGGGGTGAGATAGAATAAGATCTGCAAATCGTTCGGCAGCCCTCACCACTCTGATCTTCGAGGTGAAGAAATCCGCGCGACCAGATCTTCGATACTCAATGAAGGGCTTAAGCTCACATTCCAATCCCAACAAACGCACCTCCTGCTGGTATGCGTACCAGTAGCAGACCTCGCCCCCCAAGAAGACGCATACGATGCGTTTCCCGCACATCTTCAGTATCGGATAGTCCCAATATCCGGGCAAGAATGACGTCCCAAAAAGGAAGATAAATGTGTCACATTTCACCAAGGCTTTCAGGAAGACGAACAGCCTCACCAACCATGCACGGGCGATGCGAAGGACTCTTTCGCGGAGCCCGGCGTCCTTTGGACAGCTCCCGATCCGTTCCATCAAGATCTCGTCGTATCGGGAGGTGGGATTGAATACTTCCTTGCGTTGCACAACGGTGTAGGTTTCGTGCCCCAACGAGCGTAATGCTTTGGCGTACGTGAAGATCATATTACATTCTTCCAAGAGTCCAGCAAAGACGCGCATCGAACCCCTCCAATTTGCTTTCCCAATCGCGAATGCCCGGTGACACGACTTCTGAAGACCTTGCTCACCCGGAACGCAGGATCCTCGACCTTGTACCAGTACAGAGCTATTTCAGCTGTATAGTATCGGTGGGCGTCGACCCATCGAATGGACCGATTCGGAACTCGAACGAAAGCTTGACAGCCAAATTGTGGTCGCTCGGAGCCCAAGATTTGCTGCTGCAGGAGAGATCCCCTTATTTGAGGCCTCCGAGTCCGTGGCGTGCGGGCTGCCCCCTTCGATGGGTGAGGGCGGAGACAACCCAAAAATACCGAAACGCATGCGATGTGGCTACCAGAAGAGATAGGCACGGTCAGATGAATGACGGAGACGAGATCTCTCACAGGGAAAGTTATCGCAGTGACGGGCGGGGCAGGGTTCATTGGCAGTCATCTCTGCGATAGCTTGATCGAGCGACAACCGAGTCGATTGGTTATCGTGGACGACTTCTCGCTTGGCAAGGAGAGGAACGTCGAACATCTGCGGCACTCAAGAATAGTCGAGGTCTGCAGGTTGGACGCCTCGGATTATGAGGCGATGCACAGACTATTCGAGAGAGAGCGAGTAGACGTAACGTTCAATATGGCCATCGTGCCGCTTCCTGCGTCCTTAGTGAGACCCAAAGACTGCATAGACAAGAACATACTTGTCACTTCGACGCTTTGCGAGATGTTGCGAATGGGCAGCTACGAGACGCTCATACACTGCTCTTCGTCGGAGGCCTACGGCTCAGCCCTCTACGTCCCGATGGACGAAGATCATCCGACTCGCCCGATTACTCCATATGCGGCGAGCAAGGTTGCATCGGATTACATAGCGCTATCATATCATACAACATTCGGTCTAGACATAGCCGTGGCTCGTCCATTCAACTCCTATGGCCCTAGGCAAAACGACGAGACGTATGCAGCTGTGGTGCCGATAACCATCAAGCGAATCATGATGGGCGAGCAGCCAATAATCTACGGAGACGGTCTACAAACAAGGGACTACACCTACGTGGAAGACATTGCGGCCGGCATTTCCAGATTGTACGAGATTACGTCTGCCAGAGGGAAGATACTCAATTTGGCCAGCGGTAGGGAAATCACGATAAAGGCGCTCGTCGAAACGATAGCAAATCTGCTAGGCTATTCTGGGCACATTGTCTACGAGAAACCCAGACCTGGCGATGTACGACGACATCGAGGCGACATCTCCCTTGCGAGAGAAACTATTGGGTACTCCCCCAAGACCGATTATATCACGGGACTGAAGAGCACCATCGAATGGTACAAATCGATCTATTACAGTTCTGATTCTGACAGGTGAGAATATCCTCTTGGCCCGCGTGTATCTTGCGAGACCTTTGATCGGAACCGAAGAGCTCGTGCGCGTCAAGACCGTATTCGACAGTGGATTTCTGACAGAGGGAAGGGTCGCTGGACTGCTAGAAAGGAAGGTTGCGAAGTACGTCGCAACAAGGTTTGGTATCGCGTCAACTTCGTGTACAACGGCCATACACTCAACGCTGCTGGCACTCAAGGTCAGTGGAGGAGAGGTCGTGGTCCCTGATTTCACCTACCCCGCCACGATTGATGCAATCGTTCTCGCAGGCGGCAAGCCGGTTCTCGTAGATGTTGATCTTGAAAGCCGCAATGTGACCGGCGAAGTCATTGAGGAAGCAATCGGACCGGAAACGAGGTGCATTCTCCCTGTGTCTCTTTTCGGAAACCCACTTGAGATGGCGGCATACAAAGCCGCAGGGTCCAAGGATATTCCCATAGTCGAAGATGCAGCGTGTAGTCTCGGAGCGCGAATAGGGAGCAAGAGCGTGGGTTGCTTGGCAGACGCCACCTGCTTCAGTTTCCACCCCAGGAAGATAATCACTATGGGCGAGGGAGGCATGATTACCACAGACAGGGAAGATATTGCACGAGCATGTCGCTCCTTCAAGGCCTTTGGCTCAGATGGGAAGAGGTTCCTGCAAGTCGGCACCAACCTGAAGCTCCCAGATATCCTAGCAGCGATCGGGCTCGAGCAGATGAAAAGACTCGAAAGAATCATCAGAATTCGAGCGCAAAAGGCTAGGATATACGAGGAACTCCTAGGAGAAGCGCGGCATGTTCGGACACCAATACAAAGAAAGGGAACAAGGCACACCTTCCAAACATATACTGTCTATTTTGAAAGGCCGAGGATTAGGGATAGAGTGATCAGGGCCTTGGCGAGACGAAATATAGAGAGTCGGATTGCAAGCTATGCGATTCATCAACAGCCGGCGTTCAAGAGGTTGAGACGCGCGGGAGATTTGGCGAATTCAAGGCTACTCTATGAACGGGCACTGGCCCTTCCACTGCACCATAGGGTCACTGACGAAGACCAGCAGCTCGTTTGTAAGATAGTGACCCGAATCGGCAAATCGTGAGCCGGCAGCAGGTTCGTTTGCCGAGACTACCACAAGCAACCCGCCATTACCAGACAACAATATGACAGGCGCGGGCGTTGCTGCTTATCCTCTCCTTCGTCCAATGGGTCCATTCGAACAACACGATTGTCAAGGAACAGCGTATCTCGGCAGACTCGAACGGAAACCCTTTGGGTCCAGAATGCCCAAGAAAACCGCTTGGATTATCGCCAACACTCCCAGCGGGCAGGCAGAACGACATATCTGAGTGTTAGGCCGATTCCTCTTCACTCTATACCCGATAACCTTACCGAAAGCAAGTCGGCAAGGACCAATGGCCAAAGGTTCTCACGCTTCAGCCGAAACCCTCATGCTAATCGTCTACATCAGACTAATACTGCAACCGCACGGCGGTACGGAAGCATGTCAGGGATTCGCGTCTTGGTAACCGGGGCGACGCCCGGTGGCGTTGGCTTCGGAATACTCGAAGCACTGGACGGCGCAGGTTATTCGGTTTTCGCTACCGATATCACCGCCTACTCGAGAGGCCTGGTAACAGCCGAACAAGGATTCGTGGTTCCGTCTGCCGAACATCCGGACTACTTGAAAACCATAACTGCAATCTGCACGAAATACGCCATCAAACTCATCGTTCCTGGATCCGAACCAGAGTTGCTCGCACTGGCTAGGAACTCAGCCCGTCTCGAATCCCAAGGCATTCTATTGATCGCGAACGACTATGAGCTGATAGAAAAATGCAACGACAAGTGGAAAGCGTTTCTCACGTTTCGAGCAAATGGAATTCCATGCCCCGACTCAGTTTTGCCAGACGATTATGACGCATTCATGAGAGAGCATGGATTTCCGATACTCTTGAAACCTGTAAGAGGGCGCGGTTCGAAGAACTTGTATGTGGTCAGAAACGAATCTGAGTACATATTCTACTCGAGCAAACTGAGGGAGTCCGATGTGTCGTTCTTGTTGCAGGAGTACGTGGGCACCGGCTCTGAAGAATACACCGTTGGCGTGGTTTGCAGAAAGGATCGTTCTGTTGTAGGCTCCATTGCGGTTCGTCGGCTGCTCGAGGGAATTTCGAGCCAAGAAAGAATCCCCTCTGGAGATTCTATCGTCGAGATTAGCACAGGGATAACCCAGGGAATTGTCGAAGACAACAAACCAATTCAACAGCAATGCGAGCATCATGCCGTCAGGCTTGGCGTGACGGGACCCGCGAACTTCCAAGGACGCCTTGTCAACGGGGTCTTCATTGTTTTCGAAGTGAACGCGAGGTTCTCGGGCACGACGCCTTTTCGTGCCGTGGTCGGCTTCAACGATGTTGACATGATCATACGCGACAGGCTAGGCCAGAAGGTGGAAAGACCGCAATTCAAAACCAACGTAGTGCTCTTGCGGACCCTCCAAAACACTTGTGTTCCCCTCGAAATGATAAAGCGTGTAGAGGCTGCTTCACAGCATCTAATCGACTAGTTTCAAAGACCCTGTGGAACTGAGCTTTGGTGAAGGCAAGGTGGAATAACCTTTGCAGGGAGGCCCCCGATCGCTCTCTTACAGGCGACCGGTTGGACAGCTGACGACTAGAATGAGTAAAAGGCAAGATCGTTGGAGAGGCCGACGAAAACAGCAATGAGCGACTTAAAGATCATAGTGACTGGAGCTGGCGGACTGATCGGGAGTCATGCTGTGAAGGTTCTATGCGAAAAGGAATATCGGGTCATCGCGTTACATAGGAGACTAGACCAGCCAAGGATCTCTCATGATGTCGTGCAAGGCGATCTACTCAGCGACAGTGTCCTTCACACACTGAGTCCCATCACATTTGACTTGATAGTACATTGCGCGGCAGTTCTGCCCAGTCGATCTTGCGGCGATGCCGATCAGGCCGCGAAATCCAATCTGGCCATGGACGAACGCATACTAAGAGTGTGTATGGATAGAGGCTGTCATCTCGTATACCTGTCAGGTACGAGTGTATATGGTGGGAGAATCGAGAGAGCCCTAGACGAGGAGTCGGAAGTATCACCGGTAGGACCCTATCTCAAAGCAAAGGTCCAATCAGAGAAGAGGATACTAGACGAGATACCAGAAGCCTCCACCATATTGCGCGTGAGCGCACCCTATGGACCTGGACAGCGATCGAGGACGGTCCTAAGAGTGTTCATAGAAAGGGCTCTGGCCGGCCTTGACTTGATCTACCACGGGACCGGAAAACGCCAACAGGATTTCATTGCAGCATGTGACGTTGGCAATGCTGTCCTTTGTGCTGTGCGCAACACACAAGCCCACGGGATTTTCAATATTGCCGGCGGGAAACCGATTTCCATGCACGACCTTGCGGATGTTGTTCTTCGAACGATATCAGGTGCGAGGGGCAGGGCCGTTCCTTCAGGTCTTCCTGACCCTCAGGAGAACGAAGCGGCTACATTCGATATTAGCAAGGCACGAAGGAAACTCGGCTGGAGCCCAACTGTGACCTTGGAGGAAGGAATACGACTCTGGGCTGAGTATCTGAGAAAGAATAATCGTCATCGAGGCAACGGTTCTTGCCGAGGCAAATCCTTCTAGGTCCGCTCGAACCGATGGTACGTGAGAAGGGTTGTAGCAAACGTGCGACGCTTTGAAATGGGAGAGCCTTAGTTGGGAAGGTACTATGTCCTCGAAGACTCTCTCGGGGGAAGATGGCTCACAGGACTGGCCTTGGAAAGTGGGAGCGCTTCCCTTTATTTATGCTCCTCTGGACTCGCCGACAAACGGCAACGATCTCCCGGACGCGCTGCCATTCGCATTGGATGTGAACCGCCGAGTTGGGACGCTCGTGCAGGTGCCTGACGAAATGGTTTCCAATGCACTGTCAAACGCGTACTTGAAGGGCTCTATTATGAGCGGGATGATGGATGAAGATGGAATCGGAAGAGAGTATGCTCAAGACTTCTTGTCATTCTTAGCGCATTCAATCAAGAAAGATCGCTTCGACGGCATGAGTGTACTGGAAATAGGATGCGGTACTGGGTATCTTCTCTACCGCCTGAAGCTTCTGGGGGCCGACGTCCTAGGCGTAGAACCAGGCGATCATGGCCAAGAAGGATCTAGAAGGTTTCAGATCCCCGTCATCAGAGACTTTTTTCCTTCTCGTCTTATTGAGGGCAGATATGACGTTATCATCATGTACGGAGTTCTGGAGCACTTGGGGTTCCCACGCGAGTTCCTTCAACTTCTCCCCGAACATTTGAGCGATAACGGCAGGATCGTCCTTTCAGTTCCTAATTGCCAGCCTTTCATAGAGCTGGGGGACGTCTCTATGTTGACCCATCAGCACTGGAACTACTACACACAAGACACATTGCGGAATTCGGTAAGACTGGCCATTGGATCTGATCTAGATGTGCAGAGTTCAGAATTTGGAGGCTCGCTATATGGGATCACGACGAAGCATGCTGTGAAGGGTCAAATAGACATTGAACAAGAAGCACAGAGAGCCCTGCGCTACAAACATCTGGGGACAAGGGGAATCGCTAAGCTGCTTCGCTATCTGGCGCGCGCTAGAAGCAGGTGCGAATCGGTCGGGATTTATGTTCCCGGAAGAGCCATTAATGCTCTCTCCATTATCAAGGAGAGAATCGATGTGTCGAATCTCCGGTTCTTCGATGACAACAACGCGCTTCGTGGCAAGTACTTCCCTGGTTTCGACATACCGATAGAGGGACGCGAAGGACTCATCAGTCGACCTACTGATAGGGTCCTGATAATGTCACATACTTTCGGGACAAGCGTAGCCAATGGAATAAGGTCTACGTTGGGCAACAGCCTGACCATAACGATGTGGAGAGATTTGCTTACGATCTAGCTGGAGGACAAGGGTTCATCGCACCTGATCCGTCTGCCACGCTCTAGGCTCATGGCAGCGCGCTGATGCGACAGGCTTCCTTGACCTACCTAGTGCGTCTCAGTATTGCTATGAGATCCTGGTCGAAACCTTCAGCCGCAACGCGTCTGCAGACAGCGTCTATGTCGTAGGGTACCCGCCGAATCTCCGAGGTTCGAGTCTCGGTGTCGATTAGGGCGTAGGCAGCGAGTGGATTGTAGTCACGTGGCTGACCACAGGAACCCGAGTTTACCAAGAGTACATCACCCACATGACGAATCATCGGAACATGCGTGTGGCCCATCACCACTATGTCAGCCTTCAATGTTCTGAAGCGTTCAAACCCTTTGTGATCAGGGTAGATGTATTCTTCAACTGACCAAGGACTTCCGTGACATAGTAGACATAGCGCACCATCGAACTCGAACATACGTTCTGTTGGCAGACTGGCGAGTAATACTCGATTCTGATGTAGGATGACACGTTCGACATAGTCCAAGTTGTAGGATCGTCGACGCTCTTCTCCCACAGGTAGCTTTCCCAACAGATAGCAATCGTGATTACCGACAACATAGCTAGCATCCCACGTCCGCAATAGTTCAAACACTTCATTCACATATGGATAGTAGCCAACCAAATCGCCTGCGACTAAGATGCGATTCACGCGCTGACGCTCTAGATCGGCGAGCACAGCAGACAAACCAAGACTGTTTCCGTGAATGTCCGAAATAACGCCGAGATACATGTTTGTTCCCTAATCTTTTGAAGCTACTGATGGTGAGGCTTTCATTGCCCTGAACAACTCTAGATGCCCAACTGTTCGTTCTGCAAACGATTAGAGAGAGGAATCCAATCGGCTGTGGGGAAGCACGGCAGCTGCATTGTCACACACGACTCGACAAGTTCCATCTGATTCATGCTGTCCTGATTCCTGTAATCTTGAACCACCAGCTGCGCAAGTCCGAACTTGCACAATACGATGTCTCAGGTTTGCGGGGATAGGACGTGCGATCCAAGATACTCGATCGAGCACGCAAATGGCGGATGGTAGCATTCTTGTCTCTGAGCGATGCTTTCACAGTTCAACGTACACTTTGATCTAACCCGCTGTTGCATAGAAACTGAAGTCTCCATACGGTATACTTGACGGAGATACTGGAAACGTGGCTGGGAAGCCTGAAGCATAAGGTTGCACAAAGTAGAAATTCTGACCAGTACCAGATCCCTTGCTCCTGAAGTGCCCAGTATTACTTGTATCAATAAGAAAACAAAGCCAGTAGGTGCCGGGAGAGCCAATGTTGATGACATCGGACATCAGCGTATAGGTATGCCAACCTGTGCCCGCTCCAATCGCGTATCCGCTAGTTTGCCCTATCAGTGATTGAGCTGCAGGGGTCCCGCCGCTATCGCGATATACTGCGAACTTGATGTTCCCTCTTGGGGACGCGTAGAAATACAGGGCAAGTTGGGTTATGGTCGTCGACGAACTGGTTGTGAACCTTGTTGCAGCGACGACATAGCCAGCACCCACTCCCCTAGCTGTGCCTTCTATGTTCGTATCGCCATAGTTGCTAGTCGGGTGGCCTGTTACCGTTACCGTGCTCGTGCTAGTTGTGTACTGCACCGTTGTCCACACGCCGTAGACCACGCTTGTCACAATGGACCAGATGGTCGATGTAGTCAGGCTGGTCGTCGTCGTGAAGACCGTTGTCGTGATGGTGACATTAGGCGCTTGCTGAGGGAAGAACGAGGCGCCAGCATAGAGACCCGAACCCACGGACAGCAGCACCACGAGAACCAGCAACACCGTCATCAGGACGGAACGGCTTCGGTTATCAGAAGCAGAGCCGTCAGCTCTACCGCTCTTCTTCAATTACCCGAACACCTCCTCCCCATCCATAATCGCACTTTCGAGATCTTCAAACCTTTCCCAACCATGACCCTGCCAAACGTGACGCCAAGCAGCGATATGAACCCAAGGTAGGTCAAGGGGCTCGATGCACCAGCGCTAGCTAGGCGGGTTACTGTCGTGTAGACCACCCTCGTACTTGTCGAGGTCAACGTCCCCGTGTAGACAGTTGTCGCCACGGTCGTATATTTGGTCTCCGTCGTAGTACCAGTCAGGGTTTGAACCTGCCTTGCTTGAACTGATGAGGTTGCGGCCAACGGAGCTAGGGTGACAGTCGTTGGAACCACGACTGTGCTCGTCAAAGCCTGCGTACCAGTGTAACTGGTCACCGTCGTTGTGAGAACTGACGTTACATATTGGGTGTTTCGGACGGCTAAGGTCGTGGTGAGAGGAACCAAAGCAACGGTTGTGACAGTCGGGATCGTACTCGTCGAGGTGCCAGTGTAACTGGTCACCGTCGTTGTGAGAGTTGAAGTCAGAAGTTGAGTGCCCTGGACAGTTGAGGCTACGGTCAACGGAACCAAGACAACAGTTGTGACAGTTGGAATCGTACTCGTGGAGGTGGACGTGCTATAGGCCGTAACGGTCGTTGTCGTGGTCCCATATGAGAATGAAGTCGAATTCTGTATGACTGTTACCGAAACCGTGGCCGTGGATTCGGTCGTTGTCTGGGGTTCAGAGGATCCGATGGTGAACGTGTACTGTTTCACGTTGTTCTGTTCGTTCAGTTCCGCGATCTGATTGTCAGGGTCTACGACCCATTGCGTGGTATGTGTCC
>Ga0315289_10006126_pt1 | contig 17707 bp, 21 predicted proteins | sample YL17G11_40_MG_FD_203452 | JGI IMG/M metagenome (GOLD analysis project Ga0315289, IMG submission 203452) | Sediment microbial communities from Yellowstone Lake, YNP, Wyoming, USA - YL17G11_40 | ecosystem: Environmental > Aquatic > Freshwater > Lake > Sediment | place: USA: Wyoming | collected... | reverse complement strand
CAGACACCTGCCATACCCAGCGAGATGGACACGATAAGCTGTTCGAACTTCACCCAAGGCAGCATGACTTTCAACAAAACATCTTACAAGTTCTGGGACTGCTACTCTCCTCAGTCAGTTTATTTCGACACTAATAACAATAACTTGGCTGACAAACAGGTTTTGACTGGCCAAAGTTTCAATATCTCAAACTACAATTTTACTCTCAATTACATCGACAGCCTGCAAAAAATTGGAGTCGCGTTTCAATATCCATTTGTTTTTAATGACTTCGGGAATTATGGAACCACTGGTATGGATATTCTGAATGTAGAGCCGAGGGATGGAGATCAAAATAAAATAATTTTGAAATCAAATGGAGGATATCCTGTTGTCATTCTAAACAGGAACCAAATCAGTCGCGTGGCATGGATTGCAGATTTTTCCGAGGACGGTTATGGTGATGATGAGAAGCAATTACTCACTTCGTTAATTTTTTGGGCATCGAACAAGAGGGCTATCGGAGTGCTTTCAACCAACATAAAAACTGGCTTTCTTACTTCTTACATTAACACAGCCAATCAAGATATTTTTGAAGTTTACAAGTTTAACTTAGGACTTGGTTATCCATTCAGTCGCTAGCAATTTTTAGAAAATTTTCTTACAGTCTGTTCTTGTAATTCACTACTTCAGTCTTATTGCCTCAAGATTTCTCGGTGCGTACGTTTCGACACGGAAGTTTTTATGTATTGCACGTGCGAGTTCGACAACTTTTGACGGCTCTCCATGGCAAACAACAACACGATCAGGCCTTGCAGGGAGACAGTGAATGAAGCTCATGAGCTGATTCCTGTCTGAGTGACCACTGAGTCCTTCAATGCTTTCCACTTGCATCTTAAGCGGAATTGTTATATGCTTTCCGTTCTCTGTTCTAATTGGGATGTCAGTCCATCCTTTTTGAATTTTTCTTCCTAGAGAATTTTCCGCTTGATAGCTGACGAACATGAGCAGGTTGTTTGGATTTTCTGCCATTTGTTTGAGGTGTTCCATAACAGGGCCGCCGATGAGCATACCACTTGTTGACATAAACACTGCTGGCTTTTCTCCCCATGCTTTCTCCCGATCTGCCGACGAGGCAATGCGTTTGAAAATTTCATTCTTGAAAGGATCCTCATTGCTGTAAATCATTTTCTGCATCTGTCTGCTTAGATATTCCGGATATGCTGTGAATATTCCAGTTGCATCCCATATCATGCCATCAATAAAGACAGGATGATTAAATCCATTCTGAACAAGTATTGTCATTAGTTCTTGAGAACGCTCCACCGAAAAGGACGGGATTAACACTTGATTTCCAGATTCCATTACTCTGTTGATAGAATCCATGAAAAGTTTTTCTGTTTCATGCCTTGGGGGTTGTACGTCATTCACCCCTCCGTAGGTCGATTCTATTATCAAAGTTTCGCAGCGTTGGAAATCTGTGAATGCTGGATCGAGAAGATTTGTTCTACTGAACTTCTGATCTAGCGCGTAAACAATGTTGTGCATACCTTCGCCGATGTGAAGATGGACGAGGGCGCTGCCAAGTATGTGACCAGCGTTCTGAAAAGTGAGACGTATGTCAGGAGCAACGTCAGAGACTTCTCCATACTCAAGCGCGATGCTGTGACGAACTGCTTCCTTAACTCCTTTTGCAGTGAACGGCGGGGTGACTGCATTTTTCTGAATGACATCTATATAATCTAGACTCAGCAGTGCGAACAAGTCGAGAGTCGGTGTCGTGCAGTAAAGCGGTCCTTCATAGCCATACTCATAAAGATAAGAAACGAAACCACAATGATCTAGATGTGCGTGTGACAGGATGACTGCATCGAGATCAGCAGGATCGAACTCCTTCGTCGACAGAAGCGGATATGCGTCTGAATTCTGCCCACCAGGAGAAACACCACAGTCTATAAGAACTTTCGACTTCGGCGTCTCTATAAGCAAGCAGCTGCGGCCGACTTGCCGAAAGCCACCGAGAGGAATCATTCTTATCCAGTCTCTGTTCGTCTTGCGTTCGCTGAAAATTTTTTCTCCTATTTTGTTCAAAAATTCTTTCCTGAACTTCACTTCACTATGTAACACTTTGCGAATCCCATCAATTACATCCGACTTTATCGGCGGAATACGTTCTATCCTTGGAACCCAGAATGTCTCAGAACGTATCTGGCGGAATGTCTCGCCTCCGCGTCCGATTACAAGGCCAGGTTTCTCAGCCGCGATGATGACGAGGCTGCGCTCTTCTTCGAAATAAACATTTTTGACGTTCGCTTCAGGCGGAACTATTTGTGCGATTAATTTCTTTGTCGCTTCTTGATCCATGCATATTGCAGATTCTGGTCTGACCTCTATCCTTTTCTTCAACTGCTCAACAACCGATCGTACAGTCTCTTCATGCTTTACAAAGAAATCTCTATCTTTCGTGTAAACGATTATTTCCGATCCTTCTAGTTCTACTCGGCTGATTGCCTCTTTGGGCAATGCATTTCTAACTTTTTCCAGAATTTCCATTTCAACCAACTAAATTAACCAATTACCAATCAATTCCAATTTCTATCAAATTTATTTCAACCAGACTTTAATCAATTTCAATTATTTTCATCAATTCTAAAAACCGAATAAATTAAAAGTAAAATAATTTTACTTAATCGTTCTTTGGCTGAATTCGTGAGTTGTGATTTTTATTCCGTCTTTTGTAATTATTGCAATGTCAATTCCTTTTCCACCAGATCCAATGTCACGCTCTATTGCAGCACTTATCGCCCGCAACGCAATCTTAGTTCCTTCATCAATACTCAATCCAGCTTTATATCCATCTTCTAAAACACCTAGAGCCATCGGCGACCCGCTTCCAGTCGAGAAGAAATGTTTCTCTTCTTCAATCGAACCAAGCGCGTCAAGGCTAAAGACGCTACCACCTTTATCATCCCAGCCAGCAAGTATGAGCTGGACCATGTAAGGCACGTAAGACCAACGCCCGTTTTGAAGTATGTTCGAAAGAAGCGTGGCCGCTCCTTTTGCTGAAATTTTTCTGCCGTTTTGAATCGCGAAAAGCTTCAACTCGGCCCGCAAGTAACGAGCAAGAGCTTGAGCATCACCAGAGTAACCAGCGATTGTTATTGCAACATGATCTTCAACAAGAATAATTTTTTCACTTTCCTTGCTAGCGACGAGATATCCGAGAGTGCTCTTCTTCTCAGCAGCCAGCACTACCCCATCCTTGCAAACAATTCCAATTGTAGTTGTACCAGTTTTCCTTATTTCAGGTTTTTCATCTATTAGTCCTCTCAAATTCATTCACCAATTCGTTCATTCAGAAGTTGATAAATTAAATTTAATAACTGCATTTAAATATGTTATGGTTACAAACGGCTAGTAAGACTTGGCAAAATAAACTGCTTCTCTCGCAGGCCTCTCGCAATAAATACATTTGCTGAATTTTTCAGACCTTTCTTTATCTTTTTCAAACGGAATGACTCGGATAGTTGCTGACGTTTCTACTTTTATCTGTTCTTCACAGTGACTTTCGCCGCACCATCCTGCTTTTACAAAGCCTCCTTTCTCTTCGATTATTTTTTTGAATTCAAAATAATTTCTGACAGTATGAATGTTCTCATCCAGAAACTTCTTCGCGTTTTTGAACAGGCTCTGCTGTATGTCTTCAAGAGTTGCATTGGCGGATTTAATAATATCCTTTTCCTTCACAACAACTTTCTTTCCGCTGTCACGCCTCACAAATACAACCTGCTTTGTTTTCACATCACGCGGACCGATTTCTATCCTCAACGGTATTCCCTTCATTTCCCACTCGTTAAACTTCCATCCTGGCGTGTATCCTTCTCGTAAGTCAGCAGTCATTCTAACTTCATTCTTTGCAAAAACTTCCATTACATCAGCAACCTTCTTCATCACAACCTTTTTGTCTTCATCGCTGTAGTAAATTGGAACAATAACAACTTGGTAAGGAGAAACTTTTGGCGGCAGCACAAGTCCTTTGTCATCTCCATGAGTCATGACAATTCCTCCGATCAAGCGAGTGGAAATTCCCCATGAAGTTGTCCATACGTACTGTTGCTTTCCGTCTTTGTCAAGAAACTTTATGTCGAAAGGTTTGCTGAAATTCTGTCCGAGGTTGTGGGAAGTTCCCATCTGCAGTGCTTTTCCATCTGGCATCATCGTCTCGAGCGTCGTTGTCGTCAGCGCGCCAGCAAATTTCTCGCTATCGCTTTTCTGCCCAAGCAAAACAGGAATCGCCAAAAAGTTTTCAATCAGGTCTCGATATTCTTCCAAAATCATCATCATCTCAACATCTGCCGCTTCCTTCGTCGCGTGTGCAGTGTGCCCTTCTTGCCACAAAAATTCCGAGCCGCGAATGAAAGGTTTCGTTGACTTTATCTCTGCTCGGAGAATATTGCACCACTGATTAAGCAACACAGGCAAATCTCTCCAGCTACGTACCCATTTCGAGTAAAAATCGTAGATGATAGTTTCAGAAGTTGGTCTAATTGCCAGACGTTCGCCGAGCTTGTTCTCTCCGGAATGCGTCACCCAAAAAACTTCTGGAATAAATCCCTTGAAGTGTTCTGCTTCCTTTTTCAAGAAATTTTCTGGTATGAGCAGAGGGAAGTAAGCGTTCATATGTCCTGTTCGTTTTATCTTTTTGTCGAATATCTTCTGAATGTTTTCCCAAACCGCCATCGAATGTGGTCTCATCGCTATCGTCCCTTGGACCGGGCCGTAATCGACAAGTTCACCTTTCAAAACTGCCTGCGTGTACCATTCCGAGAAGTCTTCATTCTTTTTGACAGTGATTCCTTCTTGCTTTTCTTGTTTCATTTCTTTTTCAGTTACCATGGAATTTTAACACTCCTTTTTAAAATTTGCTGGTATGAAAAGATAAATATAGCTAGATTTAAGGATTTATTTTTTCTCAAATATTACTTATACAGCTCCTTTGCTCAAGGTGGTTCTTTTGGCGATAAAGATAGCAGTATTATCAGACTTTCATTTCGGTCACGGTTACAACTCCGAGCTTGAGGACGATTGCTTCACAGCAGTGCAAGAAGCGATAGAAAGAGCAATGGAATGCGACATCATTCTCATTCTCGGTGATATTTTCGACTCGCGACTTCCGAAGACGGCGATATGGAGCAAGGCAATGCACGTCCTGACGCAACCGCTGCTGAAGCCAAATCCTGGCATAAAATTCGTTTCATCGACAAAAAGCCTGAAGGAAATTTCCATTCGAAGTCTGAATCACATTCCAGTCGTTGCGCTGCACGGAAATCACGAGAGAAGAGGAAAGGACGAAGCGAACACGCTGACTGCCCTTGAGAACGCTGGCCTGCTGATACATCTTCATCTTGAAAATATTGTTTTTGAAAAGAACGGAAAGAAAGTTGCATTTCATGGCATGTCATCAGTCCCGGAAAGATTTGCAAAGGACACACTTCAATCTTGGAATCCCCAGCCGCTGCAAGGATGCACGAACATTCTTCTTTTGCATCAGAACATCGACCCATACGTCTACTCGCCGCTCGAGCCGCCAAGCATCAATTTGTCCAACCTGCCGAAGGGCTTTGATGTGATTCTGGATGGCCACGTGCATGGCTCTGGAGAAGAAAAAATTGACGGAGGACGCTTGATAATTGTCGGCAGCACGATGACAACGCAGCTTGAGAAAAAAGAGTCGCGGATTGAAAAAGGATTCTGGAAGATTTCCATTGACGGTGAGATAAAAACAGAGTTTGTCCCGCTGAAAAACAACAGAAAATTTTACTACGAAGACATTTTCATTCAGTCCAACACATCGTTGCGAGAAGCAGTAGAAAGTAAGATATTATCATTTTTGAATCAACCACAAAACAAAAAGCCAATCATCAAACTCAGAATAGTGGGAAAGGAGTCTGAATTGATTGACACTGATTTGCAGGAACTAGAGAAGAAATATTCGGACCGAGCGATAATAATTTTCTCGAAAGAGCTTGAGACCCCTGAGATAAGCAAGAAGATAGAATTTTTGCAGAACATTCGCGAGCAGAAGCTGTCGATAGAAGAAGTCGGGCTGAATGTCCTGAGGAAGAATTTGGAGGATTTGCAGTTCGCCTCAGTCTTTGACTACGAGCAGGCATTCCACTTGCTGAGCGAAGGCGGGGTTGACGTCATGTTGAATATTTTGACTGGCGAGCAAAGAACGCTTGTAAAATGGTGACGAAATTGGTGGCAAAGTGGTGATGAAATGATAACTAAAGTTAGATTAAAAAACTGGCGGTCGCATGCCGACTCTACTCTCGAGTTCACGCTAGGCACGAATGCATTGATTGGAATAATGGGAAGTGGAAAGAGCAGCATAATGGATGCAATCTGTTTCGCTTTGTTCGGAACGTTTCCTAACTTGCAGGCAAAGAAGCTGAAGCTTGACGACATCATAATGAAAAAGCCGACCGAGCGAACAGAGGCGGAAGTGGAAGTAGATGTTCAGCTTGATGGGAAGAAGTATGCCATAAAAAGAATTGTAGAAAAAGGAAAAGGAACGACATTTTCTGAGATTCGAGCGAACGGAACTGTGCTAGAGTCGCCTAGCTCCTCACGTGTGTCGGAGGCGGTCGAGAAGATTTTGAAAGTCAATTACGAACTTTTCAGCAAGGCAATTTACAGCGAGCAGAATGCGCTTGACTACTTTTTGACAATACCTAGAGGACAGCGAATGAAGAGAATTGACGAACTGCTGATGATTGACAAGTTTGAAAAAGCAAGAACAAATGTAGTAAGTCTGATAAATCGGCTGGCTGACAGGCGTTCCGCGAAGCAGAGCATGATAGATCATATAGATGTCGATAGAATAGAACAAGCGCTCAAAGAATTGCGTACGATGTATATAGAAACATCGCAAGAGATTGGCAATCTTAAAGAAAGAGTCGCTCAGGCAAGCGAGAAAAGAAGAGCTTTGCAAGGCGAGCTTGAAGGGCTGTGGAAGATAAAGGAAGAGTTTGAATTTTTGAAGCGCGATGAAAAGGGCATTGAAGGCAGCATTGACATTGTTTCTAAAAGTCTTGCAAGTTTGGAACAGGCCGCAAAAGGAAAAACAATGGAAGAAACTGAAAGAAGTTTGGCGGAAGCGAAAGGAAAAATTTCTGAAATTGAAGAGCAGCTCAAGGAAAAGAAGAATGAATTCGATGCGGCCAATAAAGCGATAAGCGAGAAGAAGTCGAACGCGTCAAGTCTGAAAAAAGAAATCGAGCTTCTTGGAAAAGAATATGAGAAGAAACTGAGCAAGAAAAAAGAATACGAACATCTTCTCAGCACAATAAGCACAATAGGAATAGGCTTGGACGTGGAAAAACAACTTAATGAAAAGAAAAAATTGCTTGAGCAGATGACAGAAGATGCGACAAAGATTTATGCAAAAATTTCTGACTTGGGTGAATTCATTTCGCACTTGCAGTCACCAGAGACAAAATGTCCTATATGTAACACGACGTTGAATGAAGAACGTAAAAAATTGTTGATTGTCCAAAAGCAAAGCCAGATAATGCAATTGCAGGAAGTTTTCAAGAACGTAAAAGCTAAGAAGGAGATGGCAGAAGATGAAATAAACAGAACGAATGAGATTTTGGAAAAAACGCGAGTACTTCTACCAGAAATAAAAGACATTGACAGTTTGAGAAAAGATTTAGAAGCGCTGAAAAAGGACTTTGTGGAAGCAACGACTGAAGTCATAGACGCAGAAAATTCCTTGACAAACACCAGGCGTGAGGTTGAAAAACTAGAGGAGCAGCTGAAAGAAAATGAGCGGCTTTCTAGAGAGCTTGAAGACTCAGTGAAAAAATTCAATGAGTATGAAGAAAAGAAATTCGAGTACGAGCAGCTGTTGAAGGAAATGGAGCACGTCGAAACGAGACTGCATGAAAAGGAAGAAAAAATTTCTGGAAGGGATTTGTCTGCGATAGACACACATTTAAAGACTATTATCGCAGAGGAGAGGGAGCATGAAGTCAACATAGCGGCAAATGAAAGGTTGCTGAAGGAAAAACAACAAAGAATTGCCGAACATGAAGAAAAATTGAAGGAAATTGAAAAACAAAGGGAAGAAGTGCAGAATTTGGGGCAAGTGATTAAAAATCTAAAAATATTTTCACAAGCGCTCGAGCAAACACAAATAGAATTACGTCAGGAATTCATCGTCGCTGTTAACTACACAATGAATCAACTTTGGTCGACGCTTTATCCTTATCACGACTTTGCCAGCATACGTTTGCAAGTCGAGGAAGGAGACTACATTTTGCAATTGCAGGAAAAAAGAGGAACGTGGATAAATGTTGAAGGGACGGCATCTGGCGGTGAGAGAAGTATTGCCGCTCTCGCGCTGCGGGTTGCTTTCTCACTTGTTCTGGCTCCGCAGTTGAGGATGTTGATCCTCGACGAGCCGACTGCTAATCTCGACGCAAATGCTATAGAAGTTTTAGGCACAACACTGCGCGAGAGAATCAGCGACATCGTCGACCAGACGTTCTTGATCACGCACGACGAGAAGCTGGAGAATGCGGTCACAGGAAGTTTGTACAAGCTAGAGAGGGATAAGGAAAAGGACGGCGTGACAAAAGTTATAACTGTGAGCTAGAAATAAAATCATATGACAACTGATACCGAAAGGCAGAACAGCGTCAAGTTCATAACAGACAAACCAGCTGCATTCATACCAGAAATTTCCACTCTTGTCATCGCAGAGATGCATCTCGGACTCGAGTATGAGCTTTACAAGGGCGGAGTTTTCATTCCCGCCCAGTCATCTCGCTTTGAAAAAATAATCGAGGACCTCATAAAACTCACAAAAGCAGAGCGACTCGTCATCGTAGGCGATATCAAGCACAAAGTTCCTGGCAGCTCGATTCGCGAGGACAGAGAGATTCCAAAAATGCTCACAAACATTTCCAAAAAAATCAAGACGATTCTTGTGAAAGGAAATCATGACGATCGCATAGAAGAAATTATTCCTGAAGGCGTGAAGATTCATTCGTCACACGGCTTTCGAATTGGCAGATACGGATTCTTTCACGGTCATGCATGGCCTTCCAAACGATTGCTGGCCTGCGACTATTTGTTCATGGGTCACATCCATCCTGCAATCGAATTCAGAGACATGTTCGGTTTTCGTTCTGTCGAACAGGTCTGGGTGCGTGGAAAGTTGGATGCAGAAAAAGTCAAGAAAAAGTTTGATATGAAAAAAGTCGGCGAGCTTAATGTTGTCATACTTCCAGTTTTCAACGAACTTCTCAGCGGTGTCGGCATAAACAAACTTGCCCGCGACGAGCTCATCGGCCCGATACTTGCAAACAATTTTCTTGATGTGATAAATTCGAAAGTTTATCTTCTGGATGGAACTTTTCTTGGGACAATGAAACAAGTGAAAGAAATCAAGAAGCAATATTAATTATTTAAGATTAAACTAAATTCTCAATAGTTGGGTTCTTATACCCAAGGCTTTCAAAATAAGCCATCAAGGACTTTCCTTCTATTCCGCCTAGTATACAATTAACCCCATGAATGGTAGCTATTATTTCTCCATCCGGACCCTTTTCAAGTTGAAAATACATGATATCATCATCAGAAAATTTCCTTCCGTGCAAAGGATAGATTTTTGGAATGGGTGAATGAATTTCTACGGCTACAGTATCGCAAGGCATTCCGCAATCCGGAGGCACTATGGATTTGTTAAAAAAATAAATTCTAGCTTCTCTATCATCCTCAGGCATATACCCTTCCTCATATCCACTAGTGCTTTCATGAAGTTCTTTAGAAAGAGGATAATCTCCTGTTATTTTTATTTTAACTCCCTTTGAAACCAAGTCTTGAATTAAATTTTTGCTAAAACTCATTTTTACCAATGAAGAGATTAGAAATCAATTATTTATGCTTTTTGGTACATCAGAAAAACAGAAACATTTTTCAAGCTCTTCCAAAACGCATCGTTAAGAATATTCTTTTAGCAATTCTCTCTCATCCACAGATAAATGTTCAAAAAGTTCGCGTAGAGTTCTCAAGTCAGTCTCAGTCAAAACTGTAATGAGAACATTACCTTCCTCAATCTGCCTTCCAATCGTCGGCTCGGACATGCTGATTGCTATCTTGTCGCCAGTTTTCGCCTCGCTGATTTGCTGCCCCTCCTTCTCAATAGTTTTCACAACTCCAATTTCTTTTCCATCTTCCCTCTTCATCCTCACGCCAGGCTTCAGCAAACCCTTCCTCACTTCAACTCCGAAAATCGCCGGATTACTGACACGAAACACAAAACCCTTCAAAACTTTTATCTCGCACGGCCTGCTGACTTCCGCCAACTTTTTCTCGATCTCGCGCTCCTTCGTCTTGTAGCTCCATTCTTTATACTCATCGATGAGACGGTAGATAATGTTATTGCTGAAAATTGTCACGCCGAGATCTTTCGCGAAAATTTCCGCATCATCCAAAATTTTTACGTTGAATGCAAGCACCACCTTGCGTATGTCCTCCTTCAAGTTCTGCACCTCGATTATGTCCTGCTTCGTCACGCTGCCGACTTCTGCCTTTCTCACAGGGACGGCAGCATCTTCCACAAGTTTGATCATTGCCTCGAGGCTGCCGAGCGTGTCCGCTTTTAGAACGACACCTTCCCTATCGCTTGTGAACTCAACTTCCTGAATTTCCTGCTGGACTGCCGCTTTCGCTTGCTCGATTTCTTTTTCATTCTTTACAACAATCAACGGACTTCCTGCCCCAACACTTTCCAATTCGGGCGCAACAATTTTTATTCCTGCTGCCGCGCTGACTTCATCTGTCTGCACGAATTGTTTTTCAATACGCAATTCCCGCAGTGGCGGTGGCTCTAGAAGTGCTTTGATCTTTGTTGCAATCGGCTCTTTCCCGCCAATGACAATCCAGTCTCCCTTTCTTATTGTGCCGTCGAAAAGAATCACGTCGATCGTCGTGCCGAAACCTTTCACATCCTTCACTTCAAGCACAGCCCCGCGTCCGGTCTCGCTAAGATGCAAACGATCTTTTAAAAATGTTTGTGCAAGTCCGGCCAACACCATGAGCAGTTCCGGAATTCCTTCTCCAGTTATTCCGCTGCAAGGAACAATTGCAATATTTTTCTTGAAATCTTCTATTCTATCAAATCTTTCTGAGTTAAACCCACGTTCTGCCAGCTGCTGGACGAGATTGTAAATCCTCTTTTCAGCTTCTTCCTTTACTGGCTCGCGCTGTTTTTCAAAACTTTCGAGAAATGTATGGCCGGGTTCTGGGAACCATCCTTGAATTTTGTCGATTTTTGTTGCTGCGACGATGAACGGCGTCTTGTATTCTTTCAACACTGCCAAACTTTCATCAGTCTGTTCTTGAAAACCTTCTGTAACGTCAACAACAAGAATTGCTAAATCGCTTACTGCCCCGCCACGCTTGCGAAGAGTTATAAACGCTGCGTGACCAGGTGTGTCGATGAGAAGCAGTCCAGGAATTTCAATCTTTATCTTCAACTTTTTAAGAAGATCTCCGGAAATTTTTTCTATCGTGCTTATCGGGACGTAGCTAGCTCCGACATGTTGTGTGAGAAGTCCTGGCTCTGCCTCTGTTACAGCCGTTCCTCTGATTCTGTCTAGCAAAGTTGTCTTTCCCGCGTCGACGTGTCCTACAGTCACTACAATGGGACTTCTGATGCTTTCTGCCATACCCAACACCTTTCACATTACCTTTCACATTAATCAAATGTCTAATTAATAAACTAACCATACCGCTAACTTAATCAATTTTTAACATTAATAAATTAATAATGCCAGCACAAGATATTGAAGCTGAAATAGAAAGATTGAAAGTTTTGAAGACTGAGATAGCCAGCAAGATAAGCATAACGAATGATTTCAACGTACGCGACAAACTAGAAGAGCGACTGGTTGGAATTAACAGCCAGATAAGAATGCTGGAAATTTTCAAGAAGAGATTCTAGACATTAAAAAATCGGTTAAGATAATCAGCTTGACTTGAATTTTTCTTCTTCAATTTTTTTAAGTGGCTTAGAAAAATATCCAATAAAAAATAGAATCAATATAAATGCAAAAAGAATGCCTCCCGCTAGAAATTTCACGTTTGGTTCTATTCCAACAAGCCAGTTAAAAATAGAATAGATAAATCCTAACTTTTCTATAATTGGCATGATAATTAATGATAAGAAAAACAATGAAAATAAAAATGTTATACCTGCGTATGAAATGAAACAGCTCTTTATCCAATTCTGAAAATTTAACGAATCTGATATCATATAAACAAATGAGGTAACAATAGTCAAGATAAAAGATAAATATAAAAAGCCAAGAAATTTTCCCGATTCGGCTGATTTTTCAGGTTGATTATATAGTAATCCTCCAAGGATTGAAATTCCGGTGACAGAAACAACTAATAATGACTGCGCAACGGTGAAAGCAATGTCTTTAGGATCTTTTTCTGCCATAATTAAACCTTATCGTTTCTTTTTGCGTGTCGGAAATCCTAAATCTCTCCAGAATCTTTGACTTCGATTTATACCAAATGGATCCTTTCGCATTTCTTCCCTTTCTCTTTGAGCAGTTTTCCATCTTTGATTTGCTTCTAGTCTTGCTGTCTCCCTAGTGATTTCTTCCTTCCTTATCATTCCCAAATGTTCCCTTTCTCTAGCTCTTCTTTCTCTTTCTATTGTACTCTTTTCCTGACTTTCCCTATAACGTTGCTGACTTTTCCTATAAGCATGGCGAAATATTTGTATTATTTCAAATCTGCTTTTTCCCCAAACAAAAGGAAATATAGTGCAGATCATTCCAAGAATGGCAAAGAACAAACTTATTGAAGAACCTGTGAAAACCAAAAAAGCAATTGCGACCAAGAAACACATAATTCCGAAAATAAATAATCCTGCTTTGATTACAATCTTTAGTATTGAGTTCATTCCTACCTAATTAAACCATACTTCAAATAAGTTAAAAAGCTTGTCATTTACCGCTACCATCAGTGGTAGCAAAACGTTAAGAATTTTTTAAGAAGAAAATTTGGACAATATTTCACTTCTAGCTTTTTCTTCACCCTCACGAATCAACTCACCTGCCTTGTCTTGCAGCATTCGCGTGCCGTAACCTGCGACAAAAGTTAGAACATAAGGAAAATATTTTTGTAACAAGCTTTCAAAATTGTCGGATTTGTTTGGAATTTTAGCAATTTTATAAATTTCTTTATTTAGATAATCAATTTCTTCCCTGGAAAATTCATGGGACGAAATAATTTCTTTCCTCAAACCTTCAGGATCATATCTGGCATACTCAAGTTCCCTCAGTTTTCTGCAAATATCAAATCGTAAATCATAGTTCATTTCATCTCACTGCCAAAGATTATATCTGCCAAAGATTTTGTAAAGTATGTGCTTGCTTTTTTTGCAAGAAATTTCCCTAGCAAACCTTTCTTTCCAGCTTGATCGACAAAATACTCCACAAGCTCGCCGAAGCTCTTCATTCCTTCTTCCAAGAGCTGTTCTTTCGAATACGTTACACCTTTTTCTTTTTGTTCGGCAAACTCTGCGAACTTCTCTTTTACAATTTTTGCAACTGATGGAATTGTATAAAGGGCTGGTTCAAAAAGAAACTTAGCTATTTCTGCATACTCTTCTTTCATTTACCAGCACCTTCGACTTTGTATTCCTGGAGTTGTTTCTCTAAGCTGTCAATTCTTTTCTGCAGAGGTTCAGTCACTCTTTCAAATCCCTTTTCCCAAACATGTAGCTGACTTTCCATTCTCTTCCTTTCCCTTTCCTCTCCAACTTTTCGCAAATACTCTGGCAGTTTGTTCATTCCCAAGTAAACGTTTACTGCTGCGATCGTCGCAACAACATACTCCTTGACAATTTCTCTCAAATTTATTTCAACCATTTTTTCACCTCCATTTTACACTTCCTAAGTTTCGCCAACCAGCTTCCTCTTGATCCATCTCGACAAAAGAATTCCTCCAATACCTGCAACAAAGCCATCCTTCAATCCAGTAACAAGAGCGCGGGTGAACGTTGAAGAAAGATATTCAACTGCACGACCGATAAAATCTCCGAAAGTGTAAGTAGGAAAGTTGGATACAAGATAAAGCGCGCTGTCGTAAGCAAACTTTCCCCCGTCTGAAATAAGAGAGCCAGCGAATCCGGCTGTAAATCCAATTGGAGCAGCGATTAAAAGTCCTGTTGCTGTTGTGAACCCGGCATAACTTCTTATGTAATCTTCAGTCTTGTTAAGAAAATTTCTTCTTTTTCCCAATTGCTCACTTCCGTAGTTCATGAATTGATGAAGTCGAAGAGCAGTTGATATTTGTTTGGAACTTCCATATGTGGTAGTTTCCGGAAAATGGAACAACTACATGTGGTGGTAAAAGCAAATGAAGCAACAAACGAACTAGCAAAAGTATGGATAGCGATAGTACGGACAGCAACAATGCAGACAAAGATAGTACAGGCAATGACAGTACTGGCAACGACACTATGAACAACGATAATACAGGCAACGATAATATGAGAACAAGAGGCAGAGTAAGAGACAGAGTAAGAAAATATGGTCTGCAGAGCCAGAGAGGAACGAACTACTTGTGGACAGAAAAGCAACTTAAAGAAAATGGATTTGTTGTTGGTAAAAACAACAAGAACTGTTTGTTTTGTAGCAGTGGCAGGGAAAGTATAAAGCATTTTGTCGCAAAAGCAATCATATTCAAAATTTTACGCGATCGCAGTCGGAATGTGGCGACCGAAGTTGAGACGAGGAATGCAATAGTGGACGTCCTTGACATTGATAACAGAATTGCTTATGAAGTCGAGAACGGCTTTGATGAGGATGACATAATCAGCTTGATTTCTCACACAGAACTGCGCGACATTTTTCTTATTGATCTAAAGGAAATTCCGGATGACATCCATGAAGCTGAGCAATTCTTAAAGCAGATTTTGATTTAGATTAGTCTATGCCAGTTAAAAACTTAATTAAAGCAAAAATGAAAATTCAATTATGAAAGGTATGAAAGGTGTAAGTCCTCTTATTTCAACAGTAATAGTTATTTCAATAATGATCACTTCTATAGGGGCAGTGCTGTTGATTGCCAATCCTCAGATAAACAGAGCTAAAATTGGCATGACAATAAACGAAGCTAAAGAAAACATGAAAATAATTGACGATACGATCAGGCAAGTGGCGAGTGAAGGGACTGGAGCTTTGAGAAGTTTGACGCTAAAAACAAGCGATGGAGGTTTCATAGTAAGAAACTCAACTGGAATTGAATATATTCTTGACACAGATTTCAACTACGTTCCTGTCAGGGCTGTAATAAAAGACGGAAACATAAGAACGTCGAGCGGAATGTCAGCTCTCGGTTTGATTGGCTATTGGAGGTTTGATGAAGGTGGTGGAACAATTGCTAATGATAGCAGTGGTAAAGGACATGATGGGCAAGTCTATGTTTACAATACAACTTTCACTAATTGGACAGTTGGAAAATATGGAAGTGCATTAGATTTTGATGGGATAAATGATTATGTTCAGGCAAATTTCACACTTCCAACAAATTCTTTGACAATTGTTTTGTGGGTAAAACCAAGGGATATAAGAGGTTTTGGATATCCTCGTTTTGCACATCCTATAGGTCTTGGAGGAAATACTGTAACAATCTATCTACATCAAGGAGATTATGAAGCGGATCCTGGTGGGCCTTTTGCTTACAAATTCAATTATAGTGGGCAGAAGGCAGAGGATGATATTGGTATTCATATTTCAAATCAATGGCAACATCTTGCTGTTACATTTGACGGTTCCAATACAAAAGGTTATTTTAACGGAGTTTTAAACCAAACTACTATTGGTGAGTCCAGCAGTCCTATTGTTTATTCTGACAATAATGTTACTATTGGAAATTTAAATATGATCTCAAAAACAAATTTCTTTAATGGCACTATCGACGAAGTAAAAATATACAATAGAGTATTAAACTCAACTGAAATTCAAGACGATTATAACTTACCGCCAAACAAATTGAAAATCTCCCTTGACTACGATAACATAATTATCAAGGGAACTTCGAGATGGGGCAAAGGCACAACAAAAATTTGCATTGAGAAACTTGGCACTCAGTCGAATAAAGCTCTTGTTGAAGTGCGTACTTGCTGAACTGGCTGTTGTTGAATTGACTAAGAGTTGAATAAAAATGGTGGTAGTGAAAAACAGGTTTCGTGGCGTGAAGCAGAACTTGAAAAAAGCCAGGGTTTATTGGAATGTAAAAATTTGGGATAAGTTCAGTAGGAAAAACAGAATAAAGTTTTATAGCCTTAGAAACAAAAAGAAATACAATGCCATCAATGTCAAGAAGATACCGAAGTCAGAAAGACGTGGATAAAAAGGGAAAGGAAAAGGAAGATAGCAAACTACTCATCACGTATAAGATACTTTCAATCATTTTTGCAATAATAATAATCATTCAAACAATCTACATCTTTCACCCTTCCACTCTTTTCCAGACTGCAGCAAGCATCGCGATACCAGACTTGTCGACTCATGGATTTACCAAGATAGATAAGATAACGACTGGCATTGTGGGGAATGATGGGATTCTGAGTCTTCGCTCGGGATGCTACGAATTGTCAGCAGGAGTCGAACCTTACATGTCAGTATCAATTCAGAATGCGCTTGACGGGAAAGTCGAGGCAAGGCCTAACGCCCATGACATTGCAAGAGATGTTTTCTCCGCTTTGAAGATCAATGTGCTGATGGCAAAGGTTACAGAAAGAAGGGAGAATGCTTTCTACGCCAAGCTCGTTCTTCGCCAGGGAAACACAATTCTGAATTTCGATGCTCGTCCAAGCGATGCGATTGCAATTGCTGTCAGAATGAAAGCAGATGTTTATATGAACGAGACTTTGCTGAAAACAGAAGGAAAGAATGTCTGCTAAAAATTTCTATTTCTCTTTCTTCATAAGGTACCCAATCTCTCTTGCAAGATAAGGTGCTAATATTTTTGCTATTGCTTGATACGTCTCATCCGATAAGTCATAAATTTCTGGAAACTCTTCTAATAATGGATTTTCAGGTCCAGCTTGAGGAACAACTTGTGCTCGATTTGGTCGACGAAGTAGATTATAAATAAGTTTTCTATCTGGTGCGCTCATTTGTCTTATTGCATTAACGACAGCTTCTGGAGTAACCACAGATGCGAAAGCTTCTTTAATATTAGTTTCCCCATTAGGTTTTGACATGGTTTAAATAAGAAACAGTAAGGATTAATATTTTAGCTTCACTTACTTTTTCACTTCTTCAAAGCTTTCTTAAACTCTTCTTTGAATTCTTTTGCCTGGTCAGCAATTCTCTCTGCAGATTTTTCAAGAATCTCTCGTGCCGAGCCTCTACCACTTTTCACAAAAACTTTCGGCTGCGAGAGATAAGGATGCTCCTTCATATGAGCTGCTTCTGTCGTAGATTTGTCGGCCCAACTTTCATGCCTCAGCAAGTTAGCAAAGCTTATAGTGTCCCCACCAATCTCAACTAGAACAGAATCTTTGTCTTCTTTGGCAATTTTTACATCCATAAAATCCGGCACCTTTACATTCATTATTCATTTTCTTATTTAAGCTTTTTCTTTAACCTTTTCTTTGACCACTTGATACCAGTTTATTAATGGAATT
>Ga0315289_10006125_pt1 | contig 17708 bp, 10 predicted proteins | sample YL17G11_40_MG_FD_203452 | JGI IMG/M metagenome (GOLD analysis project Ga0315289, IMG submission 203452) | Sediment microbial communities from Yellowstone Lake, YNP, Wyoming, USA - YL17G11_40 | ecosystem: Environmental > Aquatic > Freshwater > Lake > Sediment | place: USA: Wyoming | collected... | reverse complement strand
GCCCCTCGACACCGAGACCAGCGCCTGCTGGACGGCCGCCGGCCCGCTGGTCACGGTCACGGCGCGGATGGCCGATCCGAGCGCCGGCGGTCCGTCGGCGGCCGGGGCTTTGGCCACCGCTGTGCCGCCGGGCGCCGCCCCGAAGGCCGTCGTCGGCGGCTGCTCCGCCGGGACGGCAATCGTCTTCCCGGCCCGGGGCTGGCCCAGACGTTTCTCTCCAGCGTCAACCCCGCCCGCCGGTTTTTCCGCGGGCACGACGGCCGGCCGTTCCATGGCGTGGGCGATCGCCGGCGCAGGGCCGGGCGTCGTCGTCGCGGGTTTCGCGGCGGGCGCTCCCATAGATGGCAACTGCGCCGGCTTCTCGGCGAGCGCCGCCGGGGCAAGCGGGGTTTCCTTCGTCACGGCTTTCCCGCCCATCGCCTCTTCCGTTGGTGCGGTCGCGATCTGCAGATCCAGGACGCCGGATTTCGATTCGGCCGCCTTGGCCTTGTCAGGAACCATGGGCACGGACTCAGGCCTGCCTTGGGCCGGTTTGAGCGCGCCCTCTGTTACCGCCCCGGTGATCGCCAAGGCATCGGGCTTCGCGGGACCGCCGAGGCTGTCGGCCTTTTCCTTCGCCAACTTCGGCATGTTCTTCTGAGCGGCCTGCTCGGCTGAATCGAAGTACGCGTCGGCGCCCTTGCCCTCCCGCGCGGCAGGCTTTGCCGCCGCGACCGGGGGGAACGCGAGCCCCTCGCCTTTTTCCTTCATCCGCTCTGCCACGGCAGCCTCCGGCGGCTGCCCCATCCGGCCGTTGGCAATGGCCACCTCGTTGGTCTCCTCAAGGCCGCGATGGCGCTTGTCCTGCGCCATGGCGCCGGGATCAGGGCTCGATTCCCTCGCGGCAGGCGGCGTGGTCGCTTTGCGCATCGCCGGCGTGGTGTCGGCCACCCGCACTTCCTCGCGGAGGACGGGGCTGGGCGCCTCTTGGGTCGGCGAGCCCCTGCGTTCATTGGTCAGGTACGCCAGGACGCCGATGCCGACGGACAGTATGACCGTGGCGGCCACGGCCAAGGCGCGCGGCCACAGGCGTACGCGCTCCATGGGGAGGGTGCGTTCGCGCGGCGCCTCTTCGGCCGGATGGGCGCCCGCCAGGATGGCCCGGCGTTCGATCTCGCGCTGCACGTCCTGGGCGGTGTGCTCCGGCGCCGCCAGGACCGGCAGGCGGCCCAGCAGGTCGCGGGTCGCCCGCAGTTCCTCGAGCATTGTCCGACACTCGGCGCACGAGTCAAGGTGGTCCCGGACGGCGGCAGCGAGTTCCACCGTCAGTTCCCTGTCGAGGTACGCCGAAAGATGTTCACGCGTTTGTTCGCACAACATGGCCGGTCATCCTGCCCCCGTCGCCTGTGCCCCTCTTGGCCGCTAGGTGCTCAGAAGCGGCTTCAGTTTGTCCCTCAGCATCAGCCTGGCCCTGTGCAGCCGCGACTTCACCGTGCCCGTCGGCACTTCGAGGATCTCGCCAATCTCATGATAATCGAAGTGCTGTATGTCTCGCAGCACGACAACCGTCCGGTGCTCGTCGTCGAGGCCGTCGAGCGCCCGTTGAACCAGGGCCGCCGTTTCGGCGGCCACCAGCGGATCGCTCGGGTCGCCGGCGTCCGGGTCGGCCACCTGGGCCGACGGGGCTTGGTCCTCTTCGTCCGCCCCGCCCGGTCCCGGCTGGAGCCATTTCCTTTTTCGGCGGTGACTGAGGCTCGTGTTCACCGCAATCCGAAAGAGCCACGTGTAAAGGCTGCTTCGCCCGCGAAAGGTGCCCAGATTCTCGTATGCCTTGACGAACGTGTTTTGAAGAAGGTCGCGTGCGTCGTCAGCCGACCCCACGAGGCGGTACACGGCGTTGTAGAGCCGGTCTTGGTATCGCTCGACGATGGTTCCGAATGCTGCGCCATCGCCGGCGACGACCTTGGCCACCAGTTCCGGGTCCGTCGGTCCGCCACTTGTTCCAGAACGCGAGGTCACTTCTCTCGATCCAATCGTTTAGACGCCGCGGTGCGGCGAGGGTTCCCCAAAATTATCGCCTGCCCCTTCTGCGCCCTTCAGCCTTTCCTGCGCCGCCATATGATAAGCCCCGCCAATGCTCGCGACAAGTGACATCCTTGCCGTTGGCTTTTGCCCCGCCACCTACGTACAATATGGTTGTCGCAGGTCTCTGGTAAGGCCATATCCGTGCGCAGAGTCGTTACTTCCGTCGGCACCGCTGCTCTGGAGCGCCGGCGCATCCGGGTGCGCGGCATCGTGCAAGGCGTCGGCTTTCGGCCGACGGTCTATCGCTTGGCGACGGAGCGGTCCCTGGCCGGCTGGGTCCTGAACGACGCCGAGGGCGTCCTGGTGGAACTGGAGGGCGCCGCGGCAGCCATCGATGACTTTCTCGACGCCCTGCGCCGCGATCCGCCGCCCCTGGCCGAGATCACCGCCGTCGAAAGTCTGCCGGTGCCCGTCACCGGCGAGACGGGCTTCCGGATCGCCCCCTCCGGCGGGGGCCAGCGTGCGGCCCTGGTCTCGCCCGACATGGCCATCTGCGCCGACTGCCTGCGCGAACTCCTCAACCCGAAGGACCGCCGGTTCCGCTATCCCTTCATCAACTGTACGAACTGCGGGCCGCGGTATTCCATCATTACTGATATTCCGTATGACCGGCCGAACACGACGATGCGCGGATTCACGATGTGCCCCGAGTGCCAGGCCGAGTACGACGATCCCGCAAACCGCCGCTTCCACGCCCAGCCGAACGCCTGTCCGGTGTGCGGGCCGCAACTGGCCCTGCACGATGCCTCGGGCAACCGTATCGCCTGCGAGGACCCGATTCGCGCGGTCCGCGAGGCCCTCCTGGCCGGCCGCATCGTCGCCGTCAAGGGCCTGACCGGTTTCCACCTGGCGTGCGATGCCCGTAACGACGAAGCGGTGCGGGAACTGAGACGTCGCAAGGGCCGCGACCAGAAGGCCTTCGCCATGATGGCTGCCTCCGTGGCCGCCATCGAGCAGCGGGCCCGCGTCGACGAAGCCGACCGGGCGCTCCTGGAATCCATCCAGCGGCCCATCGTCCTGGTGCGGAAGCGACCGGGCCATGACCTCACGGCCCTGGTGGCCCCGAAGAGCCCATACTTCGGCTTTATGCTGCCGTACGCCCCGGTCCACTACCTGCTGCTGGAGGGCGACTTCCCGCCAATGATCATGACGAGCGGCAACCTCTCCGAGGAACCTATCTGCCGCGAGGATGGCGAGGCCCTCACGCGCCTCTCCGGCATCGCCGACCTGTACCTGCTGCACGACCGGCCGATTCAGACGGTCTGCGACGATTCGGTGACGATGACGCAGCGCGGCCGGCCGCTGATGCTGCGTCGCGGACGCGGCTACGCCCCCCGCCCGATCCGGCTGCCCCTGGAGTCGCCCGAGCCGGTCCTGGCCGTCGGGCCGGAACTCAAGAATGACGTGTGCCTGGTCCGCGGGGCCGAGGCGTTCGTCAGCCAGCACATCGGCGACCTGAAGAACGCCCTGGCCGCCGGGTACTTCGAGGCCACCATCGACAAGATGCAGCGCCTCCTGGAGATACGGCCGCGCGTCGTGGCCCACGACCTCCATCCGGCGTACCTCTCGACGCGCTACGCCCGGCGGTTGGCGGAGGGTGGCGCGCGGCTCATCGGCGTCCAGCATCATCACGCCCACATCGCCAGCGTCATGGCCGAGCGCGGCCTCGACGGCGAGTGTCTCGGCCTGGCGATGGACGGCACCGGGTACGGGCCCGACGGCACGGTCTGGGGCGGGGAGATTCTGCGGGTGTCGCCGGCGACGTTCACGCGGCTGGGCCACCTTTCGTACGTCGCGCTGCCGGGGGGCGATGCGGCCATCGAGCATCCCATCCGCACGGCGTGGGCGTACCTGCTTAGCGCGTACGGCGCGGCGGAGGCCCATCGCCACCGCGTCGGGCACCTGGCGACGGCGGCGTCGCCGGACCTGCACTTGTGGGCCGACATGATCGCCCGCGGCATCAACGCGCCCCGGGCCTGCGGGCTGGGCCGGCTCTTCGATGCGGTGAGCGTCCTGGTGACCGCCTGCGCCGACAGCACGTACGAGGGCCAGGCGGCCGTGGAACTCGAGGCCGCCGCCGGCATCATGCCCGACGACGCCGCGCCTTACGACTTCGCGATTCGCGACGCGCCCGCCGCTCCTCAAGGTGCGGGTGGCACGGCCACGCGCCGTCGCACGGCCATGTCTGAAGATCGGTCCGAAGGCCGGGACCATGGCCACGCTAACGGCGGCGTGGCCATGCCGTCAGGCAAGGAAGCGGTGGAGCCAGGCGAGGAAGGCTGGGTCGTCGACACGGCGCCGGTGATCCGCGGCGTGGTCGAGGACATCGAGGCGGGGCGGGGGGCCGCGCGAACCAGTGCACGGTTCCATACCACCGTGGCGGCCATGCTGCTCGTGGCCGCCGAGCAGGCGTTTGAACAGACGCACCTCAACCGCATCTGCCTGGCCGGGGGGTGCTTCGCCAACGACCGGCTTGTCCGGACACTCGCCGGCGCGCTTGAACGCGACGGCTTCGAGGTGTACGTCCACAGGGAGGTGTCTCCGGGCGACGGCGGCGTGGCGCTCGGCCAGGCGTATTCCGCCGCCGCGAGGTTGCTCGACGGGGCGACGGGGTAGCAGGATAGGCGATTTTCGACCCCGCCGCCGGAGCGGCGGGAGACTCAGGGCGTCGCGGCAGTCAATGAAAGGTCATGGTCATGTGCCTTGCAGTTCCCGGCAAGATCGTTACGAAGGAAGACACGGTCGGCGTGGTCGATATCCGCGGCAATCGCCTGCGGGCGGGCTTGGTGCTCGTGCCCGAGGCCCAGGTCGGCGACTGGGTCCTCGTGCACGCGGGCTTTGCCATCACGAAGATCACGCCGCAGGACGCCGCCGAGACCAACGCCCTCCTGGACCAGATGGAGGGCATCGGCTGACGCTGACCGCCTCCGTCGAGCCCGCCGCGGGAGCGGCTGGAGACCTTCCCTGAGGCAATCTCATGGATCCATCACTGGTTGAGCAGTACAAGCATGACATCACCGCCGCCGCCGAGGCCATCCCCGGCGCCGGGCCGGTGGTGCTCATGGAGATCTGCGGCACGCACACGGTGGCGATCCGCCGGTCGGGCCTCCGGACGCTGCTGCCGAAGCGCATCCGCCTTGTCAGCGGCCCCGGGTGCCCGGTCTGCGTGACGTCGCAGGGCACGATCGACGCCCTCGTGGACTTGGCGGGCCGCCCCGACGTCACGGTTGCCACGTTCGGCGACATGATCCGCGTGCCGGGCACGCGCTCGAGCCTCGAGCGCCAAAAGGCCGCGGGCGGCCGCGTGGCCATCTGTTACTCGGTCCTCGACGCGCTGGACCTGGCGCGCCGGCAGCCCGAGCGGCTGGTGGTGTTTGCGGCGGTCGGTTTCGAGACTACCGCCCCCGGGTCGGCCGTGGCGGTCGAGATGGCCCGGGCCGAAGGGCTGCGGAACTTCTGCCTTCTGGCGGGTCACAAGTGGGTCATTCCGGCGATGGACGCGCTCCTGGCGGGCGGCGAGGTCAAGATCGACGGTTTCATCTGCCCCGGCCACGTGAGCGTTATCATCGGCAGCCGCGCGTACGAGTCGATCGCCGCCCGGTACCACCGGCCGTGCGTCGTGGCGGGGTTCTCGGCCGAGCAAGTCCTGGCGGGCGTGGCCGCCATCCTGAAACAACTCGCCGCCGGCGAGGCACGAGTCGGAAACGTCTACGCCGACGCCGTGCGGCCGGAGGGCAACCCCGAGGCCCTCGGCCACATTCACCGGGTCTTCGAGCCGGTGGCGGCGATGTGGCGCGGCCTGGCGTTGATTCCCGCCAGCGGCATGGGCCTTCGGGCCGAGTACGCCGAGTTCGATGCGGCCCGTCGCCTTGGCCTTCCGTGGCCGCCGTCCGAGGCCGGCACGAGCGAGCACGGTTGCCGCTGCGGCGACGTTATCCGCGGCGTCATCGAGCCGCACGAGTGTCCCCTGTTCGGCAAGGCCTGCACCCCGGCCTACCCCATCGGCCCGTGCATGGTCAGCCGCGAGGGGTCCTGCCAGGCGGAGTATAAGTACGGCACCATATAGCATGTCTTGCGTCCCGCGGTATACTGTTGACTGGTGCGCGTGTGCCGGGTCGCCCGCCCTGTGAAATGACGAATGACGAAGTCCGAATGACGGATTACACGACGATGACGAATGGCGAAGCAGGGCCATGCTTGCCGGGTCTCCCTGCGGCGGATGGCATGGCCACGCGCCGTTGCGTGGCCATGTTTCGGACCCGGCGCGACGGTCGGCAACATAGCCACGCCAGCAGCGGCGCGGCCATGCCACCCTGGGTGCCGGCAATCATCGTGCTGGCGGCGGCCCTCGCCGGCTGCTCCGCAAAGCCCGTCGAACTGGTCGAGACCCGAGCGGCGATGAACACCGAGGTCACGGTCCGCGCCATCGCCCCCACCGAGGCCGTCGCCCGCCGCGCGCTCGATGCCGCCTGGAAGGAAATGGACCTCGGGGCCATGCTCCTCGACCGCTACCGTAAACCGACCGAGGCGTGGCTGAAGGGCGACGCGGAAGCACGGCAGGACCTGAAGCAGCGGCCCTCCGACGTCTGGCGGATCAACGACGACGCCGGCCGATGGTCCACCCAGGTCGACCCCATCGTCACGAGTTGCCTGTCGGTGGCCAAGGAGGTCCACGACCTGAGCGGCGGGGCGTTCGACCCGACCATCGGCCCGCTGGTGGACGTGTGGCGCCAGGCGGCCGAGGAGAACCGCCTTCCGACCGACGACGAACTCCAGAAGGCCCGGTCGCTCGTGGGCCTGAAGAAGGTCGAGATCATGGCCGCGGTCGTTGTGAGGTCGCCGAAGGAGATGCCGTTCCGCCCGCCCGGCGAGGGATACCAGCCGAGGGATCTCGAGCAGGCGGTCCACTCGGTGGGCATCCGCGCTGGGATGCGGCTGGACCTGGGGGGCGTGGCCAAGGGATACATCGCGGGCCGCATGGCCCAGCGGATGAAGCGGGCCGGGGCCGTCGCCGGCCTGGTGGGCGCCGCCGGCGACATATACGCCTTCGGCGAACGCCCGGCCGCCCTCGCCCATGAGGGCGGCGACCGGCGGTGGACCGTCGGCGTCCAGGACCCGCGGTTCCCCGAGGACCGCTCGCGCCTCTACACCGCCATCCACGTGCGCGACAAGGGCGTCGACACGAGCGGCCACTACTATCGCGGTTACACGATTGAGGGGAATCGCTACAGTCACATCATCGACCCGCGGACCGGCCGGCCGGTCGACACTCGCCTGGCGAGCGTGACGGTGGTGGCCGACGACCCCGGCCTGGCCGACGGCCTGGCGACCGCCATCGCGGTCCTCGGGGCGAAGGAGGGCCTGGCGATTGTCGAGAAGACGGAGGGTGTCGAGTGCCTGCTGCTGGAGGCGGCCCTCAAGGAAGGTCAGACGTTCCAGGCGAGCGGCGCCCCGCCGCCGGAGGCCGAGTTGGTCGCCTACCGCTCGAAAGGTTTCAAGGCCCTCGAGTTCAAGCCGGCGGAGACGAAGCCTGCTGAGTGACCCGCCCGGCGCTCAGAGCGCCTCAAGGCCAGATGTCTGCGCGGTGGGTCTCCCGACCCACCGTGCAGCACGTCTTCCCGCACTTGCGCGCGGCGGGTCTCCCGACCCACCGCGCAAACGCGCGGTGCCAGACCGCCCAACCGGGAGTCGCGGTTTTCCCCCCTTGGAATTTCCTTGCACTGCCGTGGCGGCGGCGTAACTTTGCCCTTCCATTGAAATGTGGGTGGCACAGCCGGAGCCTGCCCGCCGTAACGGGCGTTTCTGCGCGGCCATGCGATATGCAGGCGACTTCGGCAACATGGCCACGCGAGCGCCGCGTGGCCATGCCACCCGCCGTTGCGATGGTCAACAAGGTCCACGGAAAGGGCTACTCGATGGCTAAGAAGGCGAAGGCGGCGGCGAAGGCGGGGGGCGGCGCCATGAAGGTCCTCATGCTGGTCGGCGGGCCGTATCACGCCAACGAGCACGCGGGTGCGGTCCTCGACAAGGTCCTGAAGGCCCGCGGCGGGCGGTGGCAACTCACGATCACGTTCGACTTGGGCGCCCTGGCGTCGCTGCCCACGAGCGACTACCGGGCTGTCATCATCTACACGACGGGCTTCCGGTCGGACCTGACGCCCCCGCGAGAGAAGGGCTTGCTCTCGTTCGTGAAGGGCGGCGGCGGGCTCATCGGCGTCCACTCGGCCGCCGACAGTTTCCGCGACAGCCGCGCGTATATCGAGATGCTGAACGCCGAGTTCCTCACGCACCCGCACTTCCACGAGTTCCCCGTTGCCATCGTCGACAAGAACCACTACATGACGGTGCGGATGCCCGAATTCACCATCCCCGACGAGATGTACCACCTCCAGAGTCACGACCCGGCGAAGACCCACCTCCTCGCCGAGACGTTCTGGCAGGGCAAGAAGATGCCGATGGCCTTCGTCCGGCAGTATGGCAAGGGCCGCGTGGTGTACCTCGCCAACGGCCACGACATGAGGTCATGGAACCACCCGGAGTTCCAGCGCCTGCTTCTCAGGGGCCTGGAGTGGACCCAGGGGGCGGAACTCTCGGACCGGACGATCCATTGCGGCGTCCTGGGCTATGGCCCCGCGTTCAACATGGGCAAGGGCCACGGCGAGTGGATGAACGCCACGCCGGGCCTCGTGACCGTGGCCGCTTGCGACACCGACCCGGCCCGCATGGAGGCCGCCAAGAAGGAACTGCCCGGCATCCGCACGTTCACGCGGCTCCAGGACATGCTGAAGATGAAGGACCTGCACCTCATCGTCAACATCCTGCCGCACAACATCCACGCCGAGACGAGCATCGCCGCCCTGAAGGCGGGCAAGGCAATCGTCTCCGAGAAACCTTTCTGCATCACGACCGAGGAGGCGACGGCGATGATCCGGGCCGCGCGGCGGGGCGGCCTCATGCTCAGCGTCTTCCACAACCGCCGCTGGGACGGCGACTACGTGGCCATCAAGGACATCATCGCCAAGGGCCTGCTGGGCGACGTGTTCCACGTCGAGGCCTACGCCGGCGGCTACGGCCGGCCCGGCACCTGGTGGCGCAGCGACAAGACCATCTCCGGCGGCGCCATGTACGACTGGGGCGCCCACTACACCGACTGGATCCTGAGACTGTTCAATAAGAAGGTGACGCAGGTCACGGGCTTCTACCACAAGCGCCTGTGGCACCACGTGACGAACGAAGACGCCACGCAGGCCCTTATGCGGTTCGAGGGCGGCGAGATGGCCGACCTTCAACAGTCCAGCCTGGCGGCCGTTGGAAAATCCAAGTGGCGGATCCTCGGCACGCTGGGCGGACTCATCGCCAACTGGGGCGAGACGGTCGACGTCACGAGTTACGCCTCGGGCCTGAAGTTCGAGGGCAAGATCCCCGCCAAACCGTCCTACGGCTGCACCGAGTACTATCGCAACGTGGCCGACCACCTCTTGATGGGCGAACCGCTGGAAGTCACGGCCGAGCAGGCCCGCGAGGTCATCGCGGTCATTGAGACGGCCGAGCGCTCCAGCGCCGAAGGCCGCAGCCTGCCGCTGCCGGCGGAAGTGTATGAAGGGTAGTTCAGAGTTCGAGGTTCAAGGTTTAAAGTTAACGGCGAAAGGCCAAAACGACGCGCGGCAGGCAGTTCTGCCCGCCGCGCGTGTCATTCTCGTTGTTACTCAGGTACTCAGGCACTTCTCAGATGAACTGCTCCAGATATTTCTTTCCCAGGAGCACGCCTTCGCGCGGAGCGAGAAATGAGTCTTCGTGCTCGATTGAGAGGACGCCGTGGTAGCCAACCCGCCTCAGACGCGAGATGTACTCGCCCCAACGCACGCGGCCCTGGCCGGGGATGCAGTACCGCCACCAGCCCGGACCGTTGATGCCGACCTTGCGGAGGATGTTGCGCCGAATCTCGGTGTCCTTGGCGTGGGTGTGGAAGATGCGCTTACCATACGTCTCGACGCCGCCCAGGTAGTCGATGCACTGCCACGCCAGGTGCGACGGGTCGTAGTTGAACCCCAGGTTCTCGGCGGGCACGCGCGCCAGCACCCGGTCCCACTGCTCGAACTGCATGAGGAGCGTGGCGAACCAGTTCTCCAGGGCAATCTTCACGCCCTTCCTTGACGCGTAATCGCACGCCGGGGCGAAGACCTTCTTGAACGGGCCGTCGATGGCGTCCTCGCGGCTCATGCCCCCCGGCGCGATGCCCGCCAAGGCGCAGCAAACGTCGGTGCCCAGGCGGACGCACCGGTCGATGGCTCCCTTGAGGTCCTTCAGGCCCTTGGCGGGGTCGTTCAGGATTCCGCCGTCGTAGGCGGCGACGCTCGATAACTTCACGCCCGCCTTGTCGAGGGCCTTGCGGATGGCCGCATCGTGTTTCGGCGTGTCTTCGCCCAGGTGGTGGCGGGCGACCTCCAGCCGCTTGATCCCGCTCGCCCCCGCCCACGCGATGATGTCTTCCAGGCGGTCCTTGCCCATGCATGCCGTGAGGAATCCGACTTCCATGGCTATTCCCCTTCTCTGGTCTGCGTTGGCGCGGCGTCGACGGGATCCGAGTGCCACTGCCAAGAGAGAGATTGTCGCCTGTCACGGGTCGCTTGTCACCTGTAAAAAGAAGAAAAGCGAAGGAGTGAAGGCAAGAAAACGGGGAAGGCGGCGCGCCTACGGCGCCATGCCCATGGCGGTGATGAGGTCCACGAGCGCGTCGCGCAGGCGGCCGAACTCGCCCTCGAAGACGGGGCGGCACTTCGAGAGCGGCAGTTCCCCCTCGTGCACCATGACGGCGAAGGCCAGGCACGTTGCCTGGCCGCAGGCCCGGCAGTTGGTCTTCGGAAGGCGCCTGAAGATCTCCAGCGCCGGCGGCTTCTCGCGCATTTCGACGCATGGCTGGATCGCGCCACGCCGGGCCCAGGTCTCGTTGACCAGGCGCCGGACCTTCTCAAGCACCCGCCACCCGTCGACGATGTCGTCGTTCTTCGCCACGGCCACGCGCTGCGGGTAGAAAGTCACCAGCCGGTACCCGTCCATGAAGGTGAAGATCCCGGCCTTCGCGTTGTAGCAGGCCTCCTTGATCTCGGCGTTGAGGTACGGGAACACGGGGCCGATGCTGCCGCCCAGGTGCGCGATGAACCGCATCCGCGACTTGTCAAAGACGCACGGCACCAGGACCATGATGGCCGTCTCGCCGAAGAGATCCTCCTTGTAGGTGGGCGGCGGTTCGGCCGGCACCGGCGCGCGGGGCGTCCGATACTCAACCCATCCGGCACAAACGAACTCGTCGCCGCCCTTGGCCGCCAGCGCATGGCGGGTCTGCTCCGCCAGCACCAGGGCCGGCACGCCCACGAGCGAGTACCCCGGGTCGGGCAAGACCACCTCGTAGGGCAGGGCAAGAGATTCCAGGCGCGCCCTCGCCCGCTCGAATTCGCTTCGATGGCCGAATGTGGTGACGAGTTTCACTGGCTCTTGCTCCGTTTGCGCAGGCCGGGCTAGCGCCCCGGCGACCGTGGCTCACGAGGCATTCTATCCAAACTCGGGCCCGAAAGTCATCCTATCGTTTTGGCAACCCGCGAACTGTGTCTGGCCGCGCCGAAAACGAGCGTGTGTACCCCTCAGGCATTGACAGCGGCGGCCGGGCGGGCTAAGAATGTCCTCGTGCCCGAAGCCCGGCCGGCGTCTCGGTATGCGTCTGACGACACCAGCGGCGTGCCGCGGCGGGCCGCGTCTCCGGCATCTGTCGCTATGCCGGGAACACGGGTTGCCAGCAACCCGTGGCGCCCGGCGAACGGGGTTGCTGAACAGATGCACGCCTGGCTTGGCCTGCGGCACGTGAGGAGGGGGCGATGTCGACGCCGCGCAGCAATTCGCCTGACGACCCGGCCGCCGGCGCTTCGCGCAGCGTGCTGGAAATCGTCGGGCCCGACGGCACCGCGTCGCGGGTTCCCCTCGCCTCGGAGCGGTTCATCATCGGCCGGGCGGCCGACGCCACCCTCTGCCTCGACTCCGAGATGGTCTCGCGGCGGCACGCCGAACTCTTTCGCGACCCCTTCGGCCGGTGGTGGATCCGCGACCTCGGCAGCCACAACGGGACGCTCGTGGGCGGCGTGCGCATCCACGACCACATGCTGAGGTTGGGCGAGGCGGTCGAGATCGGCCGCCACGTCTTGCGGCTGTCCGCCCAAGGCGAGATTCGCGATGCGGGTGCGGCGGCGATGCCCGTTACCGAGGAACCCGCCGAGTCGCTGACCACCCTGACGGAACTTCACCTGCCGCGCCTGTCGGCCTCGCACCTCTCGCGGCTGGTGTCGTTCGGGCGGAGGCTGATTGAGGTCGAGTCGGCCGGCGAGCGCCTGCGCATGCTGTGCCTGCTGATGGTGACCCCCGATTTCCACGGCCAGTGGGCCGCCGTCATGCGCCTGCGGAAAGACCGGCCCGACGAACCGCCGCGGATCCTCTGCGACCCTGCCGCCGGCGCCGACTGGCGTGCCCCCACGCCGCACGTCTCGCGCGGCCTCATGCGGACGGTGCTGGCGCGGGGCGAGCCGGTCTTGGCGAGCAACGTGCCCTCCGGGCCGGTCGACGTGGAACTGTCGCTGGCGGCCTCGGTCCAGGCGATGTCGGCGCTGGCGTGCCCGCTGCGGTCCGACGCCGCCGCCATGGACGTGCTGTACGTCATTCTGCCGCCGGTGTTCGGCACGAGTGAGTGGCTGGCGCTGGCGTCGCTGGCGGCCGAGGAGTTCGGGCAGGCCGAGTTCGCGTGGGCCTTGAGCCGGCAGGCCGAGGCCTATGCCCGCATCGAGGCCGAACTGGCCCAGGCCGCCCAGATCCAGAAGGCCCTCATCCCGAGCGACCCCGCCGTTGCCGGTCTCGACGTGGCGATTCGGTTCGACCCGTGTCGATGGATTGGCGGCGACTACGTCGACGTCATGCCGATGGCCGACGGGCGGACGCTGCTGGCGATTGCCGACGTCTGCGGCAAGGGCCTCCAGGCGGCCCTGGTGGCCGCCAGCGTCCACAGCCTGACCCACGCCGGCGTCCGGGCGGGCGCCGACCCGGCGCGGCTGGTGTCGCTCCTGAACGAGCACTTGGTGGAGCACCTGCCGCGAGGCTCGTTCGTGACGCTGGCGGTGGCCGCGGTGTCCCCCGACACCGGCGGCCTCGAGGTGGTCAACGCCGGCCACCCGCCGCCGGTCATCGTCGAGCGGGCGGGAACGTTGCGGCGGATGGCGTCGGGCCTCAACGTGCCGCTGGGCCTGCAGCCGGAGACGTTCCAGGTGCAGGCGGAGCGCCTGGCGCCCGGCGACATCCTGGCGATGTTCACCGACGGCATCAGCGACTTGAGGACCGGCACGAGCCGGCGGCTCGGCACGGAGTGGATGGGCAACCAGGTGGGTGCGGCCTATGCGGCGGGGATTGTCGAGGCCGGGCAGATCGCCGAGCGCCTTGCGGCTGAGATCGAGCGGATCCTCGCCGGCGGCATGGCCGAAGACGACCGGACGTTCCTCCTGGCCCGGCGCGTGTAGGGCGCTTCACGAATGCGCGTAGTTGGGTGGCACGGCCACGCGGCGCTTGCGTGACCATGTTCCCGACGCGGCCGGCAGCCTCATGGCCACGTAATCGCCGCGCGGCCATGCCACCCGTCAATTGACGAACGGCGGCGCACCAGTGCCCAGGTGATCCATGGAAGCCATCTGCCCCTCGTGCGGCGAGACGTTCGCGGCGGCCGACACGCCGGAGGCGCCGGACCTGAGGTGTCCGCGCTGCGGTTCCTGGTTCGCGGCCGATGAGATCACGTCGGTCGTCACGTCGCCGGCCGCGGCCACGATGGACCTGACGGACGCGTCAACGGTTTCCGTGCCGGCGGAGGGCCTGCCGGAGATTCCTGGGTACCGGATGCTGGGGTTCGTTGCGCGCGGGGGCATGGGGATGCTGCTGAAGGCGCACCACGTGGCGCTGGACCGGCCGGTGGCGATCAAGATTCCGCTACCGCAGTACGTCGGCACGCCGCGCGATGCCGAGCGGTTCCTGCGCGAGGCGCGGGCGTCGGCGCGGCTGCGGCATCCGAACATCTGCCCCATCTACGCGGTCGAGGAGCACGCCGGCCGGCCGTACATCGCCATGGGGTTCATCGAGGGCGAGAACCTGCGCGACTTCGCCAAGCGCGAGCGCCCCACGCCGCACAGCGCGGCCCAGATCGTGGCGGTCCTCGCGAGGGCGGTCGGTTACGCCCACGCCCACGGCGTCATCCACCGCGACATCAAGCCGTCGAACGTCATGATCGACTCCGAGACGGGCGAGCCGGTCCTGACGGACTTCGGCCTGGCGAAGGAGTTGTCGCACGAGAACGTCCAGGTGACGCGGGCCGGCCAGTTGGTGGGCACGCCCGCCTACATGGCCCCCGAGCAGGCCGCCGGCCGGGCCGGCGAGATAGGGCCCCGCACCGACGTCTATTCCCTCGGGGCGGTCCTGTACGAACTCCTGTGCGGCCGCCCGCCGTTCCTGGGGACGGTCGGCGAAATCCTGTCGCGGCTCCAGGTTGACGACGTGCCGCCGCCGCGAAAACTCGTCCCGCACCTGCATCGCGACCTCGAGACGATCTGCCTGAAGGCGCTCTCGAAGGACCCGGCGGCACGGTACGTCTCGGCCGGGGCGCTGGCCGAAGACCTGGAGCGATTCTGCGCCGGCGAGACGATCCTGGCGCGCCGGGCGGGCCTGGCGTTGCGGGCGTACCGCAAGGTCCGCCGCCGCCCCATGGCCGCCGCGGCCATCGCGGTGGGGGCCGTGGCCGTTGCGGCGGCCGTCCTCATGGCCGTCCGCGCGAGCCACACATACAAGGTGGCCGCCGTGGCCAGGACCTTTGAGACGGCGCTCGATTCCAAGGACTGGACGGTCCGGCGCCTCGAGGAGGCTGAAGCGACCGTGGCGGCCCTTGAGCAACTCGACGCCGAGCAGGGCCGGGCGGCGCGCGAGCGACTGTACGCCCGGTTCGCCGATGCGATCCGCGAGTCGTTCATGAAGCCGCACCTGCCGCCGACCGAGGCCGCCGGCATCGAGAAGGCCCTCGACGCCCTGGCGTCGCGGTCGCCGGGAGTCGTGCCGGCCCTGCGGAAGGCGTTCAAGGACCGCCTCCAGCGGTGGGTCTCGGTGCTTGACCTGGCCCCGCCCTTTGCCGCGCTCGAATCGGCCTTTGACCGGGCCGCCGTCAAGGCCGACGCGCAGGGCCTTCAGCCGGCGGCGTCGGGAGACGCCGGGCGGAGCCCCGTGGTGCTGACTAAGGTACCGGGCGATGGCAACACGCAACTGGAGGTCGAGTTCGCCCCCGACTGGGAGTCCGCGCATGAACTGGGCCTCCTGCTCGCGGCCTCCCGAGACAAGGGCTACGCGTTCATCGTTCGCACCGGGGGGCCGGGCGCGGAGACCGCGGACGGGCTCGGTCCGCCGGCGGGGTCCTTCGCGGCGGCCCGGGAGGCGCGGGGGTCCGCGGTCCTCGTGGTCCTCAAAGACGGCGTGCTGCTGCGGGAAGACGCCATCCTGCCGGACCGCCTGGCCGCCGGGCCGCTGCGCCTGGCGGTCAGCCGCGAAGAGGGCCGCCTGACGTGCCAGATCAACGACCTGCCCCCCGTGTCGGCTTACGATGCGTTCTCGATGTCGGGCGGCGGCGGGGTGCTCGGTGTCCAGTGGCCGGGCGGGGCGCACCTCGTGCACCTGCGGGCCAGCCGGCAGGAGATTCCGGTCGTCGCGAGCCCCCTCGAGCAGGGCGACCAGATGTTCTCGCAGGGCAGGTTCAGCGAAGGCCTGGCCTTCTATCGGCAGCAGGGCGTCACGGCCCAGTCGGCCGAGGCCCGCCAGGAGGCCCGGTACAAGGAGGGCCTGTGCCTGCTGCGCCTCAAGCGCGACGCCGAGGCCGCGCCCCTCTTCGAGTCGCTCCGCGCCGAATCCGGCGACGTCTGGCCCGTGGTGGCGGCTTGCCAACTCTGGGCCCTGCGCCTCGCGCAGAGCCGCTTCGAGGACGTCGACGCTATCTGCGACAGCCTGGCCGCCCGGCAGTACCGCTTCGAGCAACTGGCGGCCCTGGCGCCCGAGGAGACCCGCCGGCGCATCGTCGACTTCTACTGGGGCCTGAGCCAGGGCATGAACTTCCTGCGCGCCGACTCCAAGCGGGCCGACAGACTCGCGCGGCTGATCGCGTTCAACCGGCTCCTGGGGGTGTCGGACTGGCGCGACTTCTGGCCGAAGTTCTCCCTCATGCGCGCCTACCGTATGGAAGGCCAGGCGGCGCGCGCCCTGGAGGTCGGAGCCGAGTTGATCGAAACCGCCCAGTTGATGCAAAACGATCGGCAGGACACCATCATCGAGGACTATGGCTGGGTGCTCACCGAGAACCAGCAGCGCGAGAAAGCCCTGGCCATGGTGGAACGCTTCCTGGTCGACCCCCAGGGGAAACTTGTTCCCCGGCACTACCAGTTGCTCATCGAGCGGGCCCGGATTCGTGCCCTGATGGGCCAGTGGGGGCCGGCCGAGAAGGACCTCGATGAGTTCTTCCGCCTCGTTGCCCGCGAGGCGTGCGACTACCGCGCCTACTCGCGGGCCTGCCTCATGAAGGGCTTCATGCGGCGGCGACAGGGCGACGAGCCCGGCGCCTTGGAGGCGTGGCGCCGGGGCGCACGCCCGTCGGCCAGGCTGTTGCCCAACGGCGAGTTGCCGGAGAAGCGCGGCGGCATGAACATCCTGCAACACCAGATCCTGGCCGCGCTCAGCGACGAGGTCACCCAGGACGAGGTCGACGTACTCTTGAACCAGTTGGCCGGCGCCATGCGGGGCCTCCTGCCGGGCCTGCCGGCCGCCGAGAGAGGGCAGGCCCTGGTCAAGCAGGTCCTCGTGGGCCTGCTGCCCGTGGGGGTGGCGACCTTGCGCGATGCATGGCGAAGGCCCCGTGGCACCAAGGTCGCCGAGCAGATCGCCTTCCTGGACCTGTCTTTCGCCAACCTTGTCCGCGTCCCGGCCATACTCGTCATCTCCGAGACCGTCCGACAGATGGTCTTCCCCGACGGCGGCACTCAGGAGCAGGAACAACTGGTCTGGGACGCGATGGACAGGGCCTACGGGGCCTACTTCAAAGGCCGCATCGCGGAGCCCGAACTCTTTGCGATTTTCTATACGATGAAGGGCCAGACCAACCTGACCGGGTGGGCCGGCGTTGCGCCGCAGTTGGAGCCTTCCATCCGGGGACCGGCCGCCTACGTCTTCGGCTGCCTGTACCTGAAGCGAAGCGCGCCGGTTGAGGCCCGCGAGTTCTTCAAGACGGCCGTGACCGATGCCCCCGCCGGGTCGCCCTTGAAGCGCCTGGCCCAGGCGGAACTGGACCGGATGGGGAGCCAGTGACGGGCGCCGGCGCGCTCAGGGACCTTTCGCGGCGGGCAGTCTTGCCTGCCGCGAGCGTGCTCGACTGCCGGTGCGGTGGCCCGGACTGCCCACCGCGCAAGACCTTGTGGCCTTTCGCCAACACCGCAAAACCCTCGTTCGCTTGACACCCTGTGCTCGTCCGTCTAGACTGGATGTTTGCTGCTCGCCGATGGTCACCCAGGGGGAATCGCATGGACCTGTTCCGGTATCGTCAG
>Ga0315289_10006124_pt1 | contig 17708 bp, 15 predicted proteins | sample YL17G11_40_MG_FD_203452 | JGI IMG/M metagenome (GOLD analysis project Ga0315289, IMG submission 203452) | Sediment microbial communities from Yellowstone Lake, YNP, Wyoming, USA - YL17G11_40 | ecosystem: Environmental > Aquatic > Freshwater > Lake > Sediment | place: USA: Wyoming | collected... | reverse complement strand
CCTCTTCAAGATAAAGCAAACTCAGCGGGATTATTGAAGAGACAAACAGCCCAAAATATAAGCTTCTCACTTCTTCCCTTGCCATGCTCGGGTAGAGGCATGAGTACTTGGGGCATTTCAACGTCACCAGCAGAAAGCAAATGCCCAGTATTAGACAGATGTTGACTATGTTGGAACCCAATACGTTACCTACTGCCACACCAACAGATTCTTGTCTGATTGCAGCAAAGACGGATACAAGAAGTTCCGGCAGCGAAGTGGAAAAAGCAACTAGGATGAAGCCGATGGTTGTCCTGCCAAATCCAGTTATATCAGCAACCTTGACAGAATTGTTGATCGCCACATCACTGGCTTTAGCTAACAATGCCAATGCAGCGAAAAGCACGAGCACGTTGCCCCATAATCCAAGCACTTCTTCAAACAAGGCCAGCCTACACCTCCGCAATTACTTTAAACGCAACGTCAAAAATATTCTCGTGTAATTCGAAGCGCCGGCATAGTGTTGCGCAATCAAGGCTTCGAGAATGAGAAAAATGAGCATTATCATGGAAGCACGCTCATCGTGAGCATAAGTCTTCGCCAGTTTTTTGCTCTTGTCCTAGATCACTTGGGGGCAGAGACAGCACTAGTTACTGACCAACGCATAATCTTTGCTCGATTCTGTCTGGGTTCGTTGAGTTACTTCTTGTTTTTCGTGTACTTTTTTGGGAGTTCTTTCTTCTTTTTTTGTTTGCTGGGCATGCATCAGCCTCTCCTCAGTTTTCGTGTTGTTCTTATAACACGACTGCAATTAATATAAACAATTGCTTATAAAGACTTTTATTTTGCTATATTGAATACAGAACTACAGTTCTGCAATAAGCATATCCAAATAGATATATTAATCGGAAACCCCACAAGCATTATAAACGCTCAAGCTCATATAGTAAACAGGGCTGTTCGCAATGTCTGGGGAGATTGTTGTTTCGGGTGAAGCCGCCCTAAAGGTTGCTGACGCGTTAAACTCGACAAGTCTGCGAGTGTTGCAGTTGCTCTTAAGAGAACATCTGGATATTTCAACGATAGCCCAGCGACTTGAGCTAAGCCAACCATATGTCAGCGAGCAAGTTCGCAAACTACTGGAAACAAACCTGATAAAAGTCAGCTATGAAAGTGGGAAGAGAGGAATAAGAAAGATCTGTGAATTGGCAGTGAAGAAAATCGTCATAGAGATTCAGCCCATTTGACACTCGCGCGTTCGGATCACGTACGTTTTCGATGTCGATCTTCATGCGCGCATTATGCTCATTTTCAACCCTGACTTGAACCACGCCGCCCTCATATAGTTTAGGCTTGTCAGCCCGCACGTGCACATGTCACTCGTACCGAATTAGGTAAAGAGGCTTGGCGGCTTCTTTCTTTCTCAGTTCCCGCAGCGAAGGATCGGGCATAGGGTTCTCAGGATATGTGTTCAGTTTCGTGCTCCCACTTCTCCACCTTTCTTTCGTTGCACTGCCTTCTTTCGTTTCTCGAATCTCGTCAGTTATGATTTGAACGTGGTTACTCAAACCTACAACCAATTCAATTATATATCGTCAAATGAATATAAAGATTGTCATATACCTATGTCTTTAGTGCCGTGCCTTGTAGCGCGCGCTGAAGTCGATGTTCTTCCGAGGACACCACGCTCGTCACCAAATATGCTTTTGCCGTTAATGGATAAGAACCTTCTTCGTGGAGGATTTGTTAAGCTCGTAAACATGGAAAAGGCAGCTCAGTAGTCTGCACATTGATTGAGTATGGGGAATGTTTATTTGTCTGCCTTGCATTCTAAAGCCCGTTAGGCGATGAAGCTCGCCATAACCGCCTTTGCTTCAAAGGATGCAGGGGCTGATAGCTTCTACCAATATTCAATATAAATGAGTGGGCTTTAGGTTGCGTGAAGCAGGGCGGTTCGCTTCAAAGAGCACGGTCAATGCAATTCTGAACATACGACAGATCGCACACTTGTCATTGGTCAGACGGATCGTAGAGTATATTATGAATCGGCAGAATGATGATGGAGGTTACGCCTTTGCTCAAAGTCCAGATTCCAATGCGTAGGCGCGCGCTAAGGGGAAACAGCGATCAACGTTTGAAATAAGGAGGCTCGATGAAACATGAGTGAGGAACCAACGAGTGACCGAAACTCTCGAAAATGGCTGAACAGAAACGTTGCCGCCATGGGTTTCACCAGTCTGTTCAGCGACATGAGCCATGAAATGGCCACAGCGGTTCTCCCATTCTTCCTCGCAGTGCTCGGGGCAGGACCGGAGATTTTGGGTCTGATAGAGGGGTTTTCCGACGTTTCGTCAAGCGCCGTAAAGTCTTTCGCGGGATATTTAAGCGACAAAATTGGCCGAAGGAAGCCTCTGCTAAACATTGGCTATGCATTAACAGGCATATTCACACCGCTAATAGCGTTAGCCACTTCGTGGTATCAAGTGCTCGTCTTAAGGGTTGGCGCTTGGACTGGAAGAGGAGCCCGTGGACCACCCAGAGATGCTTTATTGGCGGATTCCGTTTCTCCAGAAGCCAGAGGAAAAACGTTCGGTTTCCACAGGACCATGGACACATTGGGCGCTGTTATCGGACCCGCCTTAGCCCTATTCTTTCTAACTTTCCTAAATTACCGCCAGATAATTGCAATATCGGCAATCCCCGGCATAGCAGCGTTGCTGATCGTCCTTCTCTTTGTACGTGAAGCCCGAAAAAAACCCTCGCAGGACACTCCGATTGTCTCGGCACATGGCGGCCTTGTGGTGAAGGACAAAGGGTTTGTCACGTCGATCAAGACGCTTCCGAGGTCCTTTAAGCTCTTCCTTGTTGGCGTAGGTGTTTTTGGGCTAGGGAATTTCGCCAACAGCCTGTTCACTTTGAGAGCACAAGAGGTTCTGAAACCAAAAGTGGGCTCGCTAGAGGCTTCAGCTATTGCTGTGGGATTGTACACGTTACTGAATGTTGCCTACGCAGTTTCTTGTTTTCCCATAGGTGCATTGAGCGATAAAGTCGGTAGGAGACGAATACTTGCAATTGGCTATTTTGTCTCGGCTGTAACCTGTCTGGGTACGGCTCTTCTCACGGCTGACTTTTTGTTTTTGGTTCCGGTCTTCCTCTTGGCAGGGTTTTTCACGGCAATCACGGACACTATTGAAGGAACTGCAGCAGCCGATTTACTGCCAACTGAGTCTAGGGGAACTGGTTTTGGCGTACTGCAGACGGTTAACGGCATTGGCGACTTTGCCTCTAGCGCAGTAGTTGGAGTACTCTGGGCTCTCATATCGCCTCTACTAGCTTTTACGTATGCAGCCATCCTTTCAGCCGCAGGAGGCATAATCCTACTCTATCTAACTCGGGGAAATCACCCGCTAAAATAAACTGATAGAAAAAAGGCAAAGCGCGCGCTAAGTGGACTTGAACCCATTTGGGAAAAGCCAACGCTGTTAGCAATATTGAGATGGCAACGGTCTTTTTGTTGATCCTGAGTCTTCATATGCTCTCAAACGATGCATCGAGACGTTATTCTCCAATCAACGTCAAGGATAAATCCTTAGAGCTCATCGAAAAATAAAAGAGATTTTTCAGGGCAGAGCACTAAATTTAGAAAGAAGCGAAATCAGGTTTTTCTATCACCTGGTTTCTTCGAGTTTGGCGGGTAAGTACTCGTCTACGATGTACGTTAACCCGTATCGGCTGAAAGCCTCCTGTTCCGCTTTCCGTCTGATCTTCATGAAAGTTTTGATTTCTCTCCTCCATAGTGGGTCTACGTATCGTGGGTCTCTTTGCAACTCGTTTAGCCTCTTCACGTCAACATCGTCCAGCGGATCTGTTGGTAACTTGTAGTTTACAATGTCAGTGGCCCAAACGCCGCTCCATTTTGCATCTGGAGTGTTCAACTCTCTCAGGTGGGCGGCGTTCGCTGATCCTGAGATTATTACCATAGCTATGTGCATTCCCCATGGGTCGCCGTCCGTGAAGATATATACTGGAAGCTTCAGCTCGTTGTTTAATCTTCTAATGAAATGTCGGGTAGCTCTCGGTGCTTGTCCCGCCGTCAAAACGAGTAGGGCATTGTGTTTTCTATGCACGTTTTCCTCTATGAAGCGTGTGAACAAGCCGCCTTTCTCTATGGCTATTACCTTGTCTGCTGTGGTCTTCACGAATTCAGAGGAAGTCAAAGCGGGTCCGATCAAAACGCCGTCTGGGTGTGAAGCCAAGTTCAATGTTTTCCCTTCGTAGCCCGGTACAGTGTATTCTATTGTCAGATCGCCGAAGACGGCCGATCTTTCTTCAGGAAAAATGTTGAAGTCTTCGCGCGACAAACCTAAAACTGTTTCCAAATCGGTTATTATGTTGTTTGATTCTTGCTGATCTTTGAACGTCATTTCGTAGGCCTGAGCAGAATAGTAAACGTCTCTCAGAGTTGATGTCTTACGCTGTGAAGAAAGTTCGTTGGAGAAGAATGCGGCCCAGACGAGTTGCGTGAAAGGCTTCAAGTGCCTAATGTTGCGGGCACTTCTCCGGACTTTTCTATCGCCCAGAATGAACTGCCTGAGCTCTTGGTCATAAGCGATGTTTTCGGTTGAGCGACTGGGCATGTCAATTGCCGGAAAACGCCCCTGATCGATCTGATCATAGATCGTTCCTCCCAAGTTTCCCAGATCTTCGAGGACTTCTTTCCTCTTTTCCATTATGCTGTTTCTACGTTTCTTCTTCTGCTCCATACTTTTTCACGCTCGTCAAGAGTTTCTCTATGTCTGGAACTCTATCTTTGCCTGCGAGTTTTGTTGAAAACTGAGCTATCTTCGGCAGGTACTTGCTGAAGACTCCGAGCCTTTTGCGTTCTCTGTCCACGTGTTCTCTTTTGGACAGAAAAAGCTGGATCTGGCGGGCCACTTCCCGTAATCCATTGGCCATTTCCCTTCTGACCTCGACCCTATCAGCTATGAATTCTTTTCCAACTGTCTTGTACGGCACTTTAGTGCTGCAAATATGCACGACGATCGCAAGCGGCATGTCTGGAGACACGTGGTATCTTCGCCAATTCATGTCCGCGATCACCCTGACGGAAACATCGCTTGCCTCATCATACAACAGCGGTATTCTGTTTGCGAAGCGATAGACGAGGAAGCTTCCTCTTTTCGGTACATCACCGCCGTAGGCAATTCCTGATTCGATGATAAATGGGTGACCGGCGTAGGTTGCGGGTTTCCGCTGGTGGACAACCACAAATTCAGGGTTCAACTCTTTCTGGATTCCGGCCTTCAAGAGTTCCTCGCCTAACGGTGAGAGGCAACTTGCGTCCGGCGGCAGGAAATCCTTAAACTTTCTCATCATGTGCATCAGTCTGACGATCTCCTCGTGTGATAGCTTCCTCGGATTCTTCGATGGGCTCAATTGACTGGATTCCAGAAACTTTCCTGCGGTTATCTCTCCGATTCTGTGAAAATGATTTCGCAAGAACTCCAGCATGTTGTTGTACGGTGTTACCTGTATGAGACGCTGAAGCAGCTCCACATCGACACCGTATGGGTGAGGTAGAGTTTCCTTGGGCGGCGTGGGCATCTCCTTTGTGACCCTCATGAATTTGTAGAGTCTGCCCTTAGGGTCTACGAACGTCAGGTTTGCGTACGGGTTCACCATGGCTGTCTGCTTGAAATAGTCCAGGATCTTAGGCATGGCTCGCAGGTAGTCGCCTTCTAGGCTGAACTCAACCAGTGTGCCTCGCCATTGATCCTTGTTTATAAGTACTCTCCTGTCCAATATTATCGGACGGTTCTTCTGGATGTCAATCATAAGCTTGTACGAGTAGGTCTTGACTATTCCCGTGCTCGACGTTATCGTAGCCGGTTGATGCGTCGTGATCTGACCATAAAGTATCGCCATTTTTCCGCCCAGACCGAACGTTCCTCTCTGCTGCTTCAGCTTGTATTTCGAGCCGAAGAGCACTTGACCAAAGGCCGACGGTATATGCCTGGGCTGAATCCCTATGCCGTTGTCTTCAACTCTGAGCTTGTAAATCTGAGTTTCAGGGCTGGCCTCTCCCTCATACGAGAGCCTCACATAGATCTCGGGCGGAATCTTCAGCGTTTCAGCAGCATCCAAGGAATTCTCAACAAGCTCTCTTATGGCAGCAAAGACCGCCCTAGATGGATTCGTAAAACCCGCAATGTCACGGTTCCGATAGAAAAAATCAGCTGCACTTATCTCTTCAAACGTCGTCTGAGCCAGCTAAGCCTCCCCCAGTTCACTTCAACCATAACCGCTCTAACGATATGTTCTGCCCATTCTTTAATTTAACGACTCGGAGCGCGCGCTTCACCAATATCGTACTTGCCCTCAATTGGCGGGGCAAGATAATCTTGAGGCAGTTGTGCTTTTTGATGTTTTGACAGGCTGGGAGGACATACGATTTCCATTAATAAGAACGCTCCGCGCCTGGAATCAAGCGCGAGATGGTTCATAGGGAAATGGCAACAGTTTGCGAGTTTCTTCGTCTGAACAGTCTCGAAAAGGATTCTTTCGCCTCTCGCCTTTACCATAGCGATCTCGATGCTGGTATTTTCGGCAAAATCGTGAATATACTGCAGGCACGCTCCGCATGGCCTTGGTTCATTGAGACTCTCCGAGTTCATGACCACGGCGATTCCTTTGATCTTTCTGTTACCATGCAAGACAGCGTGATTAATGGCATTTCTTTCCGCGCAGGTGCCCAGGCCAGAAACCCAGCTTTCAACATTGCATCCTTCATAGATTCTGCCGTCTTCAGCAAGGACGGCAGCGCCCACCTGAAAGCCCCAGAACATGTAGGCATTATTCATTGCTTTGCAGGCCTTTTCAATCAGTTTCTTCTGGATTCCAGCCAATCTAGTCAGAATTATCACCTTCTCCCATCTCTCCTTATCGTGCGTACGTAGTAGTATTCTCCTATTTGCTTCTGAAGCTTGTCAAGCTTTGAGTCTTCCTTGTTGACTCTCGGCCTCTTCGTAGCGGGGTCTCTTCTGAAGGTGACCTCCATCTCCTTCAGGAATGTGTTCATTCCTCTCCTCAACGTCGTGGGTGAGTGCGCCGTGCCATTTGTTCCAGGTTCGCCCGTGAAGACCATCAGATGATCAGCTATGAAGTCCTGCGTCACGACATCGTGTTCCACGACGAAGGCCGCTACATGATGATTCTCAACGATTCTCCTGATAGTTCGCGCTAGGTTCAGACGTTCTTCAACGTCTAGGTAAGCGCTGGGCTCGTCCAGAAGGAAGAGTTCTGCCTCACTAGATAGGCATGCGGCAATCGCAACTTTCTGCAGTTCGCCGCCGCTGAGTTCTGCCACGTTTCTGTCCAGAAGTTGATCTACCTTCAAGGGTTGAAGGATCTCAGTTCTGTACCATCCTGAAGAAAAATTGTCCTTTGCTATGCTCATGAGCAGCATCTGGACCGTGCCTTCGTACTCAGCTGAGATGTACTGCGGCTTGTAGCTCACTTTTAGCCAGTCGAATTTTTCACCGCTGTCCAGTTCCTCAAGCCCTGCTAAAATCTTCACGAAAGTTGTCTTGCCTATGCCGTTAGCTCCAAGAATTCCGATGATTTCTCCTCTCTTGATGTCTCCCCCTGCAGTGACTAACTTGAACCATTTGTACGTCTTCTCCATCTTTTCCCAGTGCAACAGCGTCTCGCCGCTGCTGACACTTGTCGCCGGTGGCTTCTCGTGAAAGATTATGGCTTCTTTTCTGAACCTGACGTTCTCGTCGGGAATGTAGCCCTGCAAATAGATGTTTATGCCTGTTCTGACTCCATGAACGTTTGAGACAACACCGTAGACGCCTGGTTCCCCGTAGAATATGCAGATTTGGTCCGACAAGTAGTCTATTATCGCAAGGTCATGTTCAGCGACAATGATGGTCTTTTGATCGTTCTTCAAACTTCTTATAGCCCTTGCTGCTTGAAGCCTCTGCTTTACGTCCAAGAAGCTCGAGGGCTCGTCCAAAAGATATACATCTGCCTCTCTGCAAATGGTCGCTGCTATCGCGACACGTTGAAGTTCACCCCCGCTTAGAACTTCAAGTGGCCTCTCCCAAAACGGCTTGAGCTCAAGACTTTGCGCGATCTCTTCGAGTTTTTTTCTCTCATCCACTTTCTCAAGGAGCTTGCCAACCGTTCCAGAGACGACTTTCGGAATCTTGTCCACATACTGCGGCTTATGAGAAACCTTGAGCTGGCCTTCTGCCATTTTTCTGAAATATTCTTGAAGCGTTGAGCCCCTGAAATGCTGGATTATGTGGTCCCAGCTAGGAGGTTCTTTGAAGTTTCCGAGGTTCAGCCTGAAGTCGCCGGAAAAAATCTTGAGTACCGTCGTCTTTCCTATGCCGTTCTGTCCCAACAGGCCCAGAACCCTGCCTGGCGAAGGCGTTGGAAGCCTAAAAAGCTTGAAAGTGTTTTCTCCAAAGCGGTGGCTAACGTCTTTTTCCAGTTCGTCTGGAAGGTTTACTATCGAAACGGCACCGAACGGACACTTCTTTACGCATATCCCGCATCCGGTGCATAGGGACTCGACGATTAGGGGTTTGTCAGTATCGAACCTTATTGCCTCTATGTGACTGCGCACTATCGGACAGAACTTGTGGCACAGCCTGTTGCATCGCTTCGGCTTACACCTATCAACATCCAGAACAGCAACTCTTGTCATCGCAAACCCGTTAGAGAAATGGTCATATCAGGATAGTTATAAACATGAACCCAGAAAACACGAAAAAGGCTGAAAAGACCGTACAAAGAAAAAACGCAAGAAACTATTGGAAACTAGACGGCTACTCTTCGTCTTCCCAATCTTCCTCTTCCCAGTCGTCTTCTTCCCATTCTTCTTCTTCGTCTCTCACTTCAGCACACCTCCTCAGTTTTTGTTGCATACACAATCTAGGCTCGGTTTAAACATTCCAGTTCGTCAATTGTCGAGATCAGACGCCTAGACCGTGTCCCAGAAGGAGCCTTTATGGGATTTACTTCACAATTTTAGCCGTCAAAGACACCGTCGGCTCATTCATTCCAGTTTTCATGTACGCCCAACACATGTTCGGCGAATTATGTGCTGCTCCAGCCCGTCCATGAGCGTCGATGGATATGAGTCCCATCGAATTATAGATCATCGACATCCTCCTGTTAACGAGCTTTATCGCCTGTTCCGCAGCTTGTTCGGCTGTCTTTCCATCTTCCATGTAGCCACACGTTGTCTTTGCTAAGACTAACCTCATGGCTATTTCGCCGATACCCGTGGCTGCGCACGCTCCACTCTCATTGTCCGCATATGTTCCGCATCCGATCAAGGGGGAGTCTCCTATCCTCCCAGGAAGCTTCATGGGAAAACCTCCAGTCGACGTTGCAGCTGCGACGTTTCCCTCACTGTCAAGAGAAACCGCGCCTACAGTTTCAAGATCAAACAGGTCCGGATGGTTCTTCACTAGGCTGGCCAGCTTCGGCAGTTCGAATTTTCCCTTGAACAGAAGCGCTTTCTGCTGGTCATAATACCGTAGCCTGAGCTGGGTCACTGGGTCTCTTCTCTCGAGATGGTGAAGTCTAGCAAGCTTCTCCGCGCCTTCGCCTACTACGAAGACATGATCCGTCTCTTCCATGATGATTCTTGCAAGGCGAACAGGGTTTTTGATGTCATGCAATAGTCCCACCGCTCCGGCCTGCAACGTTTTTCCATCCATGATTGACGCTTCCATCTCCACTGTCTTCTCAACGGTTAGGCTTGAGCCGTACCCTGCATTGAAGGATTCATCGTCTTCCATTATCACGACGGCTTCGATAACGCTGTCTAAGGCGCTTCCGCCTTTAGCCAGCACGTCAAACCCCTTCTTTGCGGCTCTTGCAGTGCCTCTCAAGCCTCCTGGCTGGCGTTCAGGCTGCCAAGTTCCGGCTCCTCCGTGAACGACGATGATGGGTTTTCTCGTGCGCCTCAAAGTTCTACTTGCCTCTGCGACTTGGGCAAATGCCAAAAGTCCGCGACACGAATTTAAGGATAATGTTATCTCCGTTTATCACAATAGATAAATCTGCCTTTGGAAACGTTAGAAGTGGGATGATGTGAGGCGACGGCTAAGAGCCACGAGCTATGACAAGGCCACTAACCTGCACTGACCCAAGACAATATTCTTGAGACGCGAAGTTCATCCGCAGAGCGAGTGGTAACAGGATAACTGAAGAGAAAAAAAGGGGGGTAGAAATGCCTAGAGACTTCAACATCTTGGTCACTACTTCACGCGGATTTGAACGGGCCGCATGCTTCGAATTGAAGTACCTGCTCGAACAGGCGGGAGATCCGTCGGCAGACGTTCGAAAAAGTGGCGCCCGTGGCCTAATTGTTGCGAAAACGGTACTTGACCCTTTTGAAGCGGTGAGGATTCTCCGCGGAATATTGGTTGAGCGCCCTTACGAATTCCGCTACACACTTAGGATAATTCCGGTTGAAGCGACGGTCACAACCGACTTGACTGCGATTGCCGACAAAGCAGAGGAGCTCAGCTCGAAGATAGGAGAGAACGAGACATTCCGTGTCACGGTCGAAAAACGTTTCACTACGCTTCACGCAGATGAGATCGTGGAAGCCGTGGCAGCGAACATCAAAAGAAAAGTCGACCTAGCTAGGCCGGACAAGATAATATTGATTCAGGTAGTAGGCGGTTCAACCGGCGTGTCCACAATCAGGCCTGAAGACGTAATATCGGTTATGAAGGAGAAAATGCTCTAACCTAACGCTCAGTTGTCAGCAGTGCCATCCGCTCGATGACGAGATCTACGAGAGCCCTCTTCGTCTCAGATGCCTTGGTAACTACACCGAGTTCTCCATCAGATATGCCAAAGATTCTTCGAATGCTCGCAGCCTTTGCATCCGTTAACTCAAGAACTGCCTCATCGCTTTCGGCCTCGATCCGTCTCAGAATCCTCGAAAGCGTTGATTCCGAATCCTCAGGCTTCTCGCTGATAATCACCATGGCTATTCTCGCAGATCCAGACTTAATGCCTAGGAATTCCGTGGCCTTACGGATCTGTCTCTGAGCCGAAGCGTAGAGCATGGTTTCCATGGCTAGGCTTCTTGAAACATTTGCCTTGTTCTTGTAGGCCGTCAGCGCATTTAATACTGCAAAATGAAGATGCTCCCATGTAGCAACGTGTTGAGCATCGAAAACCTGAATCTCCACGTTTGACGGTTTTCCCCTATTAACGACCCTCAACAATTCTTCAGGGGTATCAATTTTTTTCGCCTTCAAGCCCGTTATCAAGACGTACTTCTGGAACTCTTCTACAAACCTCAACAATTCTTTTCCTCAGCGATTTCCATCAAAAACCTGTCAACAAGCTTCGCGGGCATCCCAGCTTTCACGAGTCTTGTTTTTTCCTTCTCGAATGAAGCTCCTTTCTTCACGCGTTTTCTCAGCATCTCTCTGACGGTTTCCTTTCGTTCCCAAGGAAACACTATCCAGCACCTTGATTCCTTCTCATAATAATCTGGCTTCACGACGCTCCACGGCTTGGAGTAGACCGTGGCAACTTTGACTTCCGAAGCCCCCTGGTCAACGATGTGCTCTTTAACAAGCTTCAGGCTTTTGCCAGTGTCCGCAACTTCATCGACGACGAGCACCTTTCTTCCACATACAGATACAGAAACGGGCTGAATAAGGGCAGGCTTGCGTTTGGTCTCTGCAACCCCCATATAGAATTGAACCCCGACAGTGGCAAGATTAGCGGTGCCTAACAAGTCTGATAAGACTCTGGCAGGAGGCCATCCCCCTCTAGAGACGCCTACGATTATGTCTGGCTTGAACTCGTTTTTCAGGATTTTGCCTGCTAGGCTCAGAAGCATGTAGTAAACCTGATCCCAACTAGGCACCTCAAACTCTAGTTCGGAGCCCAAAGTCCTTCGCATAGAGAGTTCGTTGGTCGCTTTATAAGTGTATGAGGGCTCATCATCTCAATTCAACTCTTAATCTCTCAGCAACATTGTGCTTCTTTCCTGCATGAGATTTTAATGCGAGAACAGGCTTTTCAAAAGAGGGTCGTGAAAAACAGCTGCATAGAAAAAAAAGTAAAATAACGACTGCCATTACTTGTTTATAATTGCAGCTAACTGTAACCAGAGAAAGATTAGACGTGAAAGAGTTGAAGGAGAAATCAACGTTGAGAGTATCAAGAGATGATCCTCATCACTCTGGGATGCATATATCTCTAACGGGTGAGTCAAATAATGGAAATCGTTGAATGCGTACCCAACTTCAGTACATCAGACGCTAAAATCGTCGAGCCCATACTTGACGAAATCAGAAAGACCAAGAATGCCTTCTTGCTCGACGCCACGTTTGATACCTATTACAACAGGCTCGTCGTTTCATTCGTGGGAAACAGAAGATCAGTTCTAGAAGCTGCTTCGAATGCTACGGCCAAAGCTATAGAATTGATTGACATGCGTGAGCATAAGGGCCAGCACCCACGCATAGGCGCCGTGGACATCGTACCATTCATTCCTATAAGAGATGTGTCGATGGAGGGCTGCATAGATCTTGCAAGGAGATTCGGGAAAGCTTTCGCAGAGAACTGCGGGGTACCTGTCTATCTCTACGGTGCGGCCTCATCGAAACTTGAGCGTGAGGATCTAGACTGGATTCGCGAAGGCGATTATGAGAAACTGGCAGAGAACATCGTGAAGCCTGAGCGCAGACCCGATTACGGCCCAGCTGAGTTCAACGCGAAATCAGGCGCCACGGTCACAGGCGCACGCAAGGTCATGGCCGGCTTCAACGTAAACTTGGGAACCGCTGACTTTAATATCGCTAAGAAAATCGCGAAGGCAATACATGCCAAGAAGGGAGGATTCTCAAACGTTAAGGCCATGGCTGCGTTCATCCCGGAGCAGAACATCACGCAGATCGGCATGAGCATAAACGACTTTGAAAAGACACCATTGTACCGTGTGTTTGAGACGCTCAAAGTAGAATGCGCACGCTACAACGTTCCAATAGTAGGCTCTGAGTTTTGCGGAATGGCTCCCCTGAAAGCGTTAATCGATATCTGCGGATACTACCTAAAGATTGATAACCTGACCCAAGACAAAGTCTTAGAAATAGCTATACAAAACGCCTTAGAAAAAGAAGGAAAGCCCGAATGAGTATCTCGCTAGAATGGTTAGGACATTCCAGCTTCATGCTAAAAGCCGAAGGAAAAACCATCTACGTAGATCCCTACGAGGGTGAATACTCTGAAAAAGCAGATTTAATACTCGTCACACATTCTCATTTCGACCACTGCGATCCCTCGAAAATCAAGAAGATCCGTCAACCAAACACCGTGATAATTGCGCCTGAGGACTGCGCCTCAAAAGTCAGCGGAGAAGTCAAGACACTTAAGCCAAACCAAGAAATGGCAGTCGGCAAAATTCGCGTCAAAGCAACTGAAGCCTACAACAACAAACGTTTCAGGACGCCTGGCAACCCATTCCATCCAAAAGGATTCGGAGTCGGCTACCTCATAACCGTAAGAGACAAGACGATCTATCATGCTGGCGACAGCGACCTTATCCCAGAGATGAAGCAGCTCGGGCACGTAGACGTAGCCCTCCTTCCAAGCGGGGGCACGTACACAATGGACAACCCTGAGTCTGCCGAAGCAGCTCTGACGATCAATCCGAAAACTGCTATCCCCATGCACCGATGGGACACTGACCCTGAGGAATTTAGAAAAAAACTGGGATCCAACTCGAACATTCAAGTCGTCATCTTATCGAAAGGGGAAGAATTCCAAGTGGTCTAGGAATGGTTGCGGCTCAGAAAAGAGTCAGGCGGGGAAGCAGGGAAACAGTTGATCTACTCATTGTGAATGCTGACGAGCTTGTCACGCTGGCCGGTGACAACCAAAGAGCCAGAGTAGGCAAGCAAATGCGCGAGCTCGGGATAATACGGGATGGCAGCCTCGCCGTAAAAGATGGACGTATCGTCGCAGTCGGAAAAACCCATGAAGTCACGAAGAAATTCAGGTCAGAAAACGTTCTGAGTGCGAACGGCAAAACCGTGTTGCCCGGCTTCATCGATGCACACACGCATCTCATATTTGCGGGCTCCCGCGAGGACGAATTCCAAATGCGCGTCGAAGGCGCCTCCTACGTGGAAATCCTGAATGCGGGCGGCGGCATACTGCGAACGGTCAGAGAAACGCGGAAAGCAAGTGTTGACAGGCTTGTCGCTGAGGGGCTTGCAAAGCTTGATGCGATGCTTGAGCATGGAACAACTACTGTTGAAGCCAAGAGCGGGTATGGCCTAACGACAAAAGACGAACTGAAGATCTTAGATGCAATCCGCCGCACAAATCAACTGCACACCGTTGACGTCGTCCCAACCTTCTTAGGGGCACATGCTGTTCCCCTTGAATACAAAGGGAACACACATGGATACGTCAACCTGATCATCGAGGAAATGCTTCCAAGAGTAACCGAAAAAGCACTAGCAGAGTTTTGCGATGTATTCTGCGAAAGAAACGTTTTCAGCTTGGAACAGTCTAGAAAGATTCTTTCCGCCGCTAAGGGCTACGGCTTGAAATCGAAAGTTCACGCGGATGAGATGAGCATGCTGGGCGGTGCGGGGCTGGCCGCTGACATTGAAGCCATCTCTGCAGAACATCTACTCTTCTCTTCTGAAGAAAACCTCAAAGCCATGGCTGCAAAGAACGTAGTTGCCGTCCTGCTCCCTGCAGCCGCCTTAAGCCTGATGATGGGAAAGTACGCTGATGCCCGACTCATGATTGAATGCGGTGTTCCTGTCGCCTTGGGAACCGACTTCAACCCGAACTGTCTAACTGAAAGCATGCAACTCGTAATCGCTCTTGGATGCTACATTATGAGGTTGACTCCTGGCGAGGCCGTGACGGCCGCAACGATCAACGCTGCGCATGCCATAGGCAAGGCAAATGAGGTCGGCAGCCTAGAAGTGGGAAAAAAGGCTGATGCTGTTATCCTGAATGCGCCCAACCACAAGTTTCTGGGTTATCATTTCGGCACAAATCTCGTTGACAAAGTCGTCAAGAACGGAAGAATCGCGGTCGACAAGGAGATAGGCCCAAGCAAGATTGTGCACCTAGAAGAATAAGTTCCAATGCATTTTCATGTAAAAGAATTAATGCTGGTCCCAATAATCATGCCCCTATGGTGAATCAGTCATGGTTAAGAGATCAGTCAAATGCATAACCGGACCAGAACTTCATTGCAAAAACTGGCAAATCGAGGGCATCCTACGCATGCTTCACAACGTCTTGGACCCTGAAGTTGCCAAAGACCCGGAAAAACTCATCGTCTACGGCGGAACAGGCAAAGCAGCGAGAAACTGGGAATGCTTCGACAAAATCGTCGAGACACTCACAGAGTTGGAACCGGACGAGACCATGCTTATTCAAAGCGGCAAACCAGTGGCAGTCTTCAAAACCCACGAATGGGCTCCAAGGACCCTGATCGTCAACGCCATGCTCGTGCCAAAATGGGCCAACTGGGACTATTTTCTCGAGCTCGAGCAGAAGGGCCTGATCATGTACGGACAGATGACGGCTGGCTCATGGGCGTACATCGGCACACAGGGAATTCTACAGGGCACGTATGAAACCATGGCTGCAGTTGGGAGAGAACATTTCAGAGGAAGCCTACGGGGTCGACTTGTTGTGACAGCAGGCCTAGGCGAGATGGGTGGGGCGCAGCCTCTGGCTGTGACCATGAACGAGGGCGTAGCCATCATAGTCGAAGTTGACAAGAGGGCTATAGAACGCAGACTTAAGCACGGCTACTTAGAAACATGGACTGACAAGCTCGACGAGGCAATAAGGCTGGCAAAAGAGGCCAAACATGAAGGCATCCCCCGTAGCATAGGCCTGTTAGGAAATGCCGCTGAAGTGCTCCCGGAATTGCTGAAACGTGGCGAAATACCAGACGTCCTGACAGACCAGACAAGTGCACACGATCCACTGTGGGGCTACTATCCGGCGGGATTATCAAGGAAAGAAGCAGACGACCTCAGAAAGTCCGATCGGAAAAAATACGTTCAGGAGGCTCTGAAGAGCATGCGAATACACGTCGAAGCCATGGTTGGAATGATGAAGAAAGGAGCTGTAACGTTTGATTACGGAAACAACTTGCGTCAACAAGCATACGATGCTGGATACAAGCACGCCTTCGCCTATCCAGGCTTCGTGCAACGATATGTGAGACAACTGTTCTGCGAAGGCAAGGGCCCGTTCCGTTGGGCATCACTCGTCGGCAATGAGGAAGACATTTACAAGCTCGATGATGCAATCCTGAAAGAATTCGGCTATAATAAAGAGCTATGCAGATGGATAGGAAAAGCAAGGGAACAGGTCAAATTTCAAGGTCTGCCAGCGCGGGTCTGCTGGCTCGGCTTCGGCGAAAGGGCAAGGTTCGGAAAGATCATCAACGACATGGTCGCAGACGGAAGACTCTCAGGCCCAGTCTGGATCGGTCGAGATCATCTGGACGGGGGAAGCGTGGCATCGCCTAATCGTGAAACTGAGGGCATGAAGGACGGAAGCGACGCTGTAGCTGACTGGCCAATACTGAACGCCCTGATCAACGCCGTCGGCGGAGCAACGTGGGTCAGCGTTCACCATGGCGGAGGCGTAGGAATAGGCTACAGCATACACGCAGGCATGTGCTTGGTCGCAGATGGCACAAGAGACGCTGAAAGACGCTTAACAACCGTCCTGACCACGGACCCAGGCACATCCATCGTGAGACACGCAGACGCAGGTTACGAAAAAGCCCAAAGAATAGCCAAAGAAAAAAAGATCAAGATGCCGATGCTGAAGCAACCACGATAGCGTGCATTCTCATTTAACCTTCTTTCTGCTCTTCTTCATCAGCCTATTTTCTGTAACGATTGTCGTCCCTGCAATTATCGAGACCAGCAGGACGCCGAAAAGACAATCCACGAACAGCTCAACGGGGTATTCGTATCTGCCGCCCGTAAACGTGTTCACTGCTCGCCAAGCAAGCGGAAAGCCATAATATTTATTGCCAGGAACACTAGCTGGACCAGACGCGTTTTCAATGAGGCCAGACCCGAAACCTATGAAAAACCCCACAGTGATTATCACGGCGACGAGACGCCTGCTCAATTTCAAGTCTTCAAGCATCCTAGGTTACAACTGAGGATCATAAAGGCATAAAACTCTTACTTGCGCGTTGTTTGCTCACCCATTCGCCCTAACAATCTTGTAGCCCGCGGCTTTCCTAAGCCTATTCATGACCGCTAGCCCCAGTCCTATAGTAGGTATCCCTTCAGCGACGATAATGTCGACGCGTTCGACATCAAATTCTCTGAGCAGCTTAAACAGGTTTCTTGCTACTTCTGCTAAATCGCTTCTGCTGCCCATAGACTTCACAACATCTGCTCTGAGACTTCTCACTGTCTCATCAGTTCCAAGGATCCCGACCTTTTTGCCTTCGCCCCTATAGAATCCAACTAGCTCTTTCATTTTGTCGGCAACGTGCTCGACGTTGCCTTCGACGACAACCACATCCGCGTCGGGCGCATAGTGCTTATGCTTGACGCCTGGCGACCGCGCCTTTTCAACTGGCAAAGCCTTGTCAGCAGTCACGACGGGATTAAGCTCCACTCTTGAAAGAACCTTCAACAAGGTTTCATAAGGTGTTC
>Ga0315289_10006123_pt1 | contig 17710 bp, 14 predicted proteins | sample YL17G11_40_MG_FD_203452 | JGI IMG/M metagenome (GOLD analysis project Ga0315289, IMG submission 203452) | Sediment microbial communities from Yellowstone Lake, YNP, Wyoming, USA - YL17G11_40 | ecosystem: Environmental > Aquatic > Freshwater > Lake > Sediment | place: USA: Wyoming | collected... | reverse complement strand
GTCAGGCGTGGCGTGGGCTCGTGCTCGGGAGTGGAGGTAACGGTAACGGTCGTGGGGGTGTCGGTGGGAGTAGGGACGGTCGGGGTGGGGGTGAAGCCCAGCGCCGAGCCGGCTACGATGACCGGCCGGCCAGCCAGAAAGATCATGCAAAGCAGGGTGGCTAGCGTGAGGTGGATGATGCCCGCTGTGGTGAAAACTCGTGCTTTTGTCATAGCACTCTCCTCACTTTCTGTCTCTCCAATTGCCCCGCCCTAATGATAACCTCGCAGCGCGACCGGCAGGAATACCGCGTGCTTCCACGGGACGATGGTGAGGTTCAGGTCCATCGCCGGGTCGCCGAGGAGGATAAACGTATCGCGCAGGTCTGAATAAACGGGCCGCAGGTAGGCTTTAGCGGCCTCGGTGGCAGCTCCTAGCTCGGTGATGCCATTCTGGAAAACAGCATCGAAGAACTTTTGGTGCAAAGTTTCGTGTCCCCCGACCAATCCTAGCGTAGTGGGACCCCAGGTGGCGACCGCCCCACCACCTGCCCGGCGTAGTAAGCTCTCATCCAGTGTGTCACCGTCCCGATAAGAGAATTGGCTGGTATAACAAGTCATTTCCAGGAACACCGGAAGTGCCTCGCTATTACGCAGGCTTGCCACATCTTCCACGTGGAATAGTGGAGCGGATGTTACAGGGTCCACGTCCCACTGGTGTACGGAGCTATGGCCCACGTAACTGGCTAACAGCCCACCAGTACTGAGTTCCTGCATCACTGCGGCGCGAGCGGCCGTGATGCCATTGTACAGGTGGGGCTGATTGCAGCCAGAGGTGCAAAAGTAGGCGCGGCGCCCGGTGAAGCTGCTGGGTAGGTGGTTGTGGTAAACCTCGTCGGAGTATTGCTGAAATTGTACCTCGTGGCCGGCGAAGAACAACACCCGCTCGTTCCATGGCCACTGCGGCGGGTTGAGTTCGTAAGCCATGATCTTTCCCACGATTGTCGTGGCCTCAGCAGCGGTGTTGACCGGCAGTCGGCCGATGAACACGTCGGCCATGTTGTCCGAGCCGTCCACTGTAACGTAACGGTTGTCGCTGGGCGCCTTATATCCCCACGGGTCCACGATCAAATAGGGTGGGATGTAATTCAGGCGAGCCTCGGATCTCTGGGAGCCACTCAGCGTGTCCTCAATGCCGTCGCCGACCAGGAGTACGTAGCTCAGCCTGGGCGGTGTCCAATTATTGTAGGCATGGGCGACGTAACTTCTAATCGCCTCAGGGTCCACCTGCCCGCCACTATAGGCATCATAGACTGCCTTGACGGTGGTGCTGAACACGCGCAGGCTGTCGCTGGCCACACGGTGAGCGGCCAGCGGGGCTACAGCGGCGATGAAGTCTGAGTGGGCGATGATCAGGTAGTCAGCACCAGCGGGCGGATCGGCCAGTGTGAGAGTTGGAGCCGTTGGGCCTGCCAGCGAAGTCGAAGGAACAGAGGTAACCCGCTCCGGACGAGCAAAGCGGGTCACCTGCGCCGGATTAATGACACTGTATTGAAGCACGGGGATGAAAGGATCGTTGCGGGCCCATCCGCCCTCACTAGCGGCCATCTCCTGAGCGGTGCCGAGTGGCTGGCACTGGAAACGCAATTCGACGCGCACTCGTCGCACTACCTCAAGTGCGCCTCCGGCTGGGTCGAAGCGCAGCGGGTGGAAGGTCAGCCGCACCAAGCGGCGACCGCGCAGCCAGCCGACCTCTTCCAGCGTGACGGCATCGGCTGGGTGTAGTCCTGTTCCAGCGTATGCCCGCTCGTCCCGCGCCCAGGCCCATTCGACGCCAGTCGGTGGGTCACCGACCGGTACCGGCGCGCGGGCTGGCAGAACGGGATGTGGCAATGGGCGACGGGTGCGCTCCAGCACCGGTACATGGAGCGTCACGTCACCGGTGGGAGGCACAACTGCCAGCGCGGAGGCGAAGGGAAGTTGTGGCTGCCCCGGTTCTTCGGTCTGTGCCCACCCTGGGGCCTCCAGGATAGTATAAGGAAGCCCATCGTCGCCGATGACCTGGCGCAGGGAGAAGGCCGGGGCACGCCACTCCATCACGATTCCCGCTGTATCGGCACGCAGCACGACCGGCTCCGGTGGTGCCGGAGCCGCGTTTGCGCTTGCGGCTGGAACAGGGTGCAGGCCCACGAGGCCAGCAGTTAACAGCAACGTCAGGCACCATATTCGAGTTCTGGGTGCGAAATGGTACGTGGGGCAGGCTTTCGAGCCTGCCCCGGCGGCAGACTGGAAAGTCTGCCCCACTGTTGCACCGGAAAATCGTCGAGTCCTCTCAAATCCGTTCTGTCTTCGATGTTGCACCTGCGTTCCTCCCGCCCTGTGTTACAACGAACGCGCAGCAGTTGTCGAGTTGAGAGTGCTATCGTGATTCCGCCCAGTGCTTCTGGAGCAGTGGCAGGTAAAGGCGATATGGCCACACATGCAGCCCCACGCCTCCCCAAACCGGTCCATAGATCTCAGGTTCGGAGTGGTCGCTACTGACCTCTGCCAACCAATACCAGTATGCCTGGTTCAGAATCACGTCCCGGTCCAGGTGACTGTAGGTGCTGTATGGCCCAGCAGCAGGGATGTAGGCGATGGGCTGCGCACTGCTGAGGTTCGTGCCCACAGCACGGTAGATGCGGAAGGCGATAACATGCACCTCCGCCGCTGTCGCCCACTCTAGCCGTACGGCTGGTTCCTGCGCCACTGCCCGGAAGTAGAGCAACTCTATCGGCGTTGCATCAATGAGCTCATCATCTTCGACATCGTCAGCGGGGTAGCCGTTCTCATCCTTTGCACCAGTGACAATGGCTGTGTTGATGGTCGGGCCAGTGTTGACCATCTCGAAGACAGTGGTGATGACAAACGCTTCGCCCAGTGGCAGGTCGCGGCGGAAGCCGTACGGCGCTAGTCCGGTGAGATCGTACCAGGTCAGCAGGCCATCGTTGATGGCGTCTTCCGGGTACGGGGTAGCGTCCCTGAACTTCAGGTAGTCAGTGTCGTACCGGTCTAGCAGTGGCAGCACGGCAATGTTGCTGGAGCCAACGTTGCTGATGGAGATGGTGAACGTGACGTAGTTAGGTGGGTCAGCGTCCCGGTCCTGTCCTATCACCAACTTCTCTACTGCCACTCTTGGATTCACGATGGAGACCGGGGCATCGTCGGTGTCGGTGAGCGTACCGCCGAGGTACATCCCTTCCACCGTGGCGGTGTTGGTGTACGTGCCGTTGGTTAATGAGGTTGTGACCTGGAACGTGACGGTGAGGCTTGCGCCAGGCTCAAACGGGTCGGCGGGAACGAGGTTAGACCAGGCCAGTACAGGCTCAACGATTGGAGCGTCTGGGTCTCTTGGCCTGCCGGAGCCGACGACGTAACGGAAACCCGTCGGCAGGTTGTCAGTCAGTCGTAGCGTAGTAAAGGGGAAATCCCCAGTATTGATGATCTGCAGCGTGCAAGTGAAGGGTATATCGTGCGTCACCTGGCTCGGTACCACCGTTTTGATCAACTCCAGGTCCGGCGTCGGCGGGCGCGTCTGCTCGTCGTCGCGGTTGTTGCCGGGATCGGGGTCGGGAGTGTCGCTGTCCACCCAGGCGGTGTTGGTGAAGGTCTGTGTCACCCACGATTGTACCTGGACCACTACAGTGATGAACTGCGTCTCGTGCGGCGCGATTGTGCCCAGGTTCCAGACCAGCGGGTTGGGACCGCTCGCTGGCAGTGGCGTGGCGCTGTTAAACGACACCTCGGGTGGCAGCGTGTCGTTCACGACCACGTCTTCCGCAGCGTTGGGACCATGGTTGACCACTTCCAGTGTGTAGGTGAGGAGTGAGCCAGGAATGACAGGGTCGGGATTGTCGCGCTTAGAGATGGCCATGTCGGCGGCTGTCTGTACCGGTGTTGTGATCTCGTCCGTGTCGGTCAGCGCGGTGGTGTCGCTGATCGTGACGGCGTTGTAGATCAGCGTGCCACTGACCAGCGGGCTGTTGACGCGGACGACCATCTGCAGCATTCCTGCGACCTGGGAGATGCCAGTTCCCGGTGGCCAGAGGCCGCTCACCCGCCAGATTACCGGCCCTCTCGTCCCTACGGCCGGGGCGCTGGTGAGGGTGGCTGTGGGGGTGGTCGTCGGCGCGGCGGAGTAGAAAGTGGTGTTCAGCGGTGTCGTGTCGCTCACCACCATGCTCTCCACTGCCTCGTCGCCAGCGATGGCGTAGTGGATTGTGTAGGTCAGGTAGCCCCCCATGGCGACCAGGGACGGGGTAGCCGTCTTAGTGACGGTCAGCGCGTGGCTGCTCTGAACCTGCACGGCGGCATCCTCGCATGGTGGCGAGAGAATCTCGATCCAGTTGGATGAGGTGGTACAAGCAGTGTTGCCCAGCATCAGGCCGTTGGCCAATGGACTGGCAACCTGGGCCTGGAAGGTCACCGTGATCACGCCGCCGGCTGGCAGGCGCATCCCCTCGGTAATCACCATGTGGCCGGTGACCGGGTTGTAGGAGGCGGGATTGCCCCCTGTAGAGGTGAGGTAGTTGAGCGTCCTCACCTCATAGTTGAGCGGCCTCGTACCCACCCGCTGAGGATCGGATTCGTAGATGGCGATGTTGTCGAAGCGGTAGGAATCGGCCGCTCCCATAGCGCCCGTAGCGCACAACCCTATCGTCGCCGCCCCCCCTGTCCAGGGGATGAGAGAAGTCTCTCGGATCGTCCAATCCCCGTTGTACTGTTCAGTAAACGCGTTGGCTCCGTTCACTTCGACGCGGTAGTTGGCTCCAGCGCCGCTGGCACCGTATGGATAGTAGCGCAGCACAGGTGCACGGAACGCCGCCAGGTCCGCCGTGCGCCGCACACAGGCATCGTCACCATCGTTGTCTATCATATACAGGTAGGCGGGGTCGCTGAGCGCATTGGCGGCGTTCTCCTGGACTTGAACTTCGCCGCCGGCGGGAGCACCGGGCGGATCGTTGAATTCGGTCCAATCTGCCGACCAGGCCAGTGAGCCATCGTTGCCGCTGTAATTGGTGGTCTGGGTGACGGTCAGATCAAAGTCGTCGGCGTAGTTGCCGTGGAAGTATGTGGTTTCGGTAACGCTGCGAGTCGTGACTTCTACCTGAGCGACGGGCCAGGTGATGCCCAAAGTATTGGGGACGTACGTGACCCCCGCAGGAAGCGTGTCCGTGATGGCCGTGAGCAGAGCGACGCCGTTGCCATCGTTCGAGACGACCAGGGTGTAGGTGATCCGGTCGCCCGGTCGGACGGTGGGGGAGGAGACGCTCTTGTCTATGGCGAGGAGAGGCCGCTGGACGGGAGTATCGGTATCCGGGTCGGCTGGATCGTCCGGATCCTCTGACAGGCGGGGGCCCGTTTCAGCCGAGTTCACCACCGCCCGGTTGGTGATCTCGTCAACGTCCACAGGGACACGGGCCAGCAACCGGATGCGGAAGGTGGCAGTGATGGTCTGGCCTGGCCCGACGCTGGGCCAGGTGACGCGCAAGGCACGGATGCCGGGGTTTTCGGGGGCGGTGAAGTTTACGCCATCGTTGGAGTATGCGATTGTACCGGGTGGTGTGGTGACCCGCAGGCTGCCCACGATGTACTCGGTGTAGGTATAGGGCAGGTTGTCGGTCAGGGATGGGTTGGTCATCGCGCCCGTGCCGTTGTTGTTGAGCACGAGGGTGTACGTAATCGTATCGCCGGGGGAGACCCCCCCGCTCAGGTCGGCATCAACGGCCAAGGCGTCCACTTTCGAGAGGCGGGGAACCGTGACGGGGAGGACGGTGTAGCCCAGGTCCAGGTAAGGGGACCCGCTGGCTGCCCGGCATGGGTCCTGGCCCCAGGCCACGGCGATCTTTTCCGCCAGGTTCAGGGTATAGATACGCGCTCCCATCAAGTTCCGGTCGGCGGGGTCACCCACGCGGAGAACCTGTCCCGCCATGAGGGGGATACCCAGCGCGGAGGTAGGCTCGTCCCAGGCGGCCACTCCCCAGGCATTGTAGTCGTTCCGATCTCCATCCCCGTTCAGGTCAACGGCATCGGGCAGGCCATCCTGGCTCAGGTCTACGTAGACCACCGTGTCAGTGATGGCGGTGACGAAGGCCAGATTGCCATTGTCCAGCGGGGCAGGGTTGCCGTTGCCCGGCGCGTAGCCGACGACAGCCTGGGAACTCAGTTCAGACACCGGCACCAGGGAGAAGCCCCAGTCGAACACCTGGCTTTGAGAGGCCCCATTGGTCGCAGAATCTACGACGACCAGTCCCCAGAAGGTATCCGACGCGGAGAGGAACGTGGCCTGGTTGCCGGTAGCCAGGTCGGCCCATCCCGTCGCGTCCAACACACTGACGGTAGTGTGGGACGGGAGCACCAGGTTGGCCGTGTTCGGGCCACTCGTTACGGCTACGGTAATCGGGCCCAGGTGATGATTGTGGAGGTAAATGTCCGTATCTGCGTTGAGGCCAGAAGGGCCGCAAGCGGGGGCGAAGCCGGGCACGGGAGCCCAGTACGCGTTGTCCCACACGTTCACCGGCTGCAAGGTGTAGCCGTTGGCCGAGACGCCGCGCCCCTGACAACTGCCGGTCATCATCTGGACCTGGATGGGGGCGGTAGCAGTGATGATGTCGGTGCTGTTTGCACCCGGAAGTGCGGCCCCGTTATTTCCGCCACGCACGAAATAGGTCTCTCCGGCGTTCAGCGTCGTGCCGGTCCAGGTGCCGTTGTAGTACACGTCGGTACCATCCACCCAGGCCATCACCTCGAGCCCGGCGTACTGGTGGTCGGTGGTCATGGCCAGGTCTTCTCCGGCGGTGGCCACGTAATAAGTGCCCCAGTCGGCTGCTTCAGACACCTCCCAGGCGGAAGCCAGAATTGTGCCCGGGTCAGTCGGGTAGGCCAGGCGCACGACCGAGCCTTCCTCACCAAAAATGGTGATGCGGTCACGGCCATCATAGTAATACGGAGGTCCTCCCCCTACCAGGGCAGGGTTGATGTTGCTCTGGAAGAGCCGGGTGGCACCGGCATCCAACACGCCTACCTCGGTCGTGGGGCCGGGAACTAGAGGGTCAGTGTCGTAGTCGTCTTCCCAGTGGTCGTAGTAGTAGGTCGTGCCATCAGATCCGGAGGTAAGGAATACGTAGGAGACCAGAGGCTGTACAGGAGTAAAGCCGTAGCATTGATCTTTGTCCAAGTAAAGCGTCCACAGATTGCGGTCGTCGAAGGGCACAAAGTACTGGTGCAGCGTGGGGTCCACAACGCGGACGCCGGAGAGGCGAAGGTCGCGCGCGCCCGGCCGACCGTCACCATCCTCGTCCAGGAAAACCACACCAGCGATGGTGCTGCTTGGCCGGTCGTAGGCGGCAGTGAACCGGACGCCGGTGGAGAGAGGAGCAGATGTCTGCTCCAGGCCCGGTGTGAGCCACAGAGTCGGCACTGGCTCCCCTGTAGGGGGACGCAGGCCAAGCGGGAGGGTAGCCGGGTCTATGGTCACTTTGTGTGTGCCGTGGGGCAGTCCCTCAAAGCGATAGGTTCCTGCGCGGTCAGTGTACGTTGCTGGTTCTGTAGTCGCCTGTGGGTGGTCCAGGATGGTGGTATGCTCAGCCGGAAGTGTGCCAGGTGCGGTGGGATAGTGGTCAGATTGCGTTGCGGCGGCAGATGCCAACGGGGTCAGGCCTATGCCAACGGCGTTGACGAGTATGGCGATCACGACTACTGACGCCAGACCGTTGCTTTTCATCGTCATGCCTCCTTAATTGTCCCCAGCCCTGATACAGATGTCGCTAATGCCAAAACACACTCTTTCGATGTGACGTAAGGTGCGCTGCGATCAAAGGTAAACTGTATAGGTAGTATACAATAGTAGAGGAGTAATGTCAATCATGTTTATGGGATGAATAGGAGTTTATACACCTACGGTGTGCTTGCCATTCTGCCCTGTTTCGGGGTATAATGTAGTCCAGTAGAATGACCAGGGACACGATGATGAATGACGAATCCCAAGAGCCGATGGACAGTATGAGGCTGCGCCAAATCCCCAGCGTGGACCGGCTGCTCAGCGAGCAGGCTGTGCAGGAATGGGCCGCCGTTTATGGCCACCGCCAGATCGTGGACGCCCTGCGCCAGGTGCTCGACCTGGTGCGCGATGCGGTTCAAGGTGGTGCGGATGTACCAGGACTGGCGACCATTGTCGCGCGGGCAGGTGTGCATGTGCAGGAACGGCTGGCGCCCACGTTGCGGCCGGTCGTCAACGCGACCGGCGTCATTATTCATACCAACCTGGGGCGTGCTCCCCTGTCAGCCGCGGCGCAGGCAGCGCTGGAGGCGGTGGGCAGGGGGTATTCTACCCTGGAGTATGATCTGGGAGCAGGCCAACGCGGCCACCGCACCGTGCACGCGGAGCGGTTGCTGTGCGATTTGACTGGAGCCGAGGTCGCGCTCGTCGTCAACAACAACGCCGGGGCAGTGCTCCTGGCGCTGACAGGCATCGGGCGCGGGCGGGGCGTGATCATCTCGCGCGGGCAACTGGTGGAGATCGGCGGCGGCTTCCGCATCCCCGACGTGATGCGGGAGAGCGGGGCGCGCCTCATCGAAGTGGGTACGACCAATCGTACTCACCTGCGCGACTACGCGGCGGCGTTGGAAGAGCACGAGGACGTGGCCCTGATCCTGCGAGCACACCACTCCAATTTTCGTATCGTGGGCTTTGCCACGGAGCCTTCTTTGTCCGAACTGGTCGCCCTGGGCACCGAGCGCGATCTGCCGGCAATGGACGATCTGGGAAGCGGCGCGCTGCTGGATACGGCCCAGTTTGGGCTGATGCACGAGCCGATGGTCCAGGAGAGCGTGGCGGCCGGTGCGGCCGTGGTCTGTTTCAGCGGCGACAAACTGCTGGGCGGGCCGCAGGCCGGCATCATCGTGGGCCGGGCGAAGTACGTGGAACCTCTCAAGCGCCATCCGCTGGCCCGCGCGTTGCGAGCAGACAAACTGTGCCTGGCGGCCCTGCAGGCGACGTTGCTGCATTACGCGAAGGATGAGGCCCCCCGGGAGGTGCCGGTTTGGCGCATGATCGCCACATCGCTGGAAGAGATTGAGCGGCGGGCGCGGCGCTGGCGGCGGGTGCTGCGGCGGGCGGGGCTGCCGGCCGAAGTTGTGGACGGCGAGTCCACCGTCGGCGGGGGCAGTCTGCCTGGCGAGACCTTGCCCACGAAACTGGTCGCACTGTCCGTGGCCAATCCCGACGGGTGGGCCGCCGCGTTGCGGGCGAGCAACCCGCCAGTGATTGCCCGTATCGAGGAGGACCGGCTGGTGCTCGACCCGCGCACGGTGTTAGCAGGGGAGGAGGGAGAATTGCTGAAGGTGATTGCAGAGGTGGCGAGATGATTGTCCAGTATATTCAGAAAGCGATGGAAAAAGCCCACTATGAGATCATTGATGACGAAGAGCCTTATTATGGTGAAATCCCCGAATGTCCGGGAGTGTGGGCAACAGGCAAGACGTTGGAAGAGTGCCGCCGGAATCTAGAAGAAGCGCTTGAAGGTTGGATTGTTGTGCGTTTGCAGCGCGGGTTGGCGCTTCCACCAGTCGAGGGAGTGACAATTCGCCCACTTGAAGGGTTGCCTGCGTATGCTTAGTATAAGGAGTTGACGATGACTACTGAACCGGAAGAAATCTTTGATGGGTTGCCCAATCTGGACGACGAAGACTTGTGGGTGCGCGGACAGGTCTATGTCCAATTTAAGCGCTTGCTGGAAGAGACGGAAGCCCGGCTTCCTGGCCTGGAACGTAAGGCCGCCCGCGCCCGCTACGAGTACGACATTTCCCAGCGCATCCAGGACAAGGTGACCGATCCGCAGGACCGCCAGGACTGGGAAATCCGGGCGAGTGTGGCCCACGACATCATGGCGATGATCGAACATGACCTGGCGGAGGTGGCCGACAGCGCTGCCTACTACCGCGCGATGGTGACCGAGATCGAAGCCGATCTGGGCGACAAGGCCCAGGAGTATGAAACGCTCTTGAGCCAGTTTGATCTGGAGGAGGACTGGGACGAGGAGGAGTTCGAGGACTGGGACGAGGATGATTTCGACGAACTGGAAGACGAGGAATTCGACCTGTTTGCCCCCATCCCGTTCATGGACGAAGAAGACGATGAAGAGGGAGACGACCTGGCCTGCGAGGAGACACCGCTGTGAAACGAGACCTGGATAGCCTGATGGAGGCACGTGGGCTCGATGCCATGTTCGTCGCCGGGGCCGTACATGGCAACCCGGCCATGGTTTACATGACGAATGGGGCAAGCCTGACGAGCGGATTCGTGCTCAAGAAACGAGGCGCGGAGCCTGTGCTCCTGTGCTGGCCGATCGAGCGGGAGGTGGCCGCGTCCAGCGGGCTGGCCCTGGTGAACCTTGGCCAATACGACTTTGTCACGCTCGTGCGTGAACTGGGCAGTCATCTGGCTGCCACGGTCGAACTGTACCGCCGGATATTTGCCGACCTGGGTGTGAGTGGGCGGGTGGGCTTTTATGGCATGGTGGACCAGGGCCGGGCCTGGGTGCTGCTCAACGCGCTGAACGCGCAACTGGACGGGATCGAGGTCTACGGTGACTTTGACGTGACGGCGATTGATGCGGCCCGCGCCACCAAGGATGGCACCGAGGCAGAGCGCATGCGGGAGGTGGGGCGGCGTACCTGTGCGGTGGTGGGCCAGACCGTCGAGTTTCTCCAGGCGCATCGGGCAAAAGACGGGGTACTGGTACAGGCGGATGGCACTCCGCTCACCATCGGGCGGGTGCACGAGGAGATCAGCCGCCTGATCGCTGCGCAACGGTTGGAGGACCCCGAGGGCTTTGTGTTTTCGATCGGGCGCGACGCCGGCGTTCCCCACAGCAGGGGCCGTTCCCAAGACAGGCTCGCGTTGGGCCAGACGATCGTGTTCGACATCTTCCCACGTGAGGCCGGTGGGGGGTACTTTTTCGACCTGACCCGCACCTTCTGCCTGGGCTACGCGCCGCCGGAGATTGAGAGAGTCTACCAGGATGTGTACGAGTGCACCGAGAAACTGCTGGGAGCCTATCAGGTGGGGATGGAGGCGCGGCACTACCAACGCATGACGTGCGAGTTCTTCGAGAGTCGAGGGCACCCGACCGTCGCCAGCAACACCAAGACCGAGGTGGGGTACGTACATAGCGTCGGTCACGGGTTGGGACTGGCCGTGCACGAGGAGCCCCGCTTTAGCGACGTGCCGGCCAACACCGACGTGCTCCAGCCCGGTCACGTGTTCACCTGCGAGCCGGGGCTATACTATCCCGAGCGGGGTTTCGGCGTGCGCATCGAGGATGTGGTCTGGATTGATGCCGGGGGGGCCGTGCACAATTTGACCGACTATCCGAAGGATCTGGTGATTGGGGTGAAGAGATGAACGAAATTGTGACGGAGGCAACGGTTATCGATGGCACCCACCTGGTGCTCAAGCACGCCCTCCCAGAAGATTGGGGCCAGCGAATTCTAGTCTGTGTCATGCCTATACCGGTTGAACCAGGGCACCTCCTGCATGAGTTGAAGAAAGCATATCTGACGATGTCTGAACAGGAGCATCAGGCCGAGGTTGCTTTGGCTGAGGAGGGGTTGCAGACACAACCTGACATGGTCGATGCCTTTCCAGAGGAGGCGAAGTGGCCATGGTGGGAGTGAAGTGTGATTCACTTCTCCTCGGTGGCCAGATACGGACGGTGGCCAGGGAGCGCCTGTTGCGGAAACTATCAGTGCTGCGAAGTGAACGAATGGTTGACGTTGAGGCAGCCATAAGGTTGTACCTGGGTCTCGTGGAGTAAGTGGTGGCCGCGATCCGTATCCTTGCTATCGAAACCTCCTGTGACGAGACGGCGGCCGCCGTGATCGAGGACGGGCGGCGCATCCTCTCCAACGTCGTCGCCTCGCAGATTGAACTGCACGCCCGCTACGGCGGGGTCTTTCCAGAGATCGCCTCCCGTGCGCACGTCGAAGCGATCGTGCCGGTGATCGAGCAGGCCATGCGGGAGGCGCACCTCGGCTTCGACGACCTGGACGGGGTGGCGGTGACCTACGGGCCGGGGCTGGCAGGCTCGCTGCTGGTGGGCGTCAACGCGGCCAAGGGGCTCGCCCTGGGGCGCAATCTGCCGCTGGTGGGGGTCAACCACCTGGAAGCCCATATCTACGCGCATTGGTTGGAGGTAGAGGCGGAGGGGGCCGCCCCGGCCAGATTGGCCTTTCCTCTCCTGGTGCTCATTGTCTCCGGTGGCCATACCGAACTGGCCCTGATGCGGGGCCACGGCCAATACGAGTACCTGGGCGGTACGCTCGACGATGCGGCCGGCGAGGCGTTCGACAAGGTAGGCCGGTTGCTGGGCCTGCCCTACCCAGGCGGCCCGGCGATTCAGCAAGCGGCGCGGGGGGGCAACCCGGCCGCCTTGCGCTTCCCGCGCTCCTGGCTGGAAGGTAGTCTCGACTTTAGTTTCAGCGGGCTCAAGACCGCTGCGCTGCGTGAGATCGAGAAGCACGGTGCTCCGCCCCAGGGGCGCCTGCTGGCCGACCTGGCGGCCAGTTTCCAGGCGGCTGTGGTGGACGTGCTGTCGGCGAAGGCGGCGCAGGCGGCGGAGAAATTCGGCGTGACGGCCGTGTTGCTGTGCGGGGGGGTGTCGGCCAACCAGGCGTTGCGGGCCGCGGCCGCCGAGCGGGCCAGCGTGCCGGTCTACTATCCGCCGCCAGTCCTGTGCACCGACAACGCGGCGATGGCGGGCGCGTGTGCATACCAGCACTTTATCGCAGGCCGTCGAGCGGGGTGGGACCTGGACGTGGTGCCGGGGCTGCGGCTGGTGTAGAGCCAATGAGCCATGGTTAATGAATCAATGAACAATGGGAACGTGATGCGATGAGACCACTCGACCTGCCACGCAACGCCATATTGGCGGCTCGCAACCTGGTGCGCTCCACGTATCGTAAGGGGCTCGATTGCGTCGTGCTGTCCGTCGGTGGCTCTTACCCGGAACAGCCATCCCAGCACGAGCCATTGCCCTTCCCCTTCAGCCGGTTGCCGCTGTTTCCTGCTGAGGTCAGCCTGGCGGACATGCGGATGGTGATGAACACGCTCGGCGGCGACCGGCGCGTGCGGACGGTGGTGTTGCGCTTCGACGCGCTGCAGGCCGGTATGTCCACACTGTACAGCCTGCGCCGCATGTTGCTGGATCTGCGTGCTAAGGGTAAGCGCCTGGTGGCATGGCTGCCGACCGCCGACACGTGGGACTATTACCTGGCCTCTGCCTGCGACGAGGTGATCCTCCCTCAATCCGGCCGCCTGTTTGCGCTGGGGCTGCGGGCTGAGCCGGTGTTCCTCAAGGATGCCCTGGCGCTGGCAGGGGTGGAAGCCGATCTGGTGGCCATCGCCGAGTACAAGGTCACGCCCGATACCTTCCGCCGCTCGACGATGAGCGAGCCGCATCGGGAGATGCTGGAAGCAGTCCTCGGCTCTCTCTTCGACGAGGTCGTCGGTGCCATCGCTGAGGGGCGCGGGCTGGATGCCGCGCGGGTGCGCGAGTTGATGGACGCCATGCCGCTCAGCCCCGCCGAGGCGGTCGAGGCGGGACTCGCCGATGCGGTGTTGTACGAGGATGAATGGGTGGGCAGGTTGAAGAGCCGGCCTCACGAAGAGGACGGCGGCTCTGAGAGCAAACCTCGTGGGCGCTTTGACGAGAAAGGTGTACTTTTCACCTGGCGGGAGGCCGCCCAGCGGCTGCGCACGCCGATCAAATGGACCACACGCCAGGCCATCGGGGTGGTGTCGTTAGAGGGGCTCATCGTGTCCGGCCGCAGCCGCCGCGTGCCGCTGCCGCTGCCGCTGCCGCTGCCCTTGTTCGAGGCGCAGGCCGGGGCCGAGACGATCGTGCAGGCGCTGCGCCGCGCCGAGGCCGACCCGCACATGGCAGCCGTGGTCTTGTGCGTCGAAACGCCCGGCGGTTCGGCGCTCGCCTCCGACCTGATTTGCCAGGAAGTGCGCCGGTTGCGGGAACGGAAACCGGTGGTGGTGCTGATGGGGGGGCAGGCCACCTCGGGCGGCTACTACGTCTCCGCGTTGGCCCATCGCATCGTCGCGCGCCCGACGACGCTGACGGGCTCCATCGGCATCTGGGGAGGCAAGTTCGTCCTGGCGGGCCTGTACGGAAAACTGGGCATTGGCCGGGAATCAGTGCAGCGGGGGGCGATGGCTGGCCTCTATTCCGAAATGGCGCCGTTCAGTGAGGGGGAGCGGGCCTGGGTGCGCCGTGACCTGGGCGAATCCTATGCCCGCTTCAAGGCGCGCGTGGCCGAAGGGCGCGGAATGACGGAGGAGCAGGTGGAAGAGGTCGCGCGAGGGCGGGTGTGGACCGGCGCACAGGCCCGCACGATTGGGTTGGTGGACGAATTGGGCGGTTTCGAGGCGGCCCTGGCCTTGGCCAAAGAGTTGGCCGGCCTCAAGCCTGACAGGGAATATACGGTCGTGCAGGTGCGCTCGCCCAGGCACGAATTGCTGCCGCCTCCCTTCCCTCTGCGAGAGGGCAGCGTGCTGGATGGCGGGGTAGGAGCGTCGCTTCGCTTATGGCTTGACGTATTGCAGGGCCTGGCCCGCGAACGGGTGTGGGCGCTGGCTCCATGGACGTTGCAGGTGCGGGGGTGAAATATGGATGTGAGAGGTTTGTCCGATGACTGATCCGGAACCAGTCCATCGTTGGAGTGCTACCACCAAGCGCACCGTGGTCCTGGTGGTCCTGGTGCTGTGTGCGCTGGTGCTCTACCGCTTTCGTGAGGTCATTCCACCGCTGATCATCGCACTTTTGGTGGCCTTTGTCCTCAATCCCGTCGTTGACTTTCTGGCCGCCCGGGTGCGCCTGGCCCGCGGGCTGGCTACGGCGGTCGTGTTCTTCGTGCTGTTCCTGGTGGGGCTGGGGGCGATGGCAGCGCCGGTGACGGCCTTCCCCTCCATTCAGCGGGCGGTACGCGCTATACAGTTCGACCTGACCAGCATCATCACCGAGATCGGCGTTTTCCTGGGGCAGCCCGTGCAGATCTGGGGGTATTCCCTGGACCTGAGCAACGTGTACCAGGAACTCAACGCCGCGCTAAGCCGTTTCGTGACTTCGGTCGCTCAGGGCACTCTCAACTTTGCGTTGACGATCGCCTCGGGGGCCTTCTGGCTGATTTTCATCCTGATCGCCTCTTTCTACCTGGTCAAGGACGCCGACCGTATCGTGGAGCAACTAGACAGGCTGGCTCCGCCTGGGTATCGCGACGATTTTGTGCGCCTGCGCCGGCAGATCACGGTGGTGTGGCATGCCTTCTTGCGCGGCCAATTGCTATTGGGACTTACCATCGCAGTCATGATCACGATAGCAGGTACAGCCGTTGGGCTTCCCTATGCGGCGGTGCTGGGGCTGTTCGCGGGCATGGTGGAGTTCGTGCCCAATCTCGGTCCGTTCCTGGCCGCGATCCCGGCGGTCCTGATGGCCCTGTTCCAGGGCTCTTCTTTCTTGCCGCTGAGCAATTTCTGGTTCGCGGTGCTGGTCGTCGGCCTGTATATCATCGTCCAGCAGATCGAGGGGAACCTGCTCGTCCCGCGCATCCTGGGGCATAGTCTCAATCTGCACCCACTCGTAGTGTTGATCGCCATCATCGTCGGCGGCATCCTGGCCGGTATCCTGGGGATGCTGGTGGCGGCGCCGGTCCTGGCGACGCTGCGCGTAGTGGGCCGCTACGTGTTCTATCGCCTCTACGATCGCGACCCCTTCGCCGAGCCAGCCGAGGAAACGGCGCCACCTAAACCTGGGCTGCTCCAGCGGGTGGGCAAAGCGGCTCTGTGCCGGCTGCGGAAGAAGATCAACCGCAAGGCCAATGAGACTGGAAGCACGGGAGGGGGCAAAGAGCAAGGACACTCTTCCGGGGCTTCTCGGGTGAGTTGACTTGTGCGCGGGTTGCCCTATACTATGCGGATGAGTACATCCGTAATATAGAGGTGCGAAGTGAAGGCATACGAATTTCCTATTAAGGTGATGCCTGAGGGAACGGTGCAACTGCCTGAAACGCTAGTGGCTCTGCTGCCACACGGCCAGGTTGTCCGGGTCATCATCCTGGTCAGTGAACCAGAGGATCTGGAAGAGAAAGCAGCCTGGTCTCGGCTAACAACAGAGCAATTTCTAGCAGGTTATAGCGCAGCGGATGCCATATACGACAGGATTTGACCGATGGAACACTATTCCCCAGGAGAAGTCGTCTTGCTCATATTCCCCTTTACCGATGGAATGGGAGCAAAGCGTCGGCCCGCTCTGGTCGTTCTGGATACAGGAGATCAAGACCTTGTCGTCGCTCGAGTGACCAGTCAAACGGCCCAGGCAGTTCTTGACGTTGAACTCAAAGATTGGCAACTGGCAGGACTACTGCTCCCCTCAGTAGTTCGAGTACACAAACTGGCGACCCTGGAAAAACGGCTGATAGAACGTCGGTTAGGGGCATTAACACGCGACGACTGGGCCCAAGTACGTAATGCGATACAGCAGCTTTGGGCGTCCATATAAGTGTACCTGAATCACCATGGAGGATGATCTGCTATGCGCGAAATCTCTGTCGCTACAGTACAGATGAAGCCCGAACTGGGCCAGATGGAAGACAATCTGATCAAAATCGGCGATTTCATCACCCGTATCGCAGCCGAACAGCCGGTGGACCTGATTGTCTTCCCAGAGCTCGTCACGACCGGCTACGAAGTCGGCCCGCATTTCACCGAACTGGCCCAGCGTATCCCAGGCCCCGCCGTCAACCTGATTGCCCAACGGGCGAGCGAGTCTGGCGTGCACGTGGCCTTTGGCATGGTCAGCAAAGAGAAGGTCGAGAGCATCCTGTACAACACGGCCGTCCTGATCGGCCCCGACGGCGACCTCATCGGCCAGTACCACAAGGTGCACCTGCGGGGAGAGGAGCGGATTTCCTTCCGCCCTGGCTACCGGCTCGAGGTCTTCGAGACCGCCTTGGGCCTCGTCGGACTGATGGTCGGGTGGGACCTGGCCTTCCCGGAAGTGGCGCGCAGCATGGTGCTGGATGGGGCCGAGTTGCTGGTGGTGTGTGCCAACTGGGAGCAGCCGCACACCGACGAGTGGCGGGTCTACAACCTGGCGCGCGCCTACGAGAACGCCGTCTTCATCGCGGCTGCCAACCGCGTGGGCGAAGAGCCCTCGTACACCTTCTTTGGCCAGAGCAGCATCGTCGGCCCGCGGGGCAAGGTCTATGCCAGCGTGAGCGAACCTGCCGAAGGATATGCGGTAGCGCGCATTGACCTGGACGAGGTGCGGCAGTACCGGGAGGAGACGCAGATCCTGCAGTGCCGCCAGCCGCTGGTGTACCGCTCCATCGTCAAGAAGTACTGATCAGGGCAACGAGCACACGTAGGGCTTACCCTCGCCGAGCACCTGCTGCACGATTGGCATCCACGCGCTGATCGGGATGCTCTGGGGGCACAGTTCCTCGCACTGGCGGCACTGGATGCACTGGCTGGCCCGTTCGTTCTCAGGCATCCACGTGGTATAGGCGTGGCGCGCAGTAGCGGGCTTGTCGTACATCGCGCCTTCGTTGTAGGTCTCAAAGTTGCGCGGGATGTTGACGCCGTTCGGGCACGGCATACAGTAGCCACATTTCGTGCAGGGGATCGGGCA